>Ga0307512_10001452_pt1 | contig 33595 bp, 32 predicted proteins | sample 14_EM_MG_FD_200267 | JGI IMG/M metagenome (GOLD analysis project Ga0307512, IMG submission 200267) | Populus trichocarpa ectomycorrhiza microbial communities from riparian zone in the Pacific Northwest, United States - 14_EM | ecosystem: Host-associated > Plants > Roots > Unclassified | place... | reverse complement strand
CGAACAAAATATTCTGTTTAGGCTTAGTCCGCCAAGAAAAGCCGCCCGGCCGCCAAGAAAAAGCCTGCAGGCCCGGCCCTCATTTAAAAGCCGCCGCTAAGGGCGGCCCGGCCCGGCCTATGCAAAGCCGGGCTGGCCTGGCCGCTTAGGAACACTGGACCTGAGCTGTGAGGCTCACGATGCAGGTACACATGCAACAAATCTAATGTTACGATATGGAAGTTGGGGAGAACCGTGTGCGTGTATTCTATGGTGCGATAACTGTGTACAGGTCTAATGGTCTAAGATAGTAGGGAAGAAAAGAGTAGAGTGCAAAGTCTAAAGAGCAGTCACAGACCCTAGGGCTCCGGCTCATGTACATCTGTAACATCTAAAATCCCTATAGCAGCGAGAGCTATTTTTACAATAGTCAATAAGAGGGATAAATTTACTGGAGGTGGCACTGACCATCTTAAGGAAGCTTTCTGATGTTGCAGAACTTTTTGGTGACAGCGTGGCCAAGTGATTGCGGGTAGAAGTTCATCTGTTGCAACATACACTGAAATCTGTATCAAAATGCTCATGAGGATAGTTGATCCTGGCGACATCATGCGCGACCATTCAGACGATTTGATTAATGCTCCGGTATCCTATAGTTCGAGGTTGTACTGTTCATTCTTCAATTTGTCGTGGCCGGGAAGTTCGCGAAACATCAGCTCGAGAAGATCGCGAAATATCTGTGTACAGTTAGCCACTCAATACAATGTGATGACGACAGATGGAAGCAAACCGTGGGTGATGTGCAAAACAAAAATGGGATTGGCACCGTTCTACCCAAAGCATCCATTAGGATTATTGGTCTGTCGTGCGCCGAAAATCCTCCTTCCCATGCACAGTCTAGTAGCTTGGGAACCTCCGTGTAAAATGTGTTCAGCTTTGTGTGGATTTCCGTGACCTTCTGCTAGGTGGACTTGATCGCTACGGCGCAAGACTCGAAATTCTTCATAGTATGCATCTTCACTTGCCTGGATACAGTCAACTCAACCTGTAAGTAATATCCGAGTGGAAGGCCGTTGTTGGTGGGGCAAAAGAGAGCACTCACATTCCCAAGGTTGAAGTATAAGCCTCCAAACCTTGGATGTGGATAAGAAGATCTCGCTGCAGGGGTTCCGCATCTTCCTTCTTGAGTATCCACTTTATCTTATTCATTTGGTCGCGGCTCGTCCTCGTTCCTTTCTGCTTCATGCACGACCGTGTGAAAGGCTCAATTGTCTTGGCAAGTCGCTCTAACTTTTCACAGCAGAGCCACAACTGGTGATTAACCCCATTTTCCACAGATTTCTCAGCTATGGTGATTTCCTCATCCTGCAGTTGTGTCCACTCTAACGCAGGTGCTTGGAAGGTAGAAATCACTCGCTGAAAGGCAGTAAGGGTCTCCAGAAAAGACCGAACCTCGGGAACTGAGCCAGCGCTCTCTCTCAATGCTAGTACCACCTTCCAGGTCAGCTCGGTGACCACTAGGTAGTCGCCGACTGAGAAACCGAATGGGACAAGCATGTCGTAAGTGTAGAGTGCTAGTCGAGGGGCAAGATTTTTCACGGCGGACGGGCTGACGGAGAGTGAGACACTGGCGATGTAGCGGTGTGAAAATGTTCAGCCTTAGCTCAGGCGCGGGGTATGAAACTATGTAATGATCTGACTGGCTGATATTGTATTGTACGAATGGGAATTATGGTACTAAGCATCGTTACAAACCCTAACCCATTTGAGCACTTGTGTCGTATACTTACTGACCAGTGCCTACACCTAATAGAGGGCCACACAGGTGCCTCACTCTCACCACTGCCTCCTGCCGTAGCCAATTACCCAAGTTTATACGCACGCTCAATCTAGCCCAACTAAATCCATGAGTTTTAATTCCGATTGCATTTAGTCCAAAATAGTGTGTCAAAATGGAGGTTAGGAGCTGCCACTCTAGAGATATTAACATATGCATGTATAAGAGCGTTCCCGCATAGTGCATGTTATTATCGGAGTTAAACTCATGAGCTTTGTTGAAGTGTAATATCAGGCTTTCAGTTTTGCGGCTTAACACTGTCCGCCATCTGTTGACACCCAGATGTGCAATGCGCGCGGAGAGCTCGTCAGTCGTCTGAATTCTAACAAGCAAGAAGAGAAAAGAAAAAAGCTTAAGTACATAGTGTCTACAATACTATACTAGAAAAGGCAACCGAGTTAACAGCCGAGCAGTCACATTATGCCCGTTGGTGTTCTCGGGCGAAAGCCCAGTATTCTGTAAACACTATCAGATAATAAAAACCTACCAGGCGCTTAGTTTATCCGTTCTTGGCAGGTAGATAAAAGTTACCTGACAGCTCATGATGTAGTACTTTGGCCCTTGTTGCTGGCACTGCAGCGTGCCGATGGGTTGAGACAAGAGCGACTAAGTGTGCCATTTCGGAGTAATCTGTAAAATTTGTGGTTGTTGAAAGTAGGTGAGATGCATATGACGCCACTCGCTTGGCAGCGCTTCTGCAAGCATTATTGCCCTCAGAGTTCTCGATCCATAATGCGCTCCCCAAGAAAAATGCTAAGAATGCAATGCTGTTCGGTGCAAGGTCGCAGCACCAAATCTGCGTAACAACGGATGTGCGTTGTCTTGCAGGTATGATTTGAGTCGTACTGCCCCGCTGCCGGACAAGGTTTTAACTTTTCCGCCGTCAGTTGTCCGATGCTTGGCCTGCAGAAAAATGCAAAGAGATGCAGTAGTGCTCCAGTTTGTAAATGGTAATAGTGAGGCTCCGTTACAAATCTTCTCTTAGTCTTCATCACCAAGCGATAAGCCTTGAGGCCCACTCCTCAGCTAGTGAGGATGAAGCGTTCTTTTACCTTATCAACTTTGTGAAAGTGGACTGGGCGCCTCCTCCTTAGCGTGCTAATCTTGTCGAGAAATTTACAGCTGCTTATCCCTAACCCTTCTGCATCTAGTGAATTTTCGGTATAGCGATATGCACGGAGGTTAGCTTATCTGCAGACTTTGGGAGCCGGAAAAGTTGCAAAAAAGTTGTCCGGCAGCGGGGCGGTACGACTCTTATATTGGTTACTCTTGCAGCCATGGTGCGTCTTCATTACCTTCCACTGCAGGAAACCATTAATACCCTCGGGTTAATCTTTTCTGGTCAGACGGTACCGTCACATATGCTTTTAGTTCCCCGTCTTCAGCCTCACAAAAAAACCTGAATCTACCTAGGGTCGTTAACATATTTATCGCACCGAAGCACTCAGCAGTTAATTTCATCAGCCATCACACACAACTAGAAAACGATATAACTTGACTATGTCATCCGGGCTATCTCCGGTAAGTCTCCCTAGGTGTCTTTAACTTCTAGCTAATGTGGACTAGGGCTCTCAGATAAATTTGCTCTCGGCATGGGATAGATCATTCGACCATTTCCGTTCAAAACTATCGCCCAAAGAGCTGCAACAATGGACTGCGGTGCATAGGCAGTCAGCGACGTACGCTGAACTACTAGATGCAGTTAAGACGGCAGCTATCGTCGTCGAACGGAAACGATATACATTCACGAGTACTATTCAAAGCATTCTCAACACGATCAATCAATATGCGGTCGCGGCCGACATCATGGTGCAGCATAACCCTCACAACACAGCTTTGGCATGGGGATCTTTTCGATTTATATTGCTGGTAAACTGTTCGATTTACTTTAACAACTACCGGCAACTAACTGACGGTCGGTAGGCTGCCGTAGAAGAAGGTACAACTTGCGAGAAGGTTATGAATTTCCTGGATCACATCGCTCGAATTGTCTTCCGCACAGATACGTACATAGCACTTTTTGCCCATCACGAAGTATCAGTGGAAGAACTCCTGCGACAGCTATATGATGACTTAGTGTCACTTTTAACCGAGGTTCTCAATTTCCTGTTTCGGGCAGTGAAGTTTTTTAACAAATCGACGGCCCGTAAGTGCTAATTGTCGCAATTGCCTAAGATTCAGCACTACGAAGCTGACATTTTAGAAGGACGGTATATATCAGCTGCGTTTAAACCTTTCGATAGAAAATTCCAGGGAATCTGTAGTAAGATGGTTATCAGAGTTCGGGCCTCGCCGTAGTCACTAACTTTGTCATAGACAATATTTCGCAATTGGAAAGGGACGTCCAAGAAGACATTCGGTTATTGACTATGGAATGTTTGTAATCGCTTTTGCTGCTACTGTCTTTGAAGTTGGTACTAAAATAATCATTGCGAGAAGTTGACATACTGCAGCAAGCGGCTGAGAACGGCCAGTGGCTACGTCACGCGGAAGCCGCATTTTGTTCCGACCTGAAAAGACTTAGCGAAGAGCATCTCGATGGAACCTGTGATTGGTTTCTTAAGAACGAAAAGGTCGAAAATTGGATGAATTCCTCCAACGGATCCGGCCTTTGGGTTTCCGGAAAGCCAGGTTGCGGCAAATCCACAATGGCATCTCAACTTATACAGCATATGTCTGCCTCCACACTGCCTGTTCTCCGCATATTCTGCAAGACTGGAATGGAAAATAGAAATGATGTAGCTTCCATCTTACGCAATACCATGTTTCAACTCATTGAGAGCCCTGGCACACCTTTGGAAAAGAGGAAATTGCATTCAATCATTACCGCCCAGCGGATGTCTTCAAAGGATTCATACGCCACATCAATTCCGCAGATGTGGTTAGCTTTGATACGAGTGTTGCAGTCCATTGATGGTTGCATTTGTGTCATCGACGGTCTCGACGAATGCAGCAATACCACCTTGGAAATCACTGAATTCGTATTCAAACTAACAGATCTTTTCGGTATATCTCCTTTGGCAAAAGTAATCGTCTTCTCTAGATTGGCCATACCAGATATTGGCAACAACTCCCGCATGTGGGAGTATCTTTCCATCACAGCAGCGGATGTTGGGGGTGACATCGAAAAGTTTGTGTCAGTGACATTAGAAGCTTCCCGGAGATTAAGGAATCCGAAAGTGAAAGACCGTCTTCTTCCACTTTTGATTGATGGCTCCGAAGGTATGATATTGTGGACTCGACTTATGATATCTGAACTAGAGAGCAACCATTACCAAGTTGAAGAAATCCTGAAGAAGCCGCCAGCGGGACTGAAAGCACTATATGGCGGCATTCTCCAACGCCTTGCCAGCACCGAGTCGGAAGTTCTCCGCAAGCAGAAATCCCATGCACTTCGGCTGGTACTGGCAGCTGCACGTCCGTTACATCTTAACGAGTTTGCTGTTGCAATAGAAATGCTCAAAGGTCTGCCCAGCCATGAGGACTACGATATTGGAGAGAACGATGCCCGAGACACCATCAACGGGGTTGCGCCTCTCCTAACAATATCGCCCGACAATACCATTCAGATTGTTCACGCCTCACTGAAAGATTTCCTACTTACATCAGACCATACCGGGCATCGCGATTTTGTCTTCGAACCGGACGAGCTACACGGTCCGGTTGCGGTTGCATTATTATCATACCTATCGTTCTCTTCCTTTGTTGGAGATTTGGTGGGAATTCCTACCGAAATCGAGACCAAATACCCTCTTCTAGAGTACTCTTCGACATTCCTGATTTGGCATATCACAAAGGTCGGTTGCAGAGATCGTTATCGCGATTGCCTCATGCAACTCAGGACTTTCCTCTTATCAGTGCAAGGATGGAAATGGCTTGAACGATTGCGCAGTAGATATGATATCAGCGTTGGCCATTTGATGCTTTTCCAATCACATGTAAAATGCTGGGTTGACTCTCTTCCACCTGAAGCAATACTAGACCGGGGTATCTTTGATGACTTCTTGGTGCAGTTGTGCCAAAGAAGAATCAACGAGAGAACGCAACGTAACGTTGATCTTGACGAAAGTGCACTTGAAGCACTATATAGTCTAGGAGATGTGTGTTGGCACCAGGGGCGGTGGAAAGAAGCCGCGGAGCTGGCTGTCCAGGTCATGGAAACAAGGAGTAGGGTACTCGGCCCTGAACATCCTGATACCCTGCGGAGCATGGGTGACCTAGCTTGGACTTTGTCTAGCCAAGGGCGTTGGAAGGAGGCCGAAGAGCTAGCGGTCCAGGTCACAGAGGCGAGAAAACGGGTACTTGGCGCAGAGCATCCACAAACATTAACTAGTATGTCAACCATCGCAGTTGTATACGGCAGCCAAGGTCGGTATAATGAAGCCGAGGATTTATGGATTGTGGTAACGGAGACGAGAAAGAGGGTACTCGGCGAAGAGCACCCAGACACATTGACCAGCATGAGTAATTTCGTATCGGTATATCTGAACCAAGGGAGGATTGAGGAGGCGGAGAAGTTAGCAACCCAGGTGACCGAAATAAGAAAGAGGGTCCTTGGCCGAGAGCATCCATACACTTTGCAGAGCTTGAGCATCCTTGCAGCGATATACCAAGACCTCGAGCGATGGGAGGAGGCTGAGGAGCTAGAGATCGAGGTGTTGGAGATGAGAAAGAGGGTTCTTGGGCAAGAGCATCCAGATACTCTGACAAGCATCCATAACCTCTCACTTACATATGCTAAGCAAGGGCGGAAGGAGACTGAAGAGCTAGCAGTTCAGGTGGTAGAAATCAGAAAGAGGGTACTAGGTCAAGACCATCCAGATACCTTGACCAGCATGAATAATCTCGCCTGGACTTATAACCAACAAGGCCACATTGATCAAGCCATTGTATTGATGGAACAAGTGGTAGTACTTCGTTTGAAGAAGCTCGGGAAAGAACATCCACACACGACTGATTCGGTCAATGCTCTAGCGGAGTGGAGACAATTCAGAGATAGTACATCTTTTTAAACTCTATGACAGCTTGCGTTCACAGAGGTAAGCGTTCGCTTCTACCCGGGCACTAAAGGCCCCGGCTACCAGGCCTCCAACTTAACGCATGTACCAGGTAAACATGACCCCCGGCAGTCATTGTTGTACGACCCGATCTTGGCATTCAAAACTGAAGTTCGCAGCCGGAACTAAGGGAAAGGTTGCAGGGGCTAGTTTATGTTTTTTTCCATCATCCTGTGTATAGTATGGTTGGCAAGGTATTATACCTAGTGATTGACTGAGGACGACTGCAAGAGTTCGGACAAACATTGCTCGCCTACCACTTCCGTTAAGGTCTCATGTTGCCCGGTACAACCCTGATTGTCTCACAGGCAAGGTATTATGAATGGTACACATTTCGTTTACAGCGTCTTAATTCTATCACTTGATCACAAACTAATACTTACGTAATGACATCATCTTCAACAACCTTATGTCAACCAAAGTCCGGCTTTTCTTGGCGTACCTTTGCTGTCGATATTCCGATTGCGTTTGATAAAAATATTTTCATTCCTTATGACAAGCTATCGTTATTTCCGAAATGCAAATGTAAACCCCGAAAGAGCGTTGGGGTTTCGTTTCCGCAAGCGCACACACCAAACCCCGAACCCATGTTTTTGTATTTTTCAAACTTTTTATCCCCCGCCAAAAACATATACCATCCCTGCTTCCCCAAAATCCCACTCTCGACAAAAGAGTACTAACACGTCGGAGGCCAAGCTACGATAGGCCGTTAGCAACACCTCGCACATTGAGTAACGGAATAACATACAACTGGTGCAAGAGCCAAAATAGTAGAAAGACGAGTAGTACCCGTTAGTAGCCTTGAGCCAGCGACTGTTCACCCTAAGATTAGTAATTCCTAACGACTTCGAATCTAGAGGGGAGCATACCAATCGCCATTGATGCACTCGCCATATTTCCAACACGTGAATGTCACCGACTTACCAATCGGATACTGCCCGACAGCCGTGCAGCTGGTCGAAGCGCATGTCCTGTAGCGTACTCCGTCGGCGGTCGTTTTGCAAGTCTTGTTCGCTCTAGCCTCCAACTTTCCGGGCTCAGGGTGCGGGTTGGCTTCGGGCATGGCAACGGGGGCGGCCTCAGGAGCAGCGAGGGCCTCGGGGGCAGGAGCTGCCTCAGGGGCAGGAATAGCGAGAGCGAGGAGAGGGAAAAGGATGAGGCCAGAGAGCTTCATGATTGTGGCGGATTGGTGCGTTTAGAATTTGGTTGAGATGCGTATAGAGCGGATGTTGCTTTGGAAGAAGAGAAGCCGGTGGAGAGAGTAAGTTGAGAAAGAGGATTCTGAGACCTTTTATAGATAGAATACGCTGGGTCTGCGATCTTCTACAGTCTAAACATTTGCTAGTTAGTTTCATCAAACAGAACTCACTCATCTGGACGAGGATGTCTTCTGTTCTCTTCCGAATCGCAAGTGCTGTGTATAGCACATTTCTCGTATTCATCTAGCACCAGTATAGCAATCAGCAGGGTTGAGGCTGTTCGTAGAGGTGATGGAATTTACCTCATAGCTGTTCATTCTGTAATTAGCTATCGGTATCCGCCACTCTACTTTGAACGAAGTGACATATCCCAGGATAGATGCCTTCAGTATACTGCGGCCATCGTGGTACATACTATTCCTTGAATACGCATCGCCAAGGCAAAGTTACGCTTGACACTCAAACCACGATATGTAGCATATTCGGCACATATCACCAATACAGGTGATCCGCCGCAACCCTAACCCATCCTACACTTATGGTCTTGTACCTTAGCGTTTTACAACGTTGCACAATGCGATGGAGACATTTAATCGCGGTGGGATGTTGCCTTAGTCCTATGATTAGCTTCAGAGTGGCCATTGTAGTGCGGTTATATACAGGCAGGTTTTGTGTAAGGCTGGAGTTATTATATTCAAAGTGGGGATGGTGAAACGTTCGGTATATCCATTCTTGTTCGGCCAGCGAGTATTGTGTAGGCGGCCGTTTCAAGTAACCCTCACTTACATATCGTAACAAAAAATTCAGCGTGCAAGCGGTGTAACGTTGTACAGAATCACGGATTCACCCAAGCGACGCCCAGACAAGAACCTCCGAGTCTAGAGCGCTGGTGATATATTTCCGTTGAACCATTCTTCTTTGGAACATATTTCCGATGGAAAACTTTGGCAGGGGGCTTCGTTTGCGGGGTAGCCCCTTTTACGTAGGTGTGTCACACAACATAGTATATCATTCCGATGACAGCGGAATTCGGGATCACTAGCTCTCGTAGCCAAGACGCGTGCTGACTAGCCGTTCTGACGTATATTGAAAATACGAAGTTCCACCACTCCGAATTCAACGCCCAGCCACTATATGGTCTTCAAAATCGCTCATATGGGGTCCATAACAAAGCCGTGAGGGTACAGGGTGCCTGATAGACGTATCACGTTCTCGGATCTGGAGCCCTAACCTTCCTGACAACCTTCCGCTTGTTACACCCGACTCGCAGCTGCTCGTCGCCGTCATATAAAGCTAGACTAGCCCTCATGATCTCCTCAACAAGGTTTTCGCCCCCAACGCGGCAATGTAAATCGCTGATAGTATACAGCGCATGCTCCGTCGTGAAGACTGCCGGCGACAAACAGAGTGTACGTTTCTAGAAGCTACAGATGCACCAGGGCCAGACGGACCCAGAAGAATACGAGGTGGTATTCTCTTGCCTTATACGGAGCGGGGGCAGCTTGGCATACAGCGCCGGACATAACAGAACCTCACACCATACGAGAGTCAAATTGGGTTAAATCATTAACATTGCAATTTCGTTGGCCTCGAGTTCGGTTCGAATTAGATGTCATCCTTCCTCACCGTACACACATCACCAGTATCTCAATCCTAGAAAATGTCCATTTTTATCCGTGAATGCGAAGAGGGTTGTCATGCGAATGAATAGTATGTCAGTGAGATGCTGAAGGCTATTTCGGAGTATTCCGAATTTATCCGGCAGAGTTATTCCCTGGGCTGTAGAATGGAAGGCTTCAGCAGTCGAAGTTTTGGAGTTAATCCTGCTGGCGTTCTACTCTCCTAGACTAGGGTTGCTTGGTATGCATACGAGAATTCTGCTGACGGTGCACAGACCTTCTGTGCTGAGGATTGCAAGGAGGTAGTATGATTGGGGCCGGCCTGCATGAATCCGGGCATGTTCATCGCTAGTGTAGGCCTGTAACTGTAAATAGAAGCCTGGCCGGCTCCTAGATAGTCTATATCTTGCGGCGGTATTGTTATCGGTGTACTTACTTACATCACACAGAACCCCCGAGTCGTCGGCTATCTGATATAAACACTCCTCCCCCATTATTGTGCTCTTCCCTAGCGATGTAGGCGGTCAGCATAGCAGGTCTGTCTCTATAGTATACGCAGCACCCATGGGACTAGTTTCCGATTCGGTAATCGGTGCTATTAAACAAGAGCGTGCTTCAGAAATGGGTGTATAGGGGCTCTTTACTGCGCTTGCTAATATCTGTGACGGAACAATTCGGGCAGAGATTCCCTGCGAACCCCTCTCGGCTAAGTTGATGAGACAAACCGTATGACAGCTCGTGGAAACAAGGCGAGCGTGCCATATTGGGGTCAACAGAAGACGTTTCCGGCATTACTTCCATGAGCACCAGTTCCTAGAATACATGACGTTACACGGTATGACCCGGTAGTACGTATATATATGGAATAGACTTTTGGCCTTTACCCCGCCTTGGCTGCACCTCCATACAATCCAGCATTTCAATAAGTTTCTGTTTTCAGTATTTCTTTCTCGCACAAGTTACATCTTTCATCATTTCCTAACACGTTGTGCACGTAATCTCTCGACAGTACCCAATTCCTACCACTATATAGCAGAGCTAGGTTACGCAGTTGTTGAGTTTACCTTTGTCAGCACCACTACTCACAGTCAAATCAAAAGTATACACATTGAGCCTTCCCGCCGTAAAGCCTTGTCAGATATACATAGGCTATGTAAGCTTCCGTAGCTTACCTGGGGTTTTAGGCTTTCTGCGGGTATTGGCACGTATACACAGATTGTGCATGCTTATGCAGGGTTTGGTAGACGTACGCGAGCTTATATAGGCGTACAAGTTATATGCACGGCGTAAGACACCTCTAGCGCGAGGTTTATTTAAATTTGTGTTCAAATTGTATTCGGCTGCTTGCGGACATGACATACATTTTCTCCCTTTCCTTGCCGCTTCTCAAAATCAACAAAGGAAACATGCAAAGTCGTGATCCCCACATATCCCCTCATCCCCTAAGAGCAAAAGAAAAGAAAAGCTCAAGTGCGAGGTATTGGGAGGGTTGAAATAGTGGGAATCCGACGCCTTTATGTTAGTAATGGCCCCTCGATGGCGAATAAACCCGTTTCAACTACCGGAACTTAAAGACGACGCTTCTCGGCTCTTCTCCGTTGTGCGTTTCTTTGTTTGTCTTGGTGTTAAAGTTAAGTAGCCAGGTGAAGGATACATACATTTTTATTTTTTCTAGTTTTTTGAGGTCATGTGAACGAAGTAACGAAGCTAATTCCCAGAAATGTCTCTGTTAGAAATCTGCCACGGACGATAGATGTTGGCGAATATCAGGATGGCAAAGCTCCGTCCTATCTTGCCGCGCCCCAGACCACGATTTACCATTCCGGGGGTTTTTAGACTGTATCACTGGGTGCTACTTTGGATGGTTCGGTAACTTTTTGCTTGACTTTATTGATCTCCCTCGAAGGCATAAGGCCCGTATATGTACAAGCTCCCATATCTGTTTGCATACACGTTTGCATTATCGTGAGACTCCCTGATCCTGATACAGACCATGCATTCCTCCTTACACGGCGCCATCTTCATACGAGCCATCAAACCGAGCTCAGACTGCAAACGAAGCTGAGACTGCAAATGGAGCTGAGACTCACGATGCAGGTACACATGCAACAGTAGGTGCCGGGGGTCTTCCGAGTGATGGATCCATGATGCGAGTGATGCAGTCGTGACCGAGTGATGATATAATATGCCTCTGAACAGTGTCTATGGTACATAACCCCAGGGTTTGGGGTCGGATCTGAGCTTTTCATCTCGCCAGACGGCGTCAGATCGTGCCGCAACTATATAGAATCTAGTTTATACCGAAGTCAGTTAGGGGCATGCTAGCTTGGGAATTCGTACCCGAGGCTCATTCGGAAATGGAGTTGGCACTCGCGGAATAATGTACGGAAGAAGTCGGAAAAAACGGTTAAGGTTGTGGAAGCGATCGGGAGGTATACTAGGAAACCGTGCACGTGCTCCAGATAGGCAAGCGCGAGGTATTGTGCGGGTTACAATGCAGGGAACCCGACGCCTTTTGTATTAGTAACAGGCCCTCGATAGCAAGTAACAATAAAATCCGCAGCAAGTACCGGAGCTAAAAGGCGATGTATCTCGGCTCCTCGCTGTTGCACGTTTGTTCGTTTGTAGATAGGTAGCCAAATAAAGGATACATACATTCTTATTTTTTCTAGTTTTTTGAGGCCATGTGGGCGAGGTGACGAAGGCGATTGCTAGAAATCTCCCTGGAAATAACTAAAGATCCGTCACGGACGGTAGGTATTGGTGGATATCAGGGGCTGCCAAAGTCCGTCCCGTCCGGGCAACACCTTTGCCCACCCCGGCGTACGATTTGCCATCCTGGGGTTTTTGGACGGTAGGTGTTACCTTGGGTGGTTCGGCGACTTCTTGATTGACTTATCTCGAGGGCCCAAGGCCCGTATATATACAGACTCCCATATCCATATCCGTTTGCATATGCATTTGCACTATCTTAATATGAGCCGCTCTCCCTGATCCTGATATAGATCATGCATATCCTCATACGAAACACCAACTTCTTACGGGCCGACAAACGGAGCTGAGACTCACGATGCAGGTACACATACAACAGTAGGTGTTACAGGTGTGCTTGTGCCGGAGACATGTTACAGGTTTGATACACGGTCACTGCTGCAGTGACTGATGCCTCCTGTATTTATCTCGAGTCTTCCTCCTTCCCTCTTCTCTCTGTACCATAGTCTATGCGCACGGTTCTCCCCATATCGTAACAGTAGGTGCCAGAAGGCTTCCGATTGATGGATCCATGATGCGAATGATGCAGTCGTGACCGAGTGATAATGTAGTACACCTCTCAGCCGTGTCTATGGTGTATAATCCACACTAGAGCTTACCCAGTTGACCATCCATAGATTGGGGACCTACCACACTGCGTCTCAATCGAAATACCCGCAAAAACTACAGGTGGTCCTATATCCCTAGCTCTAGGCGTCCCCTAATCAGGCCCTAGTCTTACAATATGTTGCCTGTAACTAGACGACTACATGGGCGCCTGAGAACCTCGCGGGCGGACAGAATATTGCGACCCCTGGTAGATATTGCCCGATGGGCGAAACCACCATCCCGCTGAATTGAACCCTTAGAGCGGACGGGACGGCGAGCCTTGGCGCTGGCCATCACTAGTTCATGATGTCGATGCTCACTCGGCTTATCTCGCTTCATCAGAAGATACCAGCCGGGGTGATCACACAGGTTACTGTGCCGCGAAACCGGCGGGTGTGAGTCACAGTATCCCGCTACCGACCCCGGCATTACTTGATCGGATGTGTAGAGCTCCGATATTTACCAAGTTGGACCCTGTGATACTTACATCCTCATACAGATATAGAAAGTGCGGACTGCAAGACGGTGGCTTTTCGGACGCGGTACAGGAACCGAGCCGTGCTATTTGGGCTAACTAATTCACAGGCCCCATTTTTGGCAAAAGGAAGACTGCGCGCGGTTATGCTTTGGTTGTGGTTGGTTGTCTTGACTACATTATTATCTCCTCAGCCGGGGGCGTGGCGGGAAGTGCTGCCACGGCTACGGCGATTCGGCTATATTGCAAGGGAAGAGTAGGTTCGGAGTTGGACAAGTCGGGTCTGACGGACGGGGTTAGATCGTGCCGCGACAATAGAGTCTGGTCTATACCGAAGCCGATTAGCTTAGAAATACCTACCCGAGGCTCGTTCGGAAATAGCGCTCACAATGCTATGTACGGAAGAAGTCGGACACAACAAGTGAAGGTTGTGAAATAGACTCGGCAGTGTACTTGGAAACCGAAGCGCACGTACACGTACTCCCGATAGGCGCACTGGAGGCGGAGATGCCTAGTTTGTTCGCAAGCGTAACTGAGATCAAGTGTACCTACTTTTACATCTAAGTGTCACTTATTAGCCATTAACTTCGGGTGGCACCTGGAATGCTGCCAGATGAGTTTGTGCCAAGCTGGTGCCGTGTGCCAGCGAAATTGGGGGTCCGCTGGGGAGGGGGGTGGTGAACACAACCTCCACAACCAGTCCCGGTACCTCGCCAACGATAACTCAGAACCCATCTACATACAATAGACCTACTCTATACAAAAAAACGTACAATTCAACCAAGAATTGGCTGACTTATGGGGGTGGGTGGTAGGGGGGGAGGGGTGGAGGAGGGACTCACACTTCCCGCAATATTCCCACCAATTGTTGGTCGAATCTGACGCCCTTTTGGCACAGACTATCTTTACTATATGCAGATGAATTCTGGGTTATCGTTTGCCAAGCACTGGTGCTGGTTGTGGAGCAGCAGGGGGTTCCGCTAGGGGAGGGTATAGGACATCCATCTGCATAACCCATTATGATACCCCACGCTAAAATGGGCAGATCTTGGACGATGAGGTCAATAAGGGCTTGAATTGAATCCAAGAAGCAGATCTGTCAGGCTGTCAGCTCTGATCTCAATTTGGGCCAATTATTATGGAGCTTTGATAAGAAGCGCGGCTTGGCAAAATCCCGTGCAATACCGCCCGCGATTTCGCATGTTTGTCATCCAAACCCCGTGGTTCACGCTATGTAGTCAACGCGCAGGTCCATAGGACTTCATAGTGCCACGAGTCAAATATCCTATGGAATACCGTCCGAAAACAGCTTCTCTATATATGAACTGGGCGTCGCGCAAGGTTATTTTTCCCGGTGTAGGGTGTGGACTCGGATAGACTTGTGGCTGTCGTTCCCCGTAATGAGCCATTGTAGGAACCCCTTGCAGGTTCTTGCAAAGCCCATAAATTAATATGCGATTAATGCGCTTAGAACCCTATTTTTTAGGTATTTCTAGCGCGAGTGCCGTGAGAAAATAAAGAATTGGATGGGTTTAGGGAGTTTGTTTTGAAAAACTAAAAAATCCGAAATCGAGTCAGAGCCGCAATCTATGCTAAAACAGGTACAGTGTTACCTCGATGTAGGAAAGCTGCTTAAACGCATCCCCCTTCCTGGGTAAATCCTTAGCGAGTGAACAGACTACACTATATTTACACCAACTGACCACTGAATAATTCGTGGAAACAACTCCTTCTTGGTCCTATAGACATTCTCCGTAAGAACAGTGCCAAAGACACTCAAACGGAACTTTTCGTCCTGTAGACAACTTGTACCCGAGAATGGTGTCTGCGAAACAGGTGATATAAACTGTGATCCGGACTAGAGCTGAGTTCCCGCTTTTGATGGTCTCACAATTCCCCGTTATCCCGATCCTTAAATGTTGCCGTAAACTTGAATATCTCGCAATTAATTCCACGGCAGATACTCTCCACCCCCACTCTCGATGAGCTAAAACTAAACGCACGCACTAACACTACCAGAGAGAGCCTTACGGCAGGCCTTGTTGATGCCAAAAGTGAAGCCGTGCTCAACGTAGACGTCCTGTGCTACGCTCGGCTTGTCAACTCCAATCATGTCAGTTCTAGACTAATATACCACTGGGATATTGGTGATACCGGCCATAATAAACCACAGCTACCAGAGACCTCTGCACCCTATTATCGCAACGTTCTAGGGAGACGGAGGACTATTAATAAAGAGAAATTCGTGCTATGTATTTAGTCGAACATAGCACAATGTTGTAGCAGTGTGCAAGGCGCACAGGGCAAATCTAGGAAATCCAGGAGGTGCTGCGAGATTGGGTTGAGAGCTAATTTGCCAAGATACGTACTGAAATTTCTCGTTACCCCACCTGTGCAACCGTCAATCGTAATTATCGACGCAGTCATGCAATGGGTCCTTGGCTTAGATCCACTACCATATGTGTGCGTAAGGTGAGTATTGGGTAACAATGGTTGTTTAGGGTTCTTTTTCGTCCCCGCTACCGCTGTTGTCGGGGCGCTGTCGAGACACCTGCAAATATACTATAATCCCTATTAACGAGTAATTCTGAAGTCTTACGTGTCCATAGTTTTTGAACACTAGATGTTGGACACTGCTGCGTGTGGCGTTTAGTGAGTCTATACTCTACAACAAATCTGAACGACGTCATTAGCTAGCTACAAACACGAATACGATCCTATTTAAAGATATTATTTCGGTTTGGTTTCAATCTCGTTGTAATAACGGCTATCACGCTGCCCTAACAGGCGGACACGTCTTGAAGGACATTTTATATTGACAACTCCAAACTTCAGGTTCAGTGGCAAATTGCGGCTGCAGGGTTGTGAGTGTCAATACATGCGAACTTCGAGGTTGCTGAAACGTCTATATATATCGAGGCGCAACAACACCCGTGGCTATTCAGCTGATATTGAGAGTTTAAAATCGGGTGAAGTCATCTCACATATGACATGATCGTCGAGATATATCAAACAAGTGTGGGGACGGGTTTGAGTGCGGTCATCACGTGGCTTGGTTTAGGGTTTCGCGGTGGAGCCGCATGCACTTTAGTTCTTGTGTACGTGTCAATTAGACTTAGAGAGACAGTTAGTGAGTTTAGGCCAATAGAGAATTCAGCACAGCGTACACGGTACAACAACAAGCCTGTAAGGGCCTGATAGTTCACCGTGCGAAATACACTTGGAGGCGAATGGCTCGGTAATAATCTCTCAACGACCTGCCAATGGAAATTAGGGCCACGTCAATGGTGCAAGCGTTTCAAAGCTGTCTAAGTAAACTCGACAAAAACGTTAACCATTCCTTACCAGAACTATTCCCAAGGCGCAGTGCAACCCACTGACTCAGGGCTATCCCTGCTGCACCGTGAGTAACATTAATGGCCGTGTCGTATGACGCACATAGACTCTTACATCCATAGATCCAAGTCAACGTTAGCTCGCTTGAGTTGTATGTCAACCGGAATCTATCATGCTCTCCTGGGAGTACGTGATTCCTCGGAGAGCGGATTGGCTGATGAGCTGGTGATGACCCAAGACGTCTGGGCATAAAAATCACCAGTACCTCGTATTCATCATACGGTACCGGAAACACCAGTAGATTTCCATCTACGTGAATACGGTTTGCGAGGCTGTGTTCGTCACCAGAGCAGTCTGCCTCGCTTGATGATGATTCCGGTGAAATTGATCAGTCGAGTTAGATCAAAGGCAGGTCAACAAACAATATAAATAACCCCAGTTTTCCACCGACAGAGCTCCTTTTCACCAAACAACAGCACAGCAATCACCTCAAGTTCAACTTCAGTCTTCCTCAAACTTCCATCTTCTTTAGAAAATCACTTTTACACCACCCGAATTCCAAACACTCCAAGATGAAATTCTCCGCAACACTTCTCCTTGCGCTCCTTGCGGTCGTCGCTCAATCTGCACCCTCCGCAGACCCCTCCATTACCAGAAGAACCAACGACTACCTCGCTCATCTCGACGTCTACAAGCTCAAAAACCCTTCGCTCACTCCCGAGCAAACCCAGGTCCTCGACGACATCGCAGCATACGGCCGATCCGGAACCCGCGACCCCGTTTCGGAAGACAAGCTTTGTATTGAAGCGGAGAAAGCTTTTGGATCCGCCGAAGCCACGTATATCCTCTTTGGAAAGGAGCGGACTAGCGACGTCAAAAAGCGCAGGTTTGAGTGTGATTGTGCGGATGCATCGGCGAATTGCTCCACGGGCTGGGACTGCCAGAAAGGAAGAGATAATTGTAAGAAAAGTAATGGGGGATGTGGGTTTGGGTGGGCTTATGATTGTGATGGGATGTGCGTCGGCAAGTAGTGTAAAGGTGACTGGAAGGAAGTTTCTTGGTGCTGGCGTTAATGGAAGTGGGTTTCATTGAGAAATGTATGAGTCGTTTTATTGTTGTTACACGCGTTGGTTTTTAATTGAAAATTGATTTAGAGGATTGAATTGATAAATGCTGGCATCTGAGTGATACCCCCGACATTAGTCTACGGCTGAAACCGAGCACGGTATGGTGGGCCGGGAAAGACGTCTGTAGTAACCACGTTTTCTCTTCGCGATCAAATACATGTACAACACCGCCGTATATTAGCTCTCCCATCTACTTCGTCCCCCCCTCCGTTCCTCCTCCTGTTTCTTTGTTCAACATTGTGGTTTGATTAATTAACACTTTGCTCTGGCGGTGATGCTGGTGCGTCCAGTTCTTCGAGGGTAGTGGCGGAGGATTTAGTTTGCACACGGCGAGTATTTCGAGTAACACCAGATGCACATCTCTACCATGACACTATGTTGACTACCACATTGGCTTCGGAAGTATACGAGATCTGTTAGAATGAACACCATCAACGAACCTGGCAAAGCTACTCATCCACATACGAATGCCGACACTACTCGCTAGTCCGCCTCGATGGCAACGGTCATAGAACTACATTATTCGGTACTCGCAAGAGGCACAGTTTCATGATATAGATTTCTGGTACTAGCGCCACCAAAGGCATACACAACGCGATGGCATCTCCGTTTCTTTACTCGAGACGGTATGTGTACACAAGGTTATCTTTATGGCTAAACCTTATTCGAGCAGATCCCACTGGGTACACCCAGATTCTTGTTATCATGAAAAAATTAGCAGTTTGCTGCGACGTTCGATTAAATTGGAGTTCCAACAGGCTCGTTCGGGGGTGAAGTTACGTGCGGAACAAGGTACGGAAGAAATCAGACACAGTGAGTGTACCAGGAGAAAAAAGAGCGGCAAGTGCACCAGGAAACCGAAGCGCGCGTGCACGTGCTCCCGATAGGCGACCGGAGGCGGAGAGGTTAAGTTTGTTCCCAAACACCTACATCTACATCTAAGTGTCACTTATTAAGCTATTAGCCTCAGATGGCACCTGGATGACAACCGGCAGTGTGGATGCCAAGCACGTTGACAAGTGCGCCAAAGACGCCACCGGGCGCAGGGTGCAACTATCACCACTGTCGTAACTTGAGTCGTTCTCTTTTTTCGCGGTATCGTAGTTTATATACACGCTACGGTTCTATGCCGCAGGTAATGCGCCCAGTGAACACTTCTTTATAACCTCGAACCATAGTTTCAACCGTTACACATCGACAGGGACTTGGCACGAGCTGACAGTAACAGGGGCTAAAGATAAGACACAAGACAACAACTCGCTTATATATATCCCGACTCTTCCCTTCCACAATCTACCCACAGTCCTCCCATACCACAACACAAACCCCACAATGCCGAACCCTAACCTACCGCCCATCCACAACCCTCTCGTACCCCAACTCACTGGCCCCAACTACGCAACCTGGAAAACAAAGATGGAGATGCACCTCACCCTCGAAAACCTGTGGCCGCTCGTCTTGCAGCGCCGCCCACGTCCCGACGTAACCAGAAGCCCCAATACCCACGCCCCCACCGCCAGCGCAGACCCCGACGCCGACGCCCAGCAATGGGACTCCGACGCCGCCCTCGCCACCGCCACAATCTCGCTGCACCTCTCCGCCCCCGCCAAGCGCCACACCTCGCACATCACCAACCCAGTCACACTCTGGAAAACCCTCCAAGACATCTACCAACCCCAGTCCTTCCCCGCCCGCTTCCACCACTGGCAGAACCTCTCCACTCTCCGCCTGTCCCAGTTCAAAACACGCGACGGCGAAAACGAAATGGACCTGTACCTCGACGCATTCCACGCGCACGTGCGGCAGCTACGCAGCGCGGGGGCTGTGGTCGACCGAGAGATGGAGGTTGCGTTGCTGCTGAATGGGCTGGATGAGAGCTACGATGCGTTTGTAGCCGTTACCACACAGTATTTTTGCCGGAATGTGGAAAAGGGGATTGAGGTGGAGGTGTTGGAGGCGTGGCTGAGGGATGAGGAGTGTAGGCGGGTTGGTGCTCGGGGACGGGGTGGGATGGGGGAGGTTCGAACTGCGGCGCCGGTCTGGGAGAGGAAGAGGGGGTGGGCGCAGTCGAGGTGTTGTACACCACCGGTTTGTAATTACTGCGAGAGGGAGGGGCATAGGCAGGATTACTGTTGGGAGTTGTATCCGGAGAAGAGATCGGGGGGAAGGGTTGGGAGGAAGCGGAGGAAGGGTGCTGGTGCTGCACCACGTGGGATGGCTGCGGAGTGTGAGATTAAGAGTGAGTTTGTGGAAGTGTGAATGTGATTACTCGGCTGGGCTGTTTCGCATCGGCTTAACTGTGGTTTAGAGTCTGGTTATTGTTGGAACATTAAAATACTAGATAATTAAGGCCCCATTTTATTGATTTTTGATTAAGATGTATTTCCCACCGATTTCCTTTTATATTAGGGTGGTGGTGGCTACTTTCTCACTGCTCTGTTTGCTCTTCTACTTCTGACCCATATCTGGCGCAGTGCCTATTAGCCTTGCGGTTTAGCTTCTTGGAACATATATTCTACCCCCGGATTGGAAGTGCAAGTGATACAATGATGGTTGCAGATCACTGGCATCACCCTGACTGCCAAATGCATAATTAGAACAATTATTGAAGTGGTCGAAATAAAGTACGTGAATAGATATGTGTGCGATGGCAAAAAGACGAGGCCAGAGATTATTACTGTTTACCTTCATGTGATATCACCCGCTATAGTCAAAAAACCAATTGTTGCATAAATAGATCACAGCTCTCATACGGGCTGACTGGGCTGTCTCTGATACGGGCTGACGGAGCTCAGCCATCTCTACATTTAGATGAGTACGTACGTGTTCGTACCGTATATATATGGCCTTGTGGCCCTCTTAGAAAGTACAATCAAGCTTCTCTAGCAATCAGTATTTCAACACCTATGTGTTACTTTGGATGATTCAATGACATCTTGAAGGACTTCGCTCTCGACGGCCCAAGGCCCGTATATGTACAGGCTCCCATATCCGTTTGCACACGCGTTTGCACTACCTTGAGACGTTCGTCCTAATCCTGATGCCGATCATGCATGTCGTGAAACAAGCCGCCATCAAATGGAACTGAGACTCACATTCAAACGAAGCTGAGACTCACGATTCAGGTACACATGCAACACTATGTTTTAGTATGGAATACTAATGAAGACTGTTTATCTATCTGTCTATAAAGGTAAATATAAGTCTCATATGCAAAGAGAATCAAGATGAGCGGCGAGCTCTTGTTGAAGTTGCATATCGGTGATATTTATTGAAGAACTACACCGCTCAGACAGACCTCTGGACCTCGCTTTGGACCTCGACAGATTGCAAATTGTAACGAACGGCGTGTGTGTATAGACTACGGTAAAAGAGAGAGAAAAGATAGATATACAGAAGAGGTTGCAACTGTACCTTCATACTATTGTGCGCTCAAAGCATCGTCATTGGTTGACAGGTGGCATGTACGTACGTAAATACCTACCTCGGAAAATCCAACATTTAAGACCCCATTTTCACACTGTTCACAAAATTTTTCTTTACATGAAATATGCTGAGCAATGCCGACTTTGACCATCAGGATTGAGATTTATATTATATGTAAAATATCTCCGGCGGGGTTCGAAGACGCTCGACTATTGTTGATTTATGAGACTAAATCTAAAACCACACAATAAATATCGGAGATATCATAAATTTGTAACAGGAGGAAGGATGTACACATAATTATGCACGTCCACATCGCAGTCGAAGCAAAACTCGCGGACTTAATTGTGCCGCCATTCGCGCTCCCACTTGCGCACTTTGCTTCGCGACATTTCATAATTGCTACGACCAACGGGTAATCTTCGCTCACCGCCGAATTTAGTACTACAATCTGTTGAAATAGTGATACTAGAGAAGCTTGATTGTATATAATCTAGAAGTGCCACAAGGCCATATATATATGAGTACAAGTGTGACTGCGTGCGTACGCATCTATGTATAGACTCTTCAGGCCGACAGTAATCTCTGTTCATACGAGACTTATCTCTGGTCATACGAGACTCATCTCTGGCCATACGAGACTCATCTCTGGCCACAGAAGACAGAGACCTATCATGCAATACTCCCCCTCTTGCTATACACCGTGGAGCAAGAAAACAGATAAGAAGAGATGAAACAAACAAACAAAGTGATTCTCATAGTAGCCTCCTGAAAACCCTGCGAGAGTGAGCAGGGAAAGAGTACTACCGTAGCCTGAGGATGGCCATCCATAGAGAGACAAGGAAATCCACGTGCCCAAAAGAAAAGTGAAACAACCATAAATGGAACCTTAAATCGACCTCAATTACCATAGCCCCATCGACATTGTGAATTTCTTGTGCTTATCCTTTGTCAAGGCCTTGGTTGGTATGTCTGCCACATTCTCGTTCGTGTGCATGTAGGAGTAGTCAACTATCTTGTGGGCATGGAGATCTTGACCATTGTGATAGCAAACGTCAATATGCTTTGTGTGAGCTTTTATGATCCCACTTATGATAGGACTAAGTGCGCCCCGATTGTCGCAGTTGACCGGGAGCGGCGATGCATCTTTGCCGTGTATATCTCGGTGGAGGTGAAGCAGCCACTTCTCTTCATGGGAGCCTTCAGAACCAGCGATGTATTCAACTTCGAGGGTTGACATGCTGATGAGATCTTGCTTTCGTGATTGCTACGAGACAGCTCCGTAGCTAAGTAAGAAGACCTGACCTCTATGAGATTTGTGGTTGGCACTATCATTGGCCCAATCCGAGTCCGTGTAGCCAGTGAGTTGATCATTGCTTCCAGTGCTGCTGAAATGGAGTCGAAAGTCGGCAGTGGATTTGAGATACTGGAGAACTCCTGAGGCGGCAGTGAGATGGCTGGTGAAGGGACGGAAATTGTATCGGCAAAGTGCAACAACTGCGAATGAGATATCGGGCCGAGTTGCAAGTGCCGCGTACATCAAAGATCCGACCATTGCCTGGTGGCCTTTGATATCTTTTAGTACTTTCTCCCCCCGATCCTTGGCCAGATCTAGCTTCACATTAAGATCCATTGGAGTTGATCCACCGTGAGCATTCTGCATATTGAATCGTTTGAGAATCGTGGTGATGAAGGCCTTTTGGGCCAAGACTGATCGTGGTGCCAGTTCCAGTACTGTATTTCTCATGGTGGATTTCGATGCTGAGGACTTGCGGTGCCGGGCCGAGAGAGGTGATCTTGTATTTTTCCGAGAGCCTGGCCTTGACGTGAGTCACAGCTTTGTTAGTTTCTTCCGGGGCCAACATTGAGATGTTGTCGACGTACAAAAGCATCAGAATACAATCGTTGTGGAGAGAGAGGTTGTGGTCGGCCTGGGACTGTTTGAACTCGAGTGAGGGCAAGATGGTGTTAATATCATTGTGCCAAAGTTGTGGTGCTTGTTTGAGGCCGTGAAGTGCTTTCTTTATTCGGACAACAATGGAAGGTGCATTGAGGCCTTCCGGCCAGCCTTCGGGCGGTGTCCTATTAATATCATCATCATCGTCCTCAGGATTGAGAAAAGCGGTGACCACATCCAAATGATCGATGTTCCAGCCATGTTTTCCGACAATACACATGCAATACCGAAAAGTGGTGACCTTTCCGACAGGGGCTTAGGTTTCTCTGAAATCCGTTTGTTCGTAGCCTCCCATTACTAGGCGTGCTTTGTACCGAATGGTGCCATCAGGATTGTATTTCATCTTGTAGACCCATTTGGAGCCAATTGGTTTGACCATCAATTGCCGTGCTTCCCGGGAGTTGACAGTTGTGAATGTTTCATTGAGCAGATTCGATGTGCATTCTTCTTCCATTGCTCGTTTCCAGTGGTCATGATGTGGACTGTCCATTGCTTCCACGTATGTAAGTGGATCGCTGGTCATTCATGCGAGAGCTTTTGCCATGATGATTTGTGCATGTGTGGAGATCTTGACTTGACTTCTTGTGATACGAGTCGTGCGTGATTGTTGGCATGATTGCTTGGTCATGGCTGCCATTCGGCGGGCATTGTCATTTTCGGGGTGGGGATGTCACTTGTGGACGATGCTTTCTCTGGACACCGGTAGTGCATCCTCCTCGTCAGGAGGACGTGATCTCACACCTTTACTTGCAGGGAGATTTCGACTATTGTCGGGCAGATTGTGGTCTGCATAATCGTCAGTACAGTCATGATCACCACTTCCGTGGCCTTTACCTGTTCGACTGGTTCCTGCATGGTCATGGAGAAGTCCATCTCCACCCGTTTCAATTTCCTCGACATATTCTGTCTTGTCTGGTAGCTCAAAGATGTCTGTTTGGTCTCCGTGTAGGCATGATGAGTGGGCATTCCTCTCCTCGCCAAAAATGACATCTGACTGTGATCGTATTACTCGGAATGATGGGTCCCATATCCTCCAAAGTGTAGTCGAATTGTGCACGTAACCGCCATTATACATGGCTTGAATTTTGGGCTGAATGTTCCATGGTGTGGCGGCTTGGGGATAAGTCGACTGGTGTAGCAGCCAAATCACTGAAGGTGGTGGAGAGGAGCTTTGGATGAGATTTCATTGCCGTCATTATTGTGAGAGGGCTTGCCAAATACTTGCAGCATCTCGTAAGGAGTAAGATATGGTGCTTGATAGCCGTCGTGGACGTCTCTTTTCGTTAGACCTTCGTTTGGGGTTCGCTGGTGAAGGTAGACTGCGGTATTGACTGCTTCTCCCCAAAAAACCAGTTGCGCCGGGGAGTCAACCCAGGCCTGAAATGATCGCTAGGCTGAGGTGCATATTTTGGACTTCTTATCTGGAAGGACCCAAACAGTGGTGTAGCGTGTGTAGTCGTCAATAAATAGGATATAGTAGCGATGGCCAGTAGAGGTGGGCATGGAGCAAAGTTCACAAATATCTGAATGTACGAGTTCAAATGGCTTTGTAGTGCGCTTGGTCTTGACTTTGATCATCTTCTGCTTGTGCTTGGCCTGGATGCATGTGGTGCACATTGAGTCGTCTTTTGTATATCCATCAATTAGAGATTTTAGGGCAGTAGGATTAATGTGAGCTAGACGGCGATGCCACGGTCGTGATTGTGAGATTGTGAGAGGCTTCCGAGTGGTCTTGGTAAGTACGGTGGTAGGTGGACCTTAAGGTACGGTGCTGGCTGCACTTGGAGAGGCCGTGTGGACTGGGCTTGTAGTAGGCTCAGTGGAGTGCACGATTGATGGTACAGTGGTATGTGCACTCGATGATGGTATGGTGTTATGTGCGCTCAATGATGATACCGTGATATGTGCGCTTGATGATGGTACGGTGATATGTGCGCTCGATGATGGTAAGGTGGTATGTGCGCTCGATGATGCTACGGTGATATGTGCGCTCGATGATGGTACGGTGGTATGTGCGCTTGATGATGGTAGGGTGATATTTGCGCTCGATGATGGTACCGTGGTATGGGCGCTCAATGATGCTCATTGTCTGTTCTTCATTCACATTTTTGAAGTGGACTTCGTCGACATGCTTGGTACTGTCGAAGTGAGTGCAGTTGCAGAAGATATGGTATAGATGTCATTGACCCAATTGCCTGTGATGGTGATTGATGGAGATGATATGGAGCACTTGCCGCATCCAAATGTGGATGTTCACCCGGCTGTGTCCACTTGATTGATGGAGAGAAGCGACAGCTGGAACGTACGCATGTAGAGAGCTTTGACTTCGTACTTCTGTGAGACGTTAACGAGTCCATGGTGGCTTACTGTGACTTCGTTATCATCTTCAAGCTCCATCAGCAACAATGGTAGTTTGCGTCTGGAACACCAGGGTATTCGGGACGGCTCTGACGGCTCTGACGGAACCTTGTACCATCCGACGGAGAATTACACACTTCCCGTTGCATACTTACATCAATTACATTGCACCTCGTATACGCACCATCAGAACGACACGTGTGTTACACTCTTCGCAGGGCCTGCAGTTATGCTGTAGCTGTTTACACAATGCCTGGCAATGTTTATGCCTTTCTTTGGCCGATAGCCACATTTTACCTCTCCTCTATTGCTATATATCGGATGCCACACTCGCCCCATATATGTTTAGGTTTGAGATTTTGTCACATGTTGCAATACAGTTTTCGCTTCGGATGCATCGCTTGCCGTTGCATTTTCTTCGCCATTATCGTATTTTACACATCTGCAATATACAGTCTAATTTTCACACTCTCTAGTACTATGCCCCTAGTCCTCCACATTCTGCATTGATCCATCATTGGCTTGCAATGCTTATGCCTCCTCATCCGCATCCGCATCGTCGCCATCCTCGCACTCATACCTGTCGACATCACTGGTTCCCAGGTCAAACTTAGTAAGCCCTCAGTCCTCCACATTCTGCGTTGGTCCATCATCGGCTTGTGAGGCTACTTCCTCCTCATCCGCATACCCATCGTCGCCATCCTCGCCGTCATCCCTGTCGACATCACTGGTTCCCAGGTCGAACCTCTCGAGTTCAGTGGCGGGCGGTCGTCGCCGGCTGGCGGTGGGGATGGCATCGCACATGTCGCTTTCATCACCTTCATCTTCGTAATCCCCGCTGCCCCCTGGCATCCCGAAATGAAATTGATCATCAGTGCAATTGGTGTCCATCGGGATGATTGGGTCAGTACTTCCGATCTCAGGCTCCTCAAGCGCCACTTCGGAGGTCGAATGATCATGAAGAATAGCACTGTCCACACGTGCTGCTTCCACGCTGATCACCACCACAGGTGTTGGGTTCTCCGCCTGTTGGATCTGACGCTTGACAGTAGCATAAGTGTTGTTATACACCCTCTGTTGGTAGCTCTCCGGTAGTGTGTTCATGGTATGCATCAAGAATGCATATGTGGCTGCAACGCCAGACGAGGTTAACGACTTGGGACCTGTTGCAGCGCAGCAGGGTGCGTTCTTACCACCTTCATTCTTGTAATTGAAGTAGATGGAGCGATCAGGTCTGTCCGCTTTCAGCTTTGACTTGGAAGCTTTCGGATGAACGATGTTGTTCTTTTGCCACTCCAGGAGAGCATGGCGCAACACGGTGCAGGTAAACATGATCAGTGGCGAGGGTATATGAACGTCCTTGTCGTCAATCATGGAATTATGAAATCCATCAGCATACTTACCGCAGTTATTTGCCCGATGATAAAATTTGATGCAGATAAACCGCGGGATTGCTTCGGCCAGGAAGTTAAGTGGACGCTGGCCATTCGTTAGCAGCTTTCGACACTCTCTGCGTTGGATTTGGAATGCGTACACCACCTTCCACATGATCTGCTACAGGAACAAGATACTTATTGTCTGCCAGAAGGGATTCAAAGCGGTGCAGATCATATAGCTCTGCTACATTGTCCCTTAATGATTGAATAAGATGGGATTTAACCTTATCGACATGTGCGCGAACCTGGTACCGGTTCGAGCATGTAATATCCAACGTGGGCCATTGCTTCAGCATACCGCTTTCAAGATCTCCTTTGTGCGTGCCTCAAATGCTATGGACCAAATGTTGTTTTGCTGCATTGCGATGTTCCCGTACATCTATATTATCTACCAGTGTGGGGCTTCAGCTAATGCTTTCGCAACGGGTCGTGTTGCATAACTTACCCTCTCTATGTCGCTTGCACTCAAAAACGGCCGTCTGTTCCACATGTAGAGCTCCAGGAGTCTGCCCTTTGCAAATACAAGACGCGTCATGTCGGAGTGACCAAATCGATGAATGTTGCGACTGCCGGAGACCACTGATTGTGGTGTTGACACCGCCTGCATTTGCAATTGCCACTGCCTCTGTCTCTGATTCCTTTCTGTAGCTCGCATTCGCAGTGGATTTGTAACGATCGCGCGGGCTTCTGGATTAGGGATGGGGGTAGGAAGGTTTTCAAGACCGCTGTCACGGCGGCACGTGACACGGGCCGGGTAACAGCCATTCTATATAGTCGGCTCCCCACGAGCCTGAGATCTCTACTGATAATATTCCCTATATACATCTACATATAATATCACTCGCATCCATGTGTGCAACCGTATTCCTAGACCGACCATACGTATACCTATGAGGCCGAACGCAGGCATACGTTCCGTCTCACTATTATCGCTTCTTCAGTAAATGGATACGTTTCGCTCCCGGGATTACGAGTTGACGTGTTTTACCCTTTTTTCGACGCAACACCATGGAGTCAACAATTCCGAATACTGCCCTCCAAACGAGATATCAAGGCACCATTACTGCGCAGCACGAAGCGTCGACCGTTCCATCATTCAATTGAGCTCCTGATGGCAGCGGATTAGAAATCAAGACAAATTGGCGCACAACGCGCGTCACCGGCACTGAGGACGATTACTATCCTGAGTACAGGACAACACCCAGCGAATGACAAAAATAGCATACGATCGATGCAGATGAGTTCAAGATGACATCGATTACTTCCAATGGCTGCACTCGACCGCGGACACCGGAGAAGTTGCGACTGCACCCCTGAACATGCGCGTCACCGACATTGATGACGATGATCATGAGTACAGAACAAGATCAATTCAGCCCGATCACCAGCCCAAGCACCTACAACGGACGGAGTGATCTTACTCCTGAATGCCACAATATTGAAAAGCAAAGGCGAAGTCGACAGACGATTTCCGAGTCAGCACAGTTACGAGTACAATCCTTTTATTTGAGCGAAGTGCACCTATCCCAGTTTGCGTGTACACCTACAGCTCTAGCAACCTCCAAGAAGCCCACTTGCAGAAGCATTCTAGGGCCAACCTATGGCAACTCATACCTACAGAGGAGGATCTGGCACGAACGAAGTGCACTTTGGGAGGAGACACTCTATGAATCAAGCACTCTTACTTCCACAAACATCTGCACAAGAGAAGTGCACTTACGGAGATGACACCCCACGATTGAAGGACATTGCGGATGAGAAGCTTTCCCTCGATTGAAGAGAACTTATAGCGGCGATACATCGCGCTGCGTGAAGTGCATTTACGGTTACAGACCGACACAATTCTGCAGATCGACTACTCTAACTATGATGACCTCTCAGGGCAAAAGGATTATGGACAATCGAAGTTCACCTACCATCTGAATGATCTTCGACTACAATTACATTAATGACAAAGGCAGCGATCGGCAAATCAAGCGCCAACAATCCTTTGACACTCAGCAAGTAAAAACTATTGGCGGCAGTGGCGGCGCAGGCAATAATGGCGACTCTGGACGAGAAAGTACAATACCGGACAGAAATGGCGAGATGCAATGCGTACAGGCTATTGTCGACTGCAGCGCAACAAGCATCTTTATGACACCGAGGCTTCTGAAGCGACTCGGGATATCACATCAGGTGGCACACATCACCGCCCTCGCCATGACCGGAGATGTGATGCAACACGCTAATGACAGCCGGAAGACGCGGATCACAGTCATCTACTTGGACTATCCTGCACCGGTAGACAGATCAGACGTGCTAGTCGTGCCAATGCGGGCGTACGATGTAGTGATTGGTGAACCATGGTTTCCCAAACAAAATCCTGACATCGACTGGGCTCGATTGACTGCCTGCGATCAGAGAGTGTGAGTGGAGCGGAGGAAATGACACCGATGACTACGGCAGTAGCATCGAAGGTCTTAGAAGCCGAAAAAGATAACCTCAATGACAAGCTTCTGGGGTGCGGTCCGGGTATACAGACACTTGGAGCAACCGCATTCGACGATCTTCGAAGTAGCATTTAAGTCGTCGTAGCATTTGCCCGACAGACTGGGGAATGCATAGGGCTGCTGGGAGTGACTTTGGAAGACATCATCTTGGATTCATCAGGTGATACAGACCAAAGCGCTGGACGCGACAAGCAGAGAGCAGCGGCGGTAGTTGCGGCAGAAGAGCCCCTTCAAGGAGACGCTTGGATGACTGCTGCCGGCACGCCGAGACCCGAAGGCAGTGACTGGACGGCGGGGCTTGGCTCCTGTTTGGGCGAACCGTTAATGACAAGGCATCCTGGATATTCCCTTCCACCACTTCAATCCTTTCATGATACTTTTGGCTAACATGGATGGAGAAGACTCAGAGCCGTATGGATATGTGCAAGTCAGCAGTTCGGAGATAACCCCGAAGACAAATGACAATTGAGAGCAAGGAGTGCACTTAGGAACGTCGAAGACTTATCAAGCAATTGGAAGCAGTGCACGAGATAATGTTCCAGATACGAGAGATAATAGTCATGCAGAAGCCTACAGATCGAGGAAAAGAACTATTGTTGAGACTACGAGAATTGGACTTACAAGCAGCCGATATGTACATCCCTGTGATGCATCAATGCTCAGAGACGGATGACAATCAATTCTTGACTGTGGCGACATACACGAAACCAGCAATTGAATGCCGAGACGCAGATATATGTACTGGCTGCCCTGCCGCACTGAGTCATGAGCAAAAAATATTTCCGTCCGGGCGGAATGGCTCCATCAGAGGGGACGCGCTCCCTCAGAGCCGTCAGAGACACCCCGGTGGCGGATTACTCCGCGCCCGGTGTCAATTCAACGCGTCGCGTTCCATATCGCCCTCTGATTGTTGTTTCACCGTGTCTTCTCGTTCTGTCGGTCTCCTATTTTAAACGATCACTCTGGCGTTGTGGCTAACTGTGACTATATGTCGGAATGGGTTCATTGGGTATGTGCTTGCATCGGGATTGTAATGCGATGGATGACGCTGCAAAAATCTCTCCTCGCATTTCTTCTACCTGCACGCAAAAGGCAATTCTCTCTTTACTATTTATACGGGATTGCAAGGCGATGGGTGACGCTGGGAATATCTCTCCTCGCGTTCCTTCTACCTGCGCGCAAAATGCCATTCTCTCTTTACTAATTATACACATCATTCCACGTCGCCAGAAATATGTGGCTAGTGACAATCCATCGTTCGTTCCATCCGTCTCCTGTCTTACTACTAGTAGCTATCTCTGGAATGACGTGCACGCAGCCAACAATAGTTCCCACGCTGAAAACTTGCAAAGCAACGGCTGCCGGTGCTTTTCTCCCTTGTACAAATTTCGAGACGGGATCCAAGTTACCCGAGTTTTCAGGTATTGTGGTGAACGCCAGGGCTAACCAGTACTCAACGAAAGCTCCATCATCGTTTAGGAGTTGGATTTTGAATAGTCATTGCAGTTGCCACGGAAGACGCCCATTCAGCATGCCATAACACCTCCCCAGGCATTGCTTTACCCACACCCAGTCGTTCCATCGATCCCCTCCGCGCCAGCTCTGACTTCCTGTGCATCGACACATCTGAGATATGCGTTCACCATCTAAACCCTCAACTTGAACCTTAATGCCATGGCAAATACAGAGCTCCATTGCGTGCAGTTGTTCATCCGATATATACGTCTTGTTACGACTCTTATGCTTGATGAACTCCCACGTGCCGCTGTATATTGCCACACGGTGCGTTGCGTCTCGTGTATTGTCAAGTAATGCTCTGAAGTCTTTGATCATAGCGTCAAGATGCTTTCCATCACGGCGGTGTTGGGGCCCCATGAATTCGGGCTTCACATATGACTGGGAGCCCAGGGGAGCAGCCTGATCAGTACCGGAAGGGAGGACTTTGCAGGCGGCAGCGCTGTTCTTCCGACGCTGAGCGAGGGCTTGGAGATTGAGCTCTCTGATTTCGAAGCAGAGAATGCGACACTGAATGGTGATTACTTGCGGCAGGTGGTTGAGATTGTGATTGGAGGCGTTCGAACCATCCTTGAGGTTCGTTTTATGTACTTGTTCATGTCTGTCGGGAGATTACTGTTGCAAGGCTCCGTATCGACGAATCTGTTCGACCCAATGAGACATCGAGTGGATCTTCGCAAAGTTGAAGTCAGAATCCAACTCCTTGGAAACATCTATCTCGTGGCTGATATAATCCCGCCGGGCATTCATTTTGTGCCACTTCTTGGACGGCGTCCAAGTTTCAGCATTTGTTTCGTCGTCTACCTTTCGCTTCTTCACGAGTTCCGTTCTCAGGGCATTGGCTTTGGGCTTCGCCTTTTTGCCTGCTTGCCCAAGTAAGACAACATCTTTGAAAGTGTGAAAATGATGCGAGGCGTCCTCCATGTAGCTCAAAGTTGCATCATCATGAGATTTATATTGAGCATATATATAGAATTCTAACAATGGCCGTGTGCACTCAATTGCGCGATTGAATATGGGCCGCTGAGCGGGGCTTCCGCCTTGTAGAGACTGGGTTACAACTCCAAGCAAATACCGGCTCATTTTTTTCATCTCCTTCCCAGTCCATTGAGAAACTTCTTCATATGACTTAGTTTTTGGTGTGAGGTCGTGGTAAGCAGGCACGGATAACCAGATTGCATTGTACTTGTCGAGCCGTTCGTGCATCTTCATGAAGTGGGAAATCCACTTCTGGAGGTGGTCAAGCATGCTGATCCGCATTGTATGGAGGAGGTCGGGCTTCGGGAGGTCACTCACCACACAGGCAATATGTCGAAACACTTTGAATCCTCGGTGGACATGGCGTGACGAGAGTTGGGCATCGGCTGCCTTGGTGTTGGCATCACTGAGCGTTTTATATAGGTTGTGATCCCGCCGGGGGCATTGCTTGTCAGAAGGGACATAATCTCCAAGTTCGTTCTTTGGACACTCGCACCAAAAACAGACATGCCGCTCGAGATGATGTAGGTCGCTATACTCAGGGCAATCTGAAAGTCGTGCTGCTAAAACCGGTTTGCACCGCCTGAAGTTGCCATCTGCACAGAGAACATTGTAATACCCGCTCTTGGTGCTGGGATTGAGTTTCAAGGTGAGAGGCTGGAGTACCCGCCGGAGTACTTCGTTCAGCACCTCACGGTTTGTTTGCCGCAGCTCATTCAGCCGCTTCTGAGGAATATTGCGGTTCTTGATTGGAATCGGTAGGAGAGCGACCATTACAACGGTGTGCGCTGAGGGCATCCTACGGATCTTCGAAGATAGATTGCCAATCGTCATATATACAGGCCACTCTTTCTTGTCACCAGCAAAATTCAAGAGATGTGTTCCGTCGGACATGAAGATCAAGGGAACCAGTGTATCCCCCAGTCTGAGCGTTGCCTTAACCTCAATTAGCACGTTATTATCCTCGAGTATCTCTGCTTACCTGTGTCTCCCACCACCAGTCCGCAGTGTGCATTTCAGAATAGAGGCGTTTCGGTGGCGTATCGCTGTTACAGCAACCCTGAGGGGCATAAATGAGATGCTCGGCGTAGGCTGGCTGCCGCATCAACCATCTCATGCTTTTGATGATGTCTCGACTCCAGTATTTGATACGCCGTTGGTGATTGTCATTCCATCTTATATCCTCGAGGGTGTGTAGTTCCCACTCCCCGAGAGCCTGATCATCTGGCATGCTTGCCACGAGCTTCTGGACGCCACCCCCATTTTTGAGGCTTGGGAAACGCAGAGTGGTGTCTTCTTCCTTCAGCACGTTGTCATAGTACGTCTTCATACCCTTCTTCTTGATCCCACACTGGATATATTTGTACTCTTCACGCGTCGCAAATGGGTAGTAGGGATTGTTCAGTAGGTTCGTCTCAAGGCAACCCTGAGCGTCGCGTTCCCA
>Ga0307512_10001451_pt1 | contig 33604 bp, 31 predicted proteins | sample 14_EM_MG_FD_200267 | JGI IMG/M metagenome (GOLD analysis project Ga0307512, IMG submission 200267) | Populus trichocarpa ectomycorrhiza microbial communities from riparian zone in the Pacific Northwest, United States - 14_EM | ecosystem: Host-associated > Plants > Roots > Unclassified | place... | reverse complement strand
CGGCTTCCTGAATCCACTCACAGACCTGGGTCTGCATCACGTTGTAGTCGGCGTACGCCTGGTAGGCCTCGATGGTGGCGAACTCCGGCGAGTGCGTGGAGTCCATCCCCTCATTGCGGAAGCTGCGGTTGATCTCGAAGACCCGCTCGATGCCGCCGACGACGGCACGCTTCAAAAAGAGTTCCGGAGCGATGCGCAGATAGAGATCTATGTCGAGTGCGTTGCTGTGCGTCACAAACGGCCGGGCCGTAGCGCCGCCATGCTGCAACTGCAACATCGGTGTTTCGACTTCGAGAAAATTGCGCCGGAACAATGATTCACGCAGGCTACGCACGACGGTGGCCCTGGTCCGCACGATCTCGCGGGCCTGCGGCCGGACGATCAGGTCGACATAGCGCTGGCGGACCCGAGTTTCCTCGCTGAGCGGCTTGTGCGCGACCGGGAGCGGGCGCAGCGCCTTGGCCGTCATGGTCCAAGTGTCGGCGAGCACGGAAAGCTCCCCGCGCCGGCTGGTGATCACCTCGCCGGTGATCCCGACCAGGTCACCGAGGTCGACCAGCCGCTTCCAGTCCTCAAGCCGCTCGGCGCCGACCTTGTCCAGGGAGAGCATGGCCTGCAACTCGGTGCCATCGCCATCGCGCAGGGTGGCGAAACAGAGCTTGCCGCCGTTGCGTACGAAAATCACCCGGCCGGTCACGCCGACCCGGTCGCCGCTGGCGGTGTCGGTGGGCAGCTCGGCGTAGCGCTCGCGCACCTCGGCCAGGGTGGCGGTGCGGTCGAAGGTGACCGGGTAGGGCTCGACGCCCTCGCCCAGCATCCGGTCCCGCTTGGACCGGCGGACCCGCATCTGCTCGGGAAGGTCCTCAGCGGGGTCAGGGGCGGGCAGGTTCTGCTCGGTCACGGCACGACTCTCTGTCGGGATCGGTATAACGGATCCCGAAAATCGTACTCAGCCCCGCTCAGACGTTCCGCTCATATACCATCCGCAGCCCGATCAGCGTGATCATCGGCTCGTGCGCGGTGATCGTCCGGCACTCGTCCTTGACCAGCCAGGCCAGCCCGCCGGTGGCGATGACGGCCTGCACCGAGCCGAGTTCCTCGGTCATCCGCTCGACGATCCGGTCCACCTGGCCGGCGAACCCGTAGTACATCCCCGACTGCAAGCACTCCACGGTGTTCTTGCCGATCACCGACCGGGGCTGGGCGGGCTCGACCTTGCGCAGCTGAGCGGCCCGGGCCGCGAGCGCGTCGAAGGAAATCTCGATCCCCGGCGCGAAAGCCCCGCCAAGGAACTCCCCCTTGGCGCTGATCACATCGAAGTTGGTAGTGGTCCCGAAGTCCACAACGATCGACGGCCCGCCGTACAGGGCATGCGCGGCCAGGGTGTTGACCACCCGGTCGGCGCCGACCTCTTTGGGATTGTCGATGGCCAGCTGAACGCCGGTCTTCACACCCGGCTCGACCACGACGTTGGGCAGCTGGCCGTAGTAGCGCGCAAGCATGGTGCGCAGCGACCGCAGCGCGGCGGGCACGGTCGAGCAAGCGGCCACCCCGGTGACCTCGACGTTGTCGCCGGCAAGCAGCCCCCGGAACATCAGCCCCAGCTCATCGGCGGTGGACCGGGCATCGGTCTTGATCCGCCAGCTGTGCACAAGCTTGTCGCCGTCAAAGGTCGCCAGCACGGTGTTGGTGTTCCCGATGTCAATACAAAGCAGCACGCCAAGAGCCTATCTTTCCCCGATCACCCGCCGAACAATCAAGATCAAACCCTCTTTTTCGTACGCACATCCCCGCCCCAAAAGCAGCAAAAAGCCCCACCCTGACGGCCGCCCAAACGTCGCGGAGTATGGACAGTCCCGCCCAAGCGTCCGGAGATCGGCTGCGCGCGGTGCCGTCGAGGGCGGGCCGCAGGGGCTCCTCCCCAGACGGTGCAAAACCGGCGTTGCAGGCAGGGGCGGCACAGTCCGTGACAAACACGGCCAAGCAGCTCGGGCCTTAACGAAACGGACCGAGCGGCGCAAGCCGAGCAAACCGGAACCGGCCGTCGCTAAACACGCCAACTACAAGAAAGACGGGCCTTCGAGGGCGGCCGAAGTACCCACTTTCGCTGTAGTTCCGCCGCCAGTACCCGGATATTTCGGTTATTTCGGGTCTCCAGAGAGGCGACAGTGGATGAGCGTGCCAGTGATGGCGGACGCCGCGCTTGCCAAGTCCGGGCGGCCGCCTCACCGGGCAAGCCCGCTCGTCGCCGAGAGCGTCGGCAACCGCTCAGCGGGGCCGGAGATCCATTGCGATGTCCAGGATCGGGGACGAGTGGGTGAGGCCGCCGACCGAGAGGTAGTCGACGCCCGTGGCCGCGTATTCCTCGACCGTTTGCAGGGTCAGGTTGCCGGTGGCTTCTAGCTCTACCCGATCGCCGACCGCCGCCACGACCTCGCGGAGCTGGTCGGGCGTCATGTTGTCGCAGAGCAGGAACTCGGCGCCTGCTTTGACCGCTTCCTCAGCCTCCGCCAGATTTGTCACTTCGACCTGGACCACGACGTCGGGGAACTTCTTCCGGACGAGTTCGTAGGCCGCGGTGATGTTCCCGGCCGCGAGCTTGTGGTTGTCCTTGATCATGGCGACGTCGTAGAGGCCCATGCGCTTGTTGGTGCCGCCGCCGACGCGGACCGCATACTTCTCCAGGGCGCGCAGGCCCGGGGTGGTCTTGCGGGTGTCCAGGACCGTCGCCTTGCTCCCCTCGAGAGCGTCGGCCCACTTGCGGGTGTGGGTGGCCACCCCGGACATCCGGCAGAGCAGATTGAGCGCGGTGCGTTCGGCCGTCAACAACGAGCGGGTCGGCCCGGTGATCACGGCGAGCACGTCGCCCCGCTCGACCGCCGTGCCGTCCTCCACTCGCTGGTCAAACTCGGCGGTGCCACCGGAAGTGGCCGCGAAGACCTGGGCGGCGACCGGCAGTCCGGCCACGACTCCGGCGGCGCGGGCCACCAGCTCCGCAGTGTCCTTCTGGTCAGCCGGGATCGTGGCCTCGCTGGTCACGTCGCGTGGGGGGTCGCCGAGGTCCTCGGCCAGCGCCGTGTAGACCACCCGCTCGACCTCGGTCAGGTCGAGCCCGCCCGCGATTTCGGCGGCCTCGGGGCCACCGCTCGAGGGTGCGGCGTGCCGGCCTGGTCTGTCGGTCATGCCAACTCCTGCGCTGCATCATGGTCCGCCATCCGGGCGGACACCGTCCTATCAGAATCTATGCCGCACCAACCCAATAACCCGACACGGCTCCGCACCATCCGCGTTCGTCCGCGTGGCGCCGGCCGACCGGCGCCAGGTCCACCCGGCACACGGGACCCGCCCAGCCCCACGACAGCCAGCCAGATCGCGAGGAGCCACACCCAACGTCGGCCCCGCCAGTCCCACCAAAACATGCCAGGCCAATCGACGACCCGCCGACCACCACCCGACTCACGAACGTCAACCGGGTACCGCACCAGGCCGCACCCATGCACTCTGACCAGGGCAATCGCTTGGAAGCCGGACCACCACACCGGCGGGTGGCGTGGCACGACATCGGCGGGACCACACCAGACGGCCACACCCCACTTGCTTGATCAGGCCAACTGATACGCAATTGTTCGGAAAGCAGCAACCCCACCGGGCGAGTGGAGTCAGGGCGTCGGCGGGGCAATCGTCGCTACGGGCTTCATGCTGTCGCAGCCCACCGGCCTAAATCGGGGCTAATTACATGAAACCGCCTGGCCCGAGCTCGCGGACGGGGCCAACTTCCACGAGACCACCTCGCCCAGCCCGGCGAAGGGCCAACTGAGACGCGGATCAGGTGAGCCGAATCCCGCCCGCACGACAAACGTCCCAAAGGGGATGGGGAATGTGGTCATCGACACAGCGAGCCGTCCAAATATTGGACGGCGGACCCGCGCCTGAGCGGGCTGCCGAGGTGCCGTAGATAGCCGATTGGCGCGCTGGCCACGGGCGAGCTACTTGCGGGGGTTGTGAAGTCTGATCCTGATTGCGGACGATTATCGATGATTTTGCGCCGATCAAACACTCGACGAGGCGCGGCGATGTTTGGCCGGGTTTCGCCCCTGAATACCCCCTGTGGGCGAAACCCGACCAAGTCCCCCTGCTCTTCGAGTTGCCGCGCAAGCGTGAAGATGGGCGGGCTTCGCCACGCCGGAGACCCGTGATCAAGCCGCAGCGCCGGCTAGGAGTGCGGCGGGCCATAACCAAGAACCTGGGATCTTGTCACTTGGCCGCCTAGCTGGGGAACTATTTTCCGGTCAGATCGACGATGTTGACAGAGTTAGTTCCGCATAAAGGCGATTTATCGGAATCGGATGCCCTTTGAGCAGGTAACTAGGAGAGAAGGGCAGCGGTCGGCCGCTGCTGATTCGCTGTTGACCCGAATTGCTCCACTCGGCCGAGCTGTCCCCGACCGATGGAATCACCGGGGAGTTGATGCGCTCCGGACAGACCGGGCGAGGTCTGTCGGCCCGCCAGCCGACAGACCTCGCCTCCGCGTTTGGTCGGATGGTGGCGGGTTCGCTGGTTGGCGGGTCACCCTGCTCGCGACCGGGCCAGATAGCGACGTGGCTTGCCGAGCTCGTCGCGACCGAGCCAGACGGTGACGGGGCTTGCTGGCTACCGGCCGGGCTGGTCGCGACTCAGCCAGACCGGGACGGGCTTGCCGGTTACCGGCCGAGATCGTCGCGACTCAGCCAGACGGTCACACGGCTTGCCGACCACCGGCCGGGCTGGTCGCGACTCAGCCAGATGGTCACACGGCTAGCCGACCACCGGCCGAGCCCGCCGCGACCCACCCAGACGGGGACGGTGCTAGCCGACCACCGGCCGGGCTGGCCGCGACCCACCCAGACGGGGACGAGGCCCGCCGACCACCGGCCAAGCCCGCCGCGACCTCGGCCGGATGCCAGCAAGGACTACCTGATGGCGGCGGGACTGATCGCGACCTCGGCCGGATCCCAGCGAGGATCGGCGGATGGCGGGCCGGGCCGATCACGACCCCAACCAGGTCTCAGCAAGGCCGCCGGATGTGGGCCGGGCCTGCCTATGGTCGCGGTTGGCCCGGGTGGCGGCGGGTGGACCGAGTTGGGGTTCGGCGGGTTCTACGCCATTTCTGTGAACGTCTGGGTCAGGTCGCCGTTTTGGTCGATTGCGTTGAGGAGGTGTCCGCGCCATTCGTCGGCTGCTGTTGGGTAGTCCTCGCGCCAGTGGCAGCCTCGGGTTTCGCGGCGGGCGCGGGCCGATGCCACCAGGGCGCTGGCGACCGTCAGCAGGTTTGTCGCCTCCCAGGCCGCGTTTCGGGGGGTGGTGCGCTGCTCGCCCAGGCGGGTCAGCTCCTTTGCCGCGCCGGCCAGGGAGTCGGCCGAGCGGAGCACCCCGGCGCCGCGGGTCATCGCGCGCTGGAGCTCGCCGCGGATCGCCGGGGCCACCACCCAGGACGGCACCGCCGGGCGGGGCGCCGGGTCGGACTGCGGCGGCAGGTCGCGGGCGATGTCGTCGGCGATCCGGCGGGCGAAGACCAGGCCTTCCAACAGGGAGTTGCTGGCCAGGCGGTTGGCTCCGTGTACGCCCGTGCAAGCGACCTCGCCGCATGCGTACAGGCGTGGGATCGAGGCGCGGCCGTGCAGGTCGGTGCGGACGCCGCCCGAGGCGTAGTGGGCCGCGGGGGCGACCGGAATCAGGTCGGTCGCCGGGTCGACGCCGGCCGCCCGGGTGGAGGCCACGATCGTCGGGAAGCGCTTTTCGAGGAACTCCCGGCCCAGGTGGCGGGCGTCCAGATAGACGTGGTCGGCGCCGGTGGCGCGCAGGACCCGGTGGATGCCCTTGGCCACGACGTCGCGCGGGGCCAGCTCGGCGAGCTCGTGCTGGCCGACCATGAAGCGTTTGCCCGCCTCGTCGACCAGGTGGGCGCCCTCGCCGCGGAGCGCCTCCGAGATCAGCGGGCGTTGCACCGAGGTGAGGCTGGCCGTGACGAACGACGTGGGGTGGAACTGGACGAACTCCACGTCGGTGACCGCCGCGCCGGCGCGCAGGGCCAGGGCCACGCCGTCGCCGGTGGACACGGACGGGTTTGTGGTCGATGCGTACACCTGGCCCATGCCACCGGTCGCCAGCACGACCGCGCGGGCCAGGATGGCGCCCACGCCGTCCTCGCTGCCCTCGCCTAGGACGTGCAGGGTGAGGCCGCAGGCGCTGCCGTCCGCCGCGCGCAGCAGGTCTAGCACCAGGGCGTGCTCGACCAGGCGGATCCACGGGTCGCGGCGCACCGCGTCGTGCAGGGCGCGCTGCACCTCGGCGCCGGTCGCGTCGCCGCCCGCGTGCACGATCCGGTCGGCGCGGTGGCCGCCCTCTCGGGTCAGCATCAGCGAGCCGTCGGCGTTGCGGTCGAACTCGGCGCCGAGCCGGATCAGCTCCTTGATCCGGGCCGGGCCCTCCTCGACCAGCACCCGCACGGCCGCCGGGTCGCACAGACCCACGCCCGCGATCTCGGTGTCGAAGGCATGCGCCTCGGGGGTGTCCAGCGGGCCTAGCACCGCCGCGATGCCGCCTTGCGCCCAGCGGGTGGAGCCGTCGTCGATGTTGACCTTGGTCACGACCGTGACATGCAGGCCCGCCTCGCGCAGATACAGAGCGGCGGTCAGGCCGGCGACGCCGGAGCCGACCACCAGGACGTCGGTGGTCTCGGTCCAGCCGGGATCGGCGGCGGCGAGCCGGCGCGGTAGCGGAGGGAGGTCCGCAAGATGCGACATGCGATCAGTCAACCCCGCCGGTCTGACAGAAACGAGGCGGGGCCGCGATAAGTGCTCGTGATTACTCGTTCACGGCGCGGGCCGATCCGCGCTTATTTGTAGAGAATTGGCAGCCCTTTGACGCCTTTGCCGTGCAGCGACGAGGTCAGGGCCGCGCCGTCCACCCAGAGGTAGCAGCGGACGCCGTGGTCGCCGAGCGCCCAGACGTCGTCACCGCCGGGCAGCGACACCACGCCGGTGCGGTACTGCTGGTTGGCGTCGTCCGGCACCCCGACGTACAAGGCGATGAGCTCCCGACAACCGTCGTGGAACTTGCCCCACATGGTGTCCTTCTCCGGGTAGCCGAGCTCCCCCGCGTACCAGATGCCCACGAACTCGGCATTGTGCTTCACGCCGCAGCTTGCCGCCGGCATGGTCTTGATCGCGCCGGCCGAGTCGAGCTTGATCGCATAGCAGGTGAGCAGCAGATCGGAGGCCGGGTCCTCGAGCGCGTCCTTCAGCGTCCCGGTGCGCTGGACCAGGCCGCCGTCGTCCTCGATCGAGCTGATCTCGAGAACCTCGCAGCGGAACCAGCGGGCGCCGCCCGTCCAGGCCGCCGCGGACGGGTGGGTGACCCCGATCCAGAGCCGCGCTGTACGCCACGGAGCGCCCACGTATTGGGTCGTCTTCAGGTCACAGGTCCGATACGCGGTTCGCGCCCCAGCCGAGTCCGTGGCGGGCGGGGCGGACGCGTCGGCGGCGGGGCTCGGATAGTTGCCGACGTAGACGGTCTCCGCGCGGTGTCGCAGCTTGCAGTCCGTCTCCTCATACGAGGCGCGGGTGCCGACCTGCGCGAAGCTGGCAAGGTGGCAGGTGCCGGCGGCGGGCGTGAAGCCGGTCGGGGCGACAAGTTGCTGCCAGTTGTTGAGCAGGTTGCCGTCGACGCCGGCCGGATTGCCGCAGCCGGTGGCGAGGCCGAGCACGGCCAACACGGCAGCGACCGCGACGCCCAGCCGGTATCGCATGAAACCGTGCCTCCCGAGCGCCGCCATGTCCGGTTTGTCGATCATATGGCAATCGACCGGATCGGCGACGGCGTTCGGGTGAGGTCAGCCCACGAGCCACCAGGAGATCACGACCAACCGGGTCGCAGTCTGCGCAAAGCGCGTCCACCGCGCCGGCACCGGCTGTCACCCCCAGAAAGCGCGGCGCAGGCCAATCCCAGGAGGCCCGACACGAACCGGAGGCAGCCCGGAAGGACCGGCGCGAACCGAGGCCAGCCCGGAAAACCCAACGCAAGCCGACGCCAGCCCGAAGACACAGACCGAGGCCAGCCGCGAAGGCCGGGGGCCAGCCCGGAGACCGGGGACCAGCCCGGAAGACCGGGGACCAGCCCGGAAGGCCGGGGGCCCGGCCCGAAGACCGGGGCGAGCCGGCGGCAGCCCAGGTCCGGCGCAAGCCGTGGCCAACCCAGAGGCCCGACGCAAACTGAAGGTAGCCAGGAGACCCCGGCACGAGCCGTGGCCGGCCAGGAGACCAGGCACGAGCCGTAAGGCTGGCCTGGTCGGCGTCAGGCGGGGGTGCCGAGTTCCAAGGCGACGTTGTCGATCAGGCGGGTGTTGCCGACCCGGGCCGCTACCAGCAACCGGGCCGGGCCTGTGGCCGGCGCGGGGCCAAGGGACGGGTCAGTCAGGGCCAGGTAGTCGACCTTTACTTCCGTACGGGAAGAAAGGATCTTGGTGGCCGCGGAGAGTGCGGAGGCCGGGTCGGATTGCGTGGCACCTGCCCGCAGTGCGCGCGAGAGAGCGAGCGCAGCCTCTCGCTCGGCCGGTGAGAGGTAGCGGTTGCGGCTGGAGAGCGCCAGGCCGTCGACCTCGCGGACCGTCGGCACGCCGCGCACCTCGACCGGGATCTCCAGGTCGCGGGCCATTCGCTTGACGAGGGTCAGCTGCTGGTAGTCCTTTTCGCCGAAGAGCGCCAGGTCGGCCCGGGTGAGCAGGAACAGCTTGGCGACCACGGTGAGCATGCCGTTGAAGTGGCCGGGGCGGCTCGCGCCCTCGAGGATCGTGCCGAGCGGGCCGGCCTCGAGCGTCACCGCCGGCGTGCCGTCGGGATACATCTCCGTGCGGCTGGGCGCGAAGACCACGTCGACACCCTCGGCCACACAAACGTCAAGATCACTTTCGAGCGTACGGGGATACTTGTCGAAATCTTCGGTTGGGCCGAACTGCAGCGGGTTTACGAAGATTGTCACGAGCACGTGATCGGCGTTGGCGCGGGCGACCCGGATCAGCTCGCGGTGCCCCTCGTGCAGCGCGCCCATGGTCATCACCACCGCGACGCGGCCCGGCAGGATCTTGCGGGCGGCGGCCAGGTCGGCCCGGGTGTGTACGAGTTCGGTGATCATGCGGCACCTTCCTTGACCTGACCGGCCTCGGCCAGCACATCCAGCAACAGAACCGCGTCCTGGGGACGCAGCCGACCCGCGGCGATGGCCCGGTCGGCGGTGCGCCGGGCCAGGGCGAGATATGCGGGCAGGGACTCGGGGGCGATCCGGTCGAGATGCCGGCCCACGGTGCCCGCGTCGCCGCGCGACACCGGCCCGGTCAGCGCCGCGTCGCCCAGGCGCAGCGCGTTGTCCAGGGCCGCGTGCAGCAGCGGGTCGAGCACGGCACCGGGGCGCTGCACGCCGGCCGCGCGGAGCAGATCGGCGGCCTCGTTGACCAGAGTGACCAGGTGGTTCGCGCCGTGGGCGAGCGCGGCGTGGTAAAGCGGGCGGGCGTCCTCGGCGATCCACTCGGGGACCCCGCCGAGATCCGCGACGATCCGCGTGGCGAACGCCTTGTCGCGGGTTGTGACGCCCCAGGCGATGCCCGGCAGGCGGGTCAGGTCGGCGTCCTCGCCGGTGAACGTCATGGCCGGGTGCAGCGCCAGGCCGTTGACGTCGCCGAGGACACGCAGCCCGTGCGCGCCGGAAGTGTGTGCGACTAGTTGCCCGTTCGCCAGGGCACCTGTGCTCTTCAGGCCCGCGACCACGTCACCGAGGATGTCGTCCGGGACCGCCACCAGCAGCAGGTCTCGCGCGGCCCGGGCCACCTCGTCGGCGGGCCGGATCTCGGCGCCCGGGAGCAGGCGGGCGGCGCGCTCGTGGGAGGCGGCGGAGACGGCTGCGGCGGCCACCACTCGGTGGCCCGCGGCGGCGAGCGCGGCGCCCAGCACGGCACCCACTCGGCCCGCGCCGATAACGCCGACGACCAGGGGATTTGCGCGTCCACGGGCGCGCGGCGATGCGCTCATTTTCGTAGATCCAGTCCTCGCGAAAGGGGTACCGGTCGACCGCAAGTATGCGCCGATGTAACACGCCTGTGACAACCGCCTGTGAACAACTGCATTCGGTATTGACGCGGCCGCATCGCCTGGGGCTGCTGGGGCCGGCGTGGCTACCGCATACGGTGAGCGGGTGGGTGCGATGGGCTGGCGGGCGGCGATGACGGACGCTCTCTACGGCGCCGAGGGGTTCTTCGTCGCGCCGGACGCGGGGCCGGCCGGGCACTTCCGGACCAGCGTGCACGCCTCGCCGCTGTTCGCGGCCGCGATCCTTCGGCTGATCTCGCGGATCGACGACGCGCTGGGCCGGCCGGACCCGTTCGAGGTGGTCGACGTCGGCGCCGGGCGGGGCGAATTGCTGGCCGCCGTGCGGGCGCTGGTTTGCGGCGCGGGTGCGGGGAGTCTTCGGGACCGGGTGCGGTGGACGGGGGTCGAGGTGGCGCCGCGGCCCGGCACGCTGCCTGGGGACATCGGCTGGCGGCGGGACGTGCCGGACGCGATCGTGGGGCTGCTGCTGGCCACCGAATGGCTCGACAATGTGCCGCTCGAGGTGGCCGAGGTCGACGACGCCGGGCGGGTTCGGCGGGTGCTGGTCGATCCGGCCAGCGGGGCGGAGTCGCTCGGCGGGGCGGTCGACGCGGCGGACGCGTACTGGCTCGCGCGCTGGTGGCCCGGGCTGCGGGAGCCCGGTGACCGGGCCGAGATCGGGTGGCCGCGGGACGTCGCCTGGGCCGACGCCGTCGGCGCGGTACGCCGGGGATGCGCGCTCGCCGTCGACTACGGGCATCTGCGGGGCGATCGGCCGGTGCTCGGGACGCTGACCGGTTTCCGGGACGGGCGGCAGGTCACGCCGGTGCCGGACGGGACTTGCGACGTCACCGCGCACGTGGCGATCGATTCCGTGGGGGCGGCGGCCGGGGCGGCGTACGAAATCACCACCCAGCGTGTGGCGCTGAAAGCGCTCGGGGTCGACGGCGGCCGGCCACCGCGGGAACTTGCGAGCACGGACCCGGCGGGTTATCTGCGGGCGCTGAGCGCGGCCGGCGCGGCTGCCGAGCTCACCGATCCGAGCGGCCTGGGCGGCCATTGGTGGCTTCTCCACCGGATCGGCGTCGATGTGCGGCTGGCCGCCGCCGCGGAATCGGTGCCCGCGCGGCGACCATCGGACGGCTAGGACAATTACGATCGTCCTTCGTGAGCGACTTGCGCGAGATGACCGTGGGAACCGGGGCCGGGCTGGACACGGCCGACATGGTGCTCAACATCGGCCCGCAGCATCCGTCGACGCACGGCGTGCTGCGGCTCAAGCTCACCCTCGACGGTGAACGCGTGGTCAGTTGCGAGCCGATCGTCGGGTACATGCACCGGGGCGCCGAAAAACTTTTCGAGGTGCGCGACTACCGGCAGATCATCGTGCTGGCGAACCGGCATGACTGGCTGTCTGCGTTCGCGAACGAGTTGGGTGTCGCCCTGGCCGTCGAGCGGCTGATGGGCATGGAGGTGCCCGAGCGCGCGACCTGGCTGCGGATGGCCCTCGCCGAGCTGAACAGGGTGCTCAACCACCTGATGTTCCTCGGCTCGTACCCGCTGGAGATCGGCGCGATCACGCCGATGTTCTACGCGTTCCGGGAGCGGGAGACGCTGCAGGCAGTGATGGAGGAGGTCTCCGGCGGCCGGATCCACTACATGTTCAACCGGGTCGGCGGGCTCAAGGAGGAGGTGCCGGCCGGCTGGACGCGGCGCGCACGGGAGGCGATCGCGCTGGTCCGCAAGCGGCTGCCCGACCTGGACAACCTGATCCGCAAGAACGACATCTTCCTGGCGCGGACCGTCGGGGTGGGCGTGCTCACCGCCGAGCAGGCGGCGGCCTATGGCGCGTCCGGGCCGGTGGCGCGGGCCAGCGGTCTGGACATCGACCTGCGGCGCGACGAGCCCTATTTGGCGTACGACCAGCTGGACGTGCCCGTGGTGACCCGCAGCGCCGGGGACTGCCATTCGCGCTTCGAGGTGCTGCTGGATCAGGCGTACGTGTCGCTCGACCTGGCCGACCAGTGCCTGGATCGGGTGGACCGGATCTCCGGGCCGGTGAACGTGCGGCTGCCGAAGGTGGTCAAGGCGCCCGAGGGACACACGTACGCGTGGACCGAGAACCCGCTCGGGATCAACGGCTACTACCTGGTGTCCCGCGGCGAGAAGACGCCCTGGCGGCTCAAGCTGCGGACGGCCTCGTACGCGAATGTGCAGGCCCTGGCCACGCTGATCCCGGGTTGCCTGGTGCCGGATCTGATCGCGATCCTCGGCTCGATGTTCTTTGTGGTCGGTGACATCGACAAGTGACGGGTGCTACCAGGGCTCGCTGGGCTGCCGCCAGTAGTCCTGCCCGTCGGTCGGATCCGGGTGGTCCGGGTCCGGGTCGGGGTCGGTGGTGGCGTGGTTGGGGCGCGAGCGGCGGCCGGTGTAGCCGAGGTCGACCGCGGTGACGTCGGCGCGGCGCTTGCCACTGCGCTCGGGGGCGGCCGGGATCGGGTCGTCGTGGAGGACGTCTGTTCCTGGGCGGTAGTCGGCCGTGTCGTAGGCCGGCCCGTCGTTGTAGCCGCTGCCGTAGGGTTGCGCATCGCTGTAGCTGTCGTAGGACTGGCCAGTGTCGTAGGACTCGCCGGTGTCGTAGGTCGAGCCGTAGGGCTGGCCGTCGTCGTAGCCGGACCCGTAGTCGTGGAGCTGGCCGTCGTCGGAGCCCGCGGCGCTGCTGTAGGCGGACTCGTTGCCGTAGCCGAGCTCACCGTCGTAGGCGGGCTCCGGGTCCGGTCGGCGGGGTGTGCCATAAGCCCCGCCGGGCGGCACTCCCGCGCCGGGCAGGGGCCGGCCGGAGCCCGGGGACGGCATGGCTGGGCCGGTGCCGATGCCCGGTATCGGCGGGCCGGATCGGGGGCCCATCGGCGGGTGGAACACCGGGGCCATCGGCGGTGGCCCCGCGGTCGCGCCACGCGGGCGAGGAATCGGGCCGGAGCCGGTGCCCTGCTGAGCCCCAAGCGGTCGGCCCGGCACGCCCGCCGGGGCCGGCGGAACAACCGCGCGGCCGCCGTTCGGTGCAGCCGACTCGGGCCAGCCGGTGCCCACGGGTGCCCCATACCGGCCGCCGTTACCCGCAGGCGCGGACGCGCGGCCGCCCATCGGGGCCCCTGCCTGGCCGCCCATCGGGGCCGCAGGCTGGCCGTTGCTCACGACTCCCGCTGGCCTGCCATTGCCGACGGGTGCCGCCGCAGCCCGGCCATTGCTCACGGCGGCCGCCGGTCGACCGTTGCCCAGCGGCGCCACCGGCCAGCCATTGCCCGCGGGGGCGACCGCTTGGCCGTTGTTCACGGCGGCTGCGCCCATCGGAGCCGGCACTGCGCCCACCGGACGGCCCTGACCCAGCTCGTCCTGAAGGGCCTGCACACGATGATGGGTCGCGCGGGCGGCCGCAGCGATCTCCGCGCGCAGCTCCTCGCGGAGCGCGCCGACCTCCTTGGCGACCCGGTCCTCGACGTCCATCCGGAGCAGCACCGGGTCGTTGCGGATCAGCAGCGACGCGCCGAGCAGCACGACGGAGACGGCGATCAGCACGACGGCTAAGCCTGCCGAGCCGACCAGCGCAGCGATCGCGGCCACCGGAGCGAGGCCCACGCCGGCCCAGATGAGGGTGCGGAGCAGACGGGCGCTATGGCCCTGCTGTTCGGTATCCCGGTCCGGCATGGTCGCCGATGCTACTCACATCACAGGCGGGGGAAAATCGATGCTGGTCAGACCCCGGCAAGCGCCGGGCACCGCGGGAAGCGATGCCCGGAGCCGCCGGTGCCGTCCACCGTGTCCGGACGTCCGCTGGGTCAGCCGGCCGCCAGGGCGCCGTCCGAGCTGAACACCAGGCCCACGCTGATCGTGCCCTGCTTGAGGCCGGTCTTGGTGAGCGGGCCGCCGGCGTCGAGCGAGCTGAACTTGCCGGCCTGGAAGTTGTACGTCGACACGAGGCCGGCCTGGCACTTCGGCCGCTGCGGGCACTCGGCCGGACCGCCGAGCACTGTGGCCGCGCCGGAGCACTTGGCCGCGAGGTCGGAGAGCGTCTTGACGCCGTACTTGTCGGCGAACGCGGTGGTCACCGCGAACGCGTTCTGGTCCTGCGCGGTGGACGGGGTGCCGAAGACCAGCCCCGTCTTCTCGCCGAGGGCAGTGAGATTGGTCATCGTCGTGGTCAGGTCGGACGAGGACGGGTCCTTGGCGCTCTTGCCCTCGACCTTGCCGGCCAGGAACGTGGCCAGGGTGGCCGCGTACTCGGGGACGACGTCGATGTCGCCCTTTTCGAGGGCGGGCTCGTACAGCTCGCGGTTGCCGATCTGCTGCACCTTGACCGTGTAGCCGGCCGCCGTCAGCGCGATGCTGTACAACTCGCCGAGCGTGGCGTTCTCGCTGAAGTTCGCCGCGCCGACCGTGATCTTGCCGCCCGGGCCCTTCTCGATGCCGGCGGTCACATTGTTCGCCGTGGCGAACTCCTGCGCCGCCGCCTTGGACGACTTGCGGTCGATGTCGACGGCCTTGTTCAGCTCGACGAGCTTGGCCGTGTCGAGCGCCGCGGAGACCTTGTCGAGCGCCGCGATCAGCTGCGGCGACGACGCCTTCTTGTTGATCGCCGGAAGGACGTTGTCCGTGTTCTGCAGGTTTTTGTCGTCGGTCAGCACGACCAGCGTGTCGCCGGCGACGGGAGCACAGCCGGACCCGGTGGCGGAACTGGGCGGCGCCGCGGTGCCGGACGAGCCGGCGCTGCCGCAGCCGGCGAGGATGACGACGGCCGTCGTAAGGGTGCCGGCCGTCAGGAGCAATTGTCGACGCATGCTGCCGCCTTCTGTGTCCCGGCGCGGCCGTCGGGTCCGCGCCGCGTGTCCGACGGGCAGTCGAAAACGATGCCCGTTTGGGAGTCCCTGCAATTCCTACCCGCAGGGTGCGACAACTTTGCAGAACGATGCCGGAGCGTTACCCGGCCGACACCACCGCGGCCGCCCGCCGCCGCCGCGCGGGGCGCAGCCCACGGGGTGTAACCAGGCGTTGCACGATCGCCAGGAGCGCTTCGACGAGAAGTGCGAGGAGCGCCACAACGATGCCGCCCGCCACGATCTGGCCGCCGCCCCCGTTGCTCATGCCGATGCCGAAGCCGGCGCTGATGATCTCGCCGAGCCCGCCGCCGTTCACGAGCGCGGCCAGCGCGGCGGTCGCCACGACCTGCACGGCGGCGGTCCGCAGACCGGCGGCCAGGTAGGGCACGGAGAGCGGCAGCTCGACCCGCCAGAGCAGTTGGCGGCCGGACAGCCCCATGCCCTTCGCCGCCTCCCGGGTCTCGGGGTCGATCTGCCGCAGCCCGGTGTACGCGTTCGCCAGCAGCGGCGGGACCGCGAACACCGCGAGCGCCACGATGACCGGCGGCTTGCCGAAGCCGAGCGGGGTGAGCGGCAGGATGGTCAGCAGGGCGAGCGTGGGAATCGCCAAGGTGAGATTCGCCGCCGTGATCACCGCGCCGCCCCGCCCGCGGTGGCCGAGCCAGACGCCGAGCGGCCAGCCGACAGCGCAGCCCAGCAGGACCGCCCAGAAGGTGATGACGAGGTGCTCGCCGAGCCGGTCGAGCAGGCCGTCCGGGTTGGTCCAGTTGAGTGGGTCGTTGAGCCAGACGAAGCCTTCCTGGAGGTAGTTCACGACCGCCGCTCCCTCGTCCAGGGGGTCAACAGGCGGCCGAGGCCGGCCAGGAGCAGGTCGAGAACCAGCGCCAGCGCCACGCAGAGCAGCGACGCGGTCATGATCTCAGCCTTGTAGTAGTTGTTCCGGAAGCCGCCGAGGATCATGTCGCCCAGGCCACCTTGGCCGATCAGGCCGCCGACGGTGACCAGCGCGACAGTGGAGACCGTGGCGAGGCGCAGGCCGGTGATGATGCCGGGCACGGCGAGCGGCAACTCGATGCGCCAGAGCCGGCCGAACCTCCCGTAACCCATGCCCAGCGCGGCATCGCGCACCTCGCCGGGCACCTGGCTGAGCCCGGCCAGCGAGTTTCGCACCACCACCAGCAGCGCGTAGAGGACCAGGGCGATGAGCACGGACGTATCGGTGGTGGTGCCGACCAGCGGCGCCAGCAGGGCGAGCAGGGCCAGCGACGGAATCGTGTAGAGAATGCCGGAGAGTGCAAGAATCGGGCCGGTCAGCGGTCTGATCCAGTACGCCAGGACGGCGAGCGGCACGGCCACGATCATGGCGATGAGCACTGCGCGGGCCGTGAGACCGGCATGGAACTGCAAGGCAGAGAGAATGTCACCGAAGTTGTCGTGGACGTAGCGCCAGGAGAACCACGGATTTCCCGGACCGTCGTCAGCGGGGGCGGCCAAGGGCCACGCCGGCACCGCGGCCCTCGACAGGAAGGACATAGGTGGACGCTACCGCGATCACCGACTCCGGCGCTGGCCGGACGGCGGCCTCGATCACGCTCGAGAACGTGGGCAAGGTCTATCCCGACGGCGCCGTCGCGGTCGGGGACTTCAGCCTCGAGGTACGCGCCGGCGAGCTGGCCGTACTGATCGGACCGTCGGGGTGTGGCAAGTCCACGATCCTGCGGATGTTGAACAGACTGGTCGAGCCGTCCAAAGGCTCGATCAGGATCGACGGCCGGGAGATCACCGACCAGGATCCGGTCGAGCTGCGCCGGCAGATCGGCTACGTGATCCAGAACGTCGGCCTGTTCCCGCACCAGACGATCCGGACGAACATCGGCACGGTCCCCCGGCTACTCGGCTGGGACCGCAAGCGGATAGCCGCCCGGTGTACGGAACTGCTCGAGCTGGTCGGCCTGGACCCGGCACGGTTCGGCGGGCGCTATCCGCACGAGCTCTCGGGCGGTCAGCGCCAGCGCGTCGGGGTGGCCCGGGCGCTGGCCGGCGACCCGCTGGTGTTGCTGATGGACGAGCCGTTCTCCGCGGTCGACCCGATCGTCCGGGGGCGCCTGCAGGAGGAGTTCCTTCGCCTGCAGGACGCCGTACGGAAAACAATCGTCCTGGTCACGCACGACATCGACGAGGCCGTGCGGCTCGGCGACCGGATCGCCGTGCTGGCCGAGGGCGGCCGGCTGCTGCAGTACGCGACGCCCGCCGACCTGCTCAGCAAGCCGGCGTCGACGGCGGTGAGTGAGTTCGTCGGCGCCGACCGCGGCATCCGCCGGCTCGCGGTGACCCCGATCCGCGACGCGATGCGGCCGGTCGGCCAGATCGAGGACATCGCCCGGCTGCCGACCGTCCCGGCGTCCGGGACGCTCTATGACGCGCTCGCCGCGATGCTGACGGTCGACTCGCTCCACGTCGTCGTCGAGCAGGACGGCACCCCGATCGGTACGGTGTCCCGCTCGGCGATCTTCGAGGTCCCGAACGAGGAAGCCGGCGCGAAGGTCTAGGACGGCCGCAGCGCGACCGGGCCGACGGGGAGATCGGCCAGGCCACGCTGCGGGGTCCACCCCTGCCGAGTGAGGGCGAGGGGTCAGCGGGTGCCGCGGCTTCCGCCGAGTGTGGCGAGGCCGATCAGCCAGCCGACGAAGAGCCCGTATGTCGCGCCCTCGCCGGCCGATCGGAACGCGCCCAGCAGGGACGGGTTGGCCAGGAACAATGTGGTGAGCAGGGCGGCGAAGCCGCCAGCGAAGATGTACGCGGCCCAGCCCGCGAAGAACTGGCTGATCGTGCCCCGGGCCCGGGCCAACTGCGTGCCGGGCAGCAGGAACAGGAAGAGCAACGTCAGCAGTACGAGCAGGATCGCGCGCAGGTCACCCACGATGATCTCGCGAAGCGAGTCGTTCGAGTTGAACTGCCAGTGCGGCCACGCCAGCAGGCGCAGCCACCAACCGCCCGCCGTGGCGGGGTTGGTGTTCTTGTTCACCCAGTCCGAGTACCAGGGGCTGCCGAAGACTAGGACCAGTATCAGTGCGGCGAGTGTGCCTGCACCGGGCGCGGATTTGTAGCGGTTGCCGAGAGCCATGGTCCGCTAATTCCCAGCAGTCACACGTTTTCAAACTGGGTGACTATTACCGCTGCAAGTAGTCGATGAAGGCGGCCCGCAGCAGCGGCTCCTGCTCCCCGTACCGATGGCCAGTCAGCTCCCGCCAGAGCGCTACGAACTCGTCGATCGTCGGACCGATCGAGTTGGGCGCGCCGTCCAGCTCCGCGGCCTCGTCGGCGTCGGGCAGGTGCTTGAACACGCCCCAGAAGAAGCCGAGGTCGCGCTTCTCCCGGGCCTTGGCGAAGGCCCGCTCACGCAGCTCCTCCGTGGGCAGGGCGTCCAGCTCGGCGAAGGTCGAATCGGTCATGCTGGCCAGCATAGGGTGACGGCCGCCCGGATCAGCGGGCACTGCCCCATGGCCCGTCGTCCCAGCGATCGGAGCGGGGCTGCGGCGAGGCGGTCTGCGCCCAGGTGTCCGGCCGGTCGGGCTGCCAGGTCGTGGCGGTCGACGCGGCCGCGTTCCATTCCTCGTCGACGACCGGGACGGGCAGTGGCCGGCCGTAAGTCTCGATCAGCCGGGTGATGATCAGGCCGCCGCCGACGGCGCAGGCCGCGGTGGCGAACAGCGCGATGTCGAGGTTGCGCCGGGCGGAATAGTCCAGGAAGAGCGCCATCCCGGCCACCGCGAGCAGCGTGCCGAAGATCCCGCCGCGCCGGCCGTAGGCGCTGGTGCCCGCGATCAGCGCGGTGCCGAGCGCGATGCCCGTCCACTCCAGGCCGGTGCCGGGCACGATCGGCTGGGTCGACTGCGCGGCCATCAGCACGCCCGCGACGACCGCGAAGACCGACGACAGCACCAGCGAACCGAGAACGGGCAGCGCCGCGCCGCCGCCGCGCCGGGTGGCCGGGTCGCCGACCGGGCGCATCCGGCCGAGCCAGCGCCGTACCGGGGTGAGCGTGCCGATCGCCGCGGCGATCACGGCCACCAGCGCGAACGCCCCGAACATGTAGAACGCCTGGTTGGACGGGTCGTAGTCGCCCTGGACGTTGACTGGCGCCGTACGCAGCTGGTCGTAGACGATGACGCCCAGGCCGGCGCCCAGCGTCGCGGCCCAGCCCGGCACATGCAGGGCGAGCACCAGGATGCCGACGACCAGGCCGCCGGCGACGGCGACGACCAGCGCCGGCAGCGTGGACTTCAGCAGGCCCAGGTCGCCGTTCTCGGCGTAGTGCAGCTCGGAAGCGAGCACGATCGGGCCGAGCGCCAGATTGGGCACGCCGGCCCGCAGCGTCAGGCCGGCACCGAGGGTGAGCAGACCGATCGCGGTGGCCGAGATGAGCAGCGTGTCCAGCGCCGGCCGGCGCAGGCTGGCCGGGTCGAGCCGGTAGAGCAGGTAGCCGAGCGCGGCGACCGCGAGCAGCAGCACGATCTCCCAGCCGACGTGGACGCCGAGCCGGTCCCGGCCGTCGTCCTCGGCCCAGCGGCGCGGCGGCTCGATGGCCAGTTCGGCGTGCCGGGCGGTGTCGTCGGGGTCCCGGCGCCGGGCACGGTAGTCCGTGGCGGCATAGCCGGTCCGGTACGCGGCCGGGTCGCCGGTGCCCTGGTCGTCGGTCTGCCGCCGAAAGGTCGTGTCGTCGTACGCCATGGTCCGCCCCTCCTCGGGTGGTCAAGGCGGCGGGGGCGCCTCCCCATGCTCAGCATACGGATAGACACACAGCGCAGTTCAAGTCCTTGCGGACGATGATCAAAGTCGCCCGGAACGTTTGTCCGAGCCGTCCTCGTCTTTGCGATCGGGCTGGTCGGGCACGCGGCAGGCATGCTCGAGCCAGAGCGCGGCGCCGACGAGCGCGAGGGCGGCGACCACGCCGGCGATCGCGGCCGGGATGTCGTCGCGGGCGGCCTTGGTCGGCTCCAGCGCGAGCCAGGCCAGCAGGCCGGCGGAGAAGCCCCCGGACAGCGCCCCGGCCAGCGACGAGGCCTTGGCGAGCACCGCATATCGGGCCACGGCCAGCGCGTCGACCGGGCCGGCACCGGGGCGGCGCTGGACGCGGGCCGCCGTGTTCTGGGCGAGGATGCCCTCGGCAACCGCCAGCGCGGCGAGCGCGATGATCGGCGGCCAGGGCAGCGCCGGCATCCGCGCATAGAAACCGCTGAGCAGCAGCCAGCCCACCGCGGCCGCGGCGAGGGCGGCGACCACCAGCACCGACATGCTCGTCGGCCGGATCGACGGGTCCGTCTGGGCGCCGCCGGGGTTGCTGCTCATGCCAAAGACTCTAGTGGCAGATCGGGGCGCGGAGTCATCGCGATGACGTCCGCGGCGAGGGCGTTCGCGGTCAGCAGATCGGTGACCCGGCCGTGCCCGGGCAACTGCGCATAAGGCTGCAGATCCAACCACGGCTTCAGTACGAACGCCCGCTCGTGCGCCCGGGGATGCGGCAATGTCAGCCCGGGGTCGTCGCTCTGCACCGGAGCGTCGTCCGGGCCCCAGACGGCGATCACGTCGACGTCGAGCGTGCGCGGGCCGAAGCGCCGTTCGGGATCGCGGACGCGCCCCTCGGCGGCCTCGACGGCCAGGGCGCGGTGCAGCCAGTCGGCCGGCGCGGCGTCCGGATCCACCACAAGCAGGACCGCGTTCAGGTACGCCGGTTGAGCGGTGTCGCCCCACGGCGGAGTCTCGTAGACGCCGGAGACCAGCACGACGCTCTCCCCGAGCAGCCGCACGGCCGCCCGCAGGTGGGCGTAGCGGTCGCCGAGGTTGCTGCCGATCGACAGGATCGCGCGGGTCACCGGGCCCGCCGCAGGGTGACCGCCACGTCGGCGAACTCGAGCGGGATCGGCGCGCCCGGCTTGTGCACGGTGACCGTGGCGGCGGCGACCCGCGGGTCGCTCAGGCAGACGCCGACCAGCCGGTCGGCGAGCGTCTCGATCAGATTCACCGGCTCGCCCGCGATCACCTTGGCGAGCGCCTCGGCCAACTCGCCGTAGTGCACGGTGTCGGCGACATCGTCGCTGGCGGCCGCGGCGGCGAGAGCCAGCTCGAGCTGGACGTCGACCACGAAGTCCTGGCCCTCGCGCCGCTCGAAGTCGAAGACGCCATGGAAGCCGCGCACCCGCAGCCCGGTCAGCGTGATGCGATCTGTCACGGCGTACTCCTCAGTCTGGGCCGGCCGGTGGCGGCCCAGACCGCGAGCGCGTCGGCGGTGGCCCGCACGTCGTGCACGCGGACCCCCCACGCCCCCGCGGCCACGGCCAGCACGGACGTCGCTATCGTCGCCGCCTCACGCCCGTCGACCGGGCGCGGCGCGCCGTCCGGGCCGGCCAGCAGCCGCCCGAGGTACGTCTTGCGGCTGGCCCCGAAGAGCACCGGATAGCCCAGCTCGATCAGGCCGTCGAGATGCCGGCTGAGGGCCCAGTTGTGCTCGGCCGTCTTGGCGAAGCCGATGCCCGGGTCGAGGATGATCCGCTCGGGCGCGACGCCGGCCTTGGTCGCGTCGGTGACCCGGTCGAGCAACTCGGCCCGGACCTCGGCCACCACGTCGGCGTAGACGGCCAGATCGGCCATCCGCCGGGAATGACCGCGCCAGTGCATCAAGATCCACGGGCAGCCGGCCGCGGCGACCACAGCGGCCATCCCGGGGTCGGCCAGGCCGCCGCTCACGTCGTTCACCACGACGGCGCCCGCCTCGAGCGCAGCGGCGGCGACGGCCGCGCGGCTGGTATCGATGCTGACCGGCACGCCCGCGCGAGTGAGCTCGCGGATCACCGGAACGACGCGGGCGATCTCGGTCTCGGCGTCGACCCGGTCGGCACCCGGTCGGGTGGACTCGCCGCCGACGTCCACGATGTCGGCTCCGTCACCGACCAGCGCGACACCGTGCGCGACCGCGGCGTCCAAGTCCTGGTAGCGGCCGCCGTCGGAGAACGAATCGGGCGTCACGTTGACCACGCCCATCACGACCGGGTGATCCAGACGCAGCAGCCGATCGGCGGTCGATGTCACCGTCAGAGGGTACCGGGCAAGGCAATTTAGAACACGTGTACGATCCAACGTGACTCATCTTCAGTCACGCCTTTACCTTGGGTAACGAATCAGGCAGCTTGTAGGTAGAACGGACGGCCCGTACGCTTCGGACTGGGCATCATTTAGAGACCGAAGGAAGCAGATGGGCTTGGTCAGGACGAGAACGCCCTAACGGCTCACTCGACGTGGTGAGCTGCAAGTAGCACCATATGGGCGTTGCCGTCAGCGAGGCTTTACAACTGCAGCGTGCTAGGCACCCCTCGCCGAGCACCCGGGAGGTTTTACCGATGATCGCCACTGAGTTGATCGCACAGGCTGCGACGGCTCTGCACGCACCAACCGCAGAGCTAGTCGCGCAGGTTGCGGCGGTGCTGCACGCCGGTAGTACGTTGGCCGCGCCCGCCCCCAAGGGGATCAACACCGAAGGTGTTGTTAGCTTCTTCGCCAGCAACATCGCGCCGATCCTGCTGGCGATCCTGGGGGTCATTTTCATCGGCCGGGCGAGCCGGGGTGAGATCTCGAAGGTCCTGACCAGTTCAGCGATCGCGATCGTCGGGCTGGCGTTCATCGCCGGCGCCGCCACCCTGTTCTTTGTCGGCGACTACATCATCAACCTGATCTTCAGTTGAGAGCCGCTGGAGACTAGATGCGGCTGCGCACAGACGACGACATCTACCGGGCGCGCCTGGTCTACCTAGGCCCGCCGGGCTACACGCTGCCCATGCACCTGCCATATGCGCAGTACGGGATGTTCGTCCTCCTTGTGCCTATCTTCATGTTCCTGCACTACCTCCTCACCTTCAGCTTCGATGCGTTCCCGGCCTGGGAAATCGCGCTCGCGATGGTGACGACGTCGTACGTGTTCCGTCATGTCGACCCCGACCGACCCGCCCGGGTCGTCATCCGCACCGCCCTCACCGACTGGCGCCGCACCCGCGAGCCGGCCGTCGAGCAACGCGATCCGAGACTCGTCGCCACTCGCATCCGGGTTCGGGAGGAGCTGATATGACCGGTCTGGCCCGTCCAGCGGCATGCCCGAGCGAGGTATCCGCATGACCGATCCCACCCCGCCGGGACGTCCCCGCGCGGCCGCCTCGACGCCCGGCAGGCAGAGTAACGGTGTGCGTTCAGACGGCTACTCTTCGCCATTGTTGCCCGAGGAAGACTCCATCTACGACTCCGAGCTCGTGACCAGTCCCGATCACGGGGCGGTCGGGGTGTTTCAGGCGCCACAGCCGGTGCGACCGCGCGGGGCGGCCGGCCGGGCCGTGGACCCGATGGATATCGATTCGCCCTTCCTCGACCTGTTCAGCGGGGGTCCCCCGCCCGCACAGCCAGCCGGGTCCCTCGTCGAGGAGCGCGACCCGGACTTCGACTTCGATTTCGACGACAGTTCGATCCGGCCGACCTCTCCGCCGGCGCCCGTTGCGCCTACGTCCGGCCCACCGGCGCCGGGCGGCCGGGCCGACGATGCTCCCGGCTTCGGGCCGCCGATGTCTGGGTCGCCAGTCTCCGGGCCACCCGCCCCGATCTCTGGGCCAGCCGCTCCGGCCTCCGGACCAGCCGCTCCGATCTCTGGGCCACCTGCCCCGCCCTTCCGACCAGCCGCTCCGATCTCTGGGCCACCCGCCCCGACCTCCGGACCAGCCGCTCCGGCCTTTGGGGCGCCGGTCTCCGGACCGCCCGCTCCGACCTTCGGGTCGTCAGGGTCCGGGCCAGTCACTCCGGCCCCAGGGTCGCCGGTGTCCGGGCCGCCCGCCTCGGCCATCGGGGCGCCGGGCTTGGGAGCGCCCGTTTCTGGGCCCGCCGCTGCGGCCGGTTCTTCGAGTCCGCCGTTCACGCGGGCGCCGGCCGGGCCGGTCGCCGATTTCTTTGCCGGGTCAAGCCCGAACGACTCGGACTTTTCCGATTTTTCGGATTGGCCCGAGGAGGCGCGGCCCGGTTTGGTGCCTCCGGCCCCCATCCGCCCCGCCCCGTCTGTGGCGCCACCCACCATCGAGCCGGTTTCCAATCCGCCGCTCTGGCAGAACGCGGGAGCGCCCGGCCCGCAGGTAGCCCCCGGCGTGCATGCCGTGCAGGCGTACCAGCCCAGTGCGCCCGAGCCCGACCGGCACGCCGAACTGCCCGCGACCATGCCGGAGAAGGCCCCCGCCAAACGGAAGTCGAAGGAACCGGCCCGACGTACCCGCCGCGACCGCGCAGAGCCCGCAAACCTGCAGGCAGCGCCGGTCAAGAAGGTCAAGGACATTAAGCCGGCGCCGCTGCGCCCGCACAAGCTGAAGTTCAGCGACCGCGACCCGGCCATCGAGCTGGAGATCAGCGAAATCGCCGGCCACCTGACATTCACCCAGAGCACCGTTACGGCCTGGTACTACCTGCCCGAGGTGCGCTGGGCGTTCCGGCCCGACGCCGAACGCGAAGCCCTGCTCTCCGCGATTTCCGAGCAGTACGCGGGCCTGGCCGGCTTCCGGCTGCACCTGCGGCGCACCAACCGGCCGTTCCCAGCCGACGAATGGGCCCGCACGGTCGACTCGTTCACAGCGAAACCGCTGCCCGACGTCGCCGGCGCCACCTCCTGGTCCGACCACCTCGTCGCGGCACAGCGGCACCTACTCTCGGTCAACCACGCGGAAGGTCAGACCTACCTGGGTGTGACGTTTGCCCGGCGGTCGCTCGGCGACACGTTCTCCGAGCGGATCCTACGGATGTTCGGCAAAGGCACCTCCGACGGCGAACGGCGCAAGCTGGGCCGCACGGTCGAACAGTTCGACGAAGTGCTGAACGCGTTCGGCATGCGCGGGCGGCGGGTCACCCCGCAGGAACTGGAATGGCTGCTGTTCCGGTCGGTCGCGCTGTGCATGTCCCCACCCGGACCACTGTCACCGGTCACCAACGGTCAGTGGGACTCGGGCGACCTGCTCGCGCTGACTGAGCAGGTCGAGCGCTACCGCACGCCGTACGGATCGACTGTGAAGTTGGTCAACCGGATGACCGGCGAGGAACGGCACGTTGCAGTGCTCTCCGTCGGCCGGATGGAACCGCTGGAGATCCCCGAAAAGCACGAGCCGTGGATGCACTTCCACGAGCGACTCCCCTGGCCGATGGAGCTTTCCTCGCGGATCGACATCCTCGGCTCGGGCAGCTCCTTCAAAAACCTTGAACACCGGCTGCGGATGATCCGCTCGCAACAGCTCGACTACGCCGAGCACGGCATCGACGCCCCGCCCGAGCTGGAACGCCTGGCCAAACGGGCACTGGTGATCGGCGACGAGATGACCACCGGGCTGCCGGTCGAGTCGGCCCGCGCCCACGGCTGGCACCGGATCGCGGTCGGCGGCCGCACCCGCGAGGAATGCCTGGAGCGCGCCCGCCGACTGATCCAGCTCTACTCGCGCGAACTGCGGATCTCGCTGCAACACCCGAAGAACCAGGACCAACTGGCCCGCGAGTTCATCCCGGGCGAGCCGATCGCCAACACCGGCTACGTGCGCCGCATGCCGGTGAAACTGCTAGCCGCCGCGGTGCCTCAGGCCGCATCGACGGTCGGCGACCGCCGCGGAGACCTGATCGGGCGTACGGCGGGCACCTGCCGGCGGCCGGTCTTCCTCGACCTGCACTTCCCGATGGAGGTACGCGAGCGCTCCGGCCTCGGCGTCCTCGTCGCCGAACCCGGCGGCGGCAAGTCCACGCTGATGGGCGCGCTGGGCTACCTGAACGCCCGGCGCGGCGTCCAGGTGACACTGCTCGACCCGTCCGGCCCGTTGGCCCGGCTCTGCTCGATGCCGGAGCTGCGCCCGTACTCGCGGGTCCTGAATTTGACCGGCTCTGAGCAGGGCACACTGGCGCCCTACGCGCTCATCCCGACCCCGATCCGCCAAGAGTTCGGAACCGGCCCGGCGGGCGATCGGGAGTTCGAGATCGCGGTCTCCAACGCCCGAGCCGAACGCCGGATGCTGGTCCAGGACATCTGCTCGATGCTGGTCCCGCCGCAGGTAGCCAAGGAGGCGTCCACGGCGACCCTGCTGCGGCACGCCGTACGCCAGGTGCCGGCCGAGGAGACGTCCACGCTCGACGACGTCGTCGCCTGCCTGCAAGGCCTGGACGACGACGAAGGCAAAGAACTGGCCAACCTGCTGCTGGACACCGCCGAGATGCCGCTGGCGCTGCTGTTCTTCGGCCGCCCGCCGACACACCTGCTCAGCGCCGACTCCGCGTTGACCGTCATCACGATGGCCGGCCTGCGCCTGCCCGACATGAAAATCGAACGCGAGTACTGGTCGGCCGAGGAATCCCTGGCGCTGCCAATGCTGCACACCGCGCACCGGCTCGCGGTCCGACGCTGCTACGGCGGCTCAATGTCGTCACGCAAAATGGTCGGCCTGGACGAAGCCCACTTCATGGAGGGCTGGCGGTCCGGCCGATCCTTCCTGGTCCGCCTCGCCCGCGACTCCCGCAAATGGAACCTGGCCGCCTTCGTCGCCTCCCAGAACCCGCGCGACATCCTCGGCCTAGACGTGCAAAACCTGGTTTCGACGGTGTTCGTCGGCCGGATCGCCGAGGACCAGGAAATCGCCTCCGAGGCGCTACGGCTCCTCCGGGTGCCGGTACACGACGGCTACGAGGCCACGTTGGCCTCGCTCTCCCAGGTCGACACGTCGTCGTCGAACCGGCTGGGCTTCCGCGAGTTCGTGATGCGCGACGTGGACGGCCGGGTGCAAAAGATCCGCGTCGACGTCTCGTATGTCGACGGGCTACTGGAGTACCTCGACACGACGCCGGCGACCGTGCAGACGGCGCCGACGGCGATCCCCTCCGCGCTGTCCGATCTGGAGGTCTGAGATGGTCCGGCGGGCATGCGCGATGGTGCTTACGGTGCTGGTTGCGGCGATCGCGACTGTCGCTTGGGCGGTCGCCGCGCCATCGGCCGCGTCCGCAACTCCGGCCAGGGCACCCGCCGGATTGTGCAGCACCGAGGAGTGGAAGCAAGACTTCAAGTCATGCGTTGACCGGCTAGCTGACGTCAGTTCCGACCGCGCGCGGTGCCTTGTGCCGCCAACTCCAAGCACCCCTGATTCCGGTCTCGCAGGATGGTTTGCCGAGCGCCCCGAATCATCAAAGCCTGGTAGCTTTCCAGGCCTTTACAGCGACTACGGCTACGCGGGTTATGCCTACACAACCTATGACCTGGACAGCGGTTGCGCCTCCACGTTGATAGATCCGGACTACAAGTTCGAGACCACAGTGGCAAACGGGGAGTTCATGGTCGCCACTGCGGTCATCGGTGCGTCCAACGCTCTGCGCGAGCGCGCTTGGGATCCGCAGACACTTTGGGGGTGGGCGGACCCACTGGTCGAGCAGGCCACACGCGCTGTATACGAAAAGGTCTTTAGCGTTTTCGGCGTGATCACCCTGGCAATTGTCGGGCTCTACCTCATTTGGCGCTCCCGGCAGGCCGAGATGGGCGCCGCAACCACGACAGCTGGGTGGGCGATTCTCGTAATGGTCGCCGTGACCGCCATCGCCGCCTGGCCCGTCCGCTCCGCTAACCTCGCAGACCAGAGTTTGATTACGACGTTGGGGGTTGTGCACGACGCCATCGGGCCTCGTCCCGAAAACCCTGGCAAGGACTGCGTTCTGGGTGGTGATGCTTGTAAGGACAACCGCCCGCCCGCGGTGCGGGCCAGCGACACAGCGACAGAAACCATGCTGTATCGCAACTACATGCGCGGTTTGCTCGGTTCAGCCGACAGCGAGACGGCACAGAAGTACGGCCCGGCACTCTACGACGCGCGCTCCCTTACCTGGGATGAGGCCCAGAAGATCCGCGACAATCCGGGGACCCGCGACGCCACGCTCGACCGCAAGAGAACGCAGTGGGAAAAGGTCGCTGAACAGATCAAGCAAGAGGACCCCGAGGCTTATGAATATCTGCAAGGCGTCAACGGCATGGATCGGATCGGCGCTGGATTTATAGCTGTGCTCGCCTCGATCATGTTCGCAATGTTCGACCTGACCGCTTCGGTGCTCGTGCTCCTCGGTTTCCTGATATTTAGATGGGCCGTCATCGCAGCACCTATCCTCGGCACCGTCGGCCTCCTACGCCCCGCGAGTTCCGGAATCCGGCGGCTAGCGAATGCAGTCGTCGCGGCAATCTTCAACATCGCGATCTTCGGTACCGGCGCAGCGATCTACCTGTTCGCGGTTGATTTGATCATGAATACCGCGAGCTTGCCCGGCTGGCTGCAAGTGGTGCTGGTTTGGTTGTGCGGCGTGGTCGGGTGGCTATTGCTGCGGCCTTACCGGCGAATCACTCAACTCGGCGGCAAAGATGGCACCGCGGCGATCGTTTCGGCCGGAGGATGGCACCGGCGTTTCTTCCGGGACATGCGCGAAGCGGCGCGTCTCGAGGTCGCCGAGGGCGGCGGGACTCGCGAGCCGACCCTAGGAAACAACCGCACGGTTTACGTCGATCAGAGCAACCTGCGTCCCGAGGCCCGCCACGAGGACCCCTCGCAATCCAGTCGCACCGAAGTCGTCACGACGTCGGCGCCCAATCAGCTTGATCCGACCACGGCGGCGCGACCCGACGGCAACGAAAGCTCTCGTGAGGATGGACCCACCCACGCCCCGGTTCCGGTTGGCGGAGCGGCTAAGCAACGTCGCCCGGCCAGTTGGACCGAGCCGGACGTGGGCGAGCAGCCGGCGTCGTATGCGATCTATCGGCCGGAGACCGGGAGCACGACCCGTGAGTCCGCTTCGCCGCGGGTACGCACCGAGGCGAAGTGACCGGCCATGCCTCGCTTCGTGGAACTCAGTCTGAATCGGATCTTCCGCTCCAGATGGGGTATCGGCCTAGTCATCTTGGCCCTGGTGCTTGCGGTTGTCGGGATTGGCCGACTCTTTTCGGACGGCAGTGACACAGCAAGCCCGGTCGTCAACACCGGCTCAGCCGCGCCCGCAATCAGCGCTAACCCGGACGACGACGACAGTGTGATCTCGGCTGCGCCACCGCCGTCGCCCACCACGAACCCGGGAATGGCAGAGCCCGAGGCGGTCGCTTACGCCTTCGCGGCGGCCTGGGTTGACCACAAGAACGTGTCAGCCAAGACCTGGCACGACGGCATCCTGCCGAACGCCACCAAGAACCTTTCCGACGAGCTGAACAACGTCGATCCCGCCGACGTTCCGGCAAGCAAGGTCATCGGCCGGCCCAGCTTGGTCCCGGTCGGGGACGGACTGGTCAGCGCCGTGGTCACCACCGACGCCGGCAAGCTGACCCTGAGTCTGGTGGCACCCGATAAGCATTGGCTGGTGGACGGCATCGACTGGGATAGCGCGTGACGCTGCCCCGGCCGCGCAAAGCGGCCCTCCTCGTCGCTCTTGCTGCAACACTCGCTCTGCTCTGCTGTGGCGGAGGCGTGAGCGCATTGCTGCTAGGTCAGTTCGGCGAAAGCCAGAATGACGATTTGTATTCCACCGCCGGCTGCGGCAGCGGCGGCGTGGTCGATCCCGCGGGCAAGCTGCCGCGGGTGAGCCGCTATGGGCCTGCCCAGATCCGCAACGCCGCGATCATCATCAAAACCGGGTCGGATTTGGGTTTGCCGCCACGGGCCTGGGTCATTGCCGTGGCCACGGCAATGCAGGAATCACGGCTGTCCAACCTGGGCGACCTCGGTGCGAACAACGACCATGATTCGCTCGGCCTGTTCCAGCAACGGCCGAGTGCCGGTTGGGGCACCCCGGCGCAGGTCACGGACCCTGTCTATGCCTCGACGAAGTTCTACGAAAAACTGAAGAGTATCGACGGCTGGGAGCAACTGTCGCTCACCCAGGCGGCGCAACGAGTCCAGGTCAGCGCCTATCCCGACGCGTACGCCAAGCACGAGGCCCTTGCCACACAGATCGTGAACCTGCTTGCGCACGGTGCTGCCCGCGCGGTGGGCGACCTGACCAGCATGGTCTGTATGTCAGCGGCCGGGCAGATCGCCGCCTCCGGCTGGACGATCCCGGTGCAGGGGGCGGTCGTCGGCTCCGGCTTCCGCACCCCTGACCGCCCGACCCACCAGGGCGTCGACCTGATCGTCGGCCGCTACACCCCGATCCATGCCGCAACGAGCGGTGTCGTGTCGGTGGTGAAATGCGACGAGGACCACCGCGGGCGCAAAACCTGCGACGTCGACGGCTATCCCGGCAAAGGCGGCTGCGGATGGATGGTCGAAATCGTGCACGCTGGCGACGTGATGACCCGCTACTGCCACATGGTCGTGCGCCCGGCCGTCCGGGTGGGGCAGAAGGTGGTGGCCGGGCAGCAGATTGGGCGAGTGGGCACAAGCGGCAACTCGTCCGGCCCGCACCTGCACTTCGAGGTGCATCTGAACAACGATCGCCGTAGCGTCGGTGCCATCAATCCCGTTCCGTTCATGCAGGAACAGGGAGCACCGCTGGGAGGCAGTGGATGACCGGTGGGTCCATGCCCGACCCGTTCGCCGGAAGGTCCGATTGGGCGCCGGATCCGCCGCGCCCGATCGTGCCGACACCTGCGACGATGGGTGGGCAACTACGCGGGCGACGCGTACTGATCGGCCTGCCCGGCCATGGCTGGCGCGGCGATTTGCGCGCCGATGAGAAGGTCGTGCAGGGCAGCCGTACCTATGTGCCGGTGATGCCTGAGTCCGAGTGGTACCGCGCTGAGGCGGAACAGACCGAAGTCTTCGCACCGTTGGTGCCGGTCGAGCGGGTCTGGGTCGAGGAAGAAGGAATGGCGGGCATTGCAACGCCGATCGGCGACGTAATGTCACGGTTGGTGTCGATGGACGAGCCGCCCCGGCGTACGCCCGTGGCTGCGCTGGACGCCGATGCGCTCACCGGCCGCCGAGTCGTGCAATTGCTCGAGGACGGCGGAGAGCGCCGCGACCTGCGAGGGGTCACCGAGCTACACACCAGCGACAACGGCGACATCTGCGCACGCGTCGCAGCGGAACTGGACTGGTATCGCTGGGCCTGGAGCGGACGCGCCCCACGCACACTCGAGGTGCCGGTCCACCTTCTGTGGGTCGAGTAGGTCAGGAAATCTGCATGGCTCCGCATACGCGCCAGCCGTCCTGATTTACCACCCGAAACTCCCAAGTGTTACTGACACGCCCCGACTGATCCGTGGCTGTCTTTACGAGATTTGTGCCCACGGTGCCGCTCTCGCCCTGAGTTGAAACGGTCAGACTGGACCAGCTGACCCGAATTCCCACAGAGAAGTCCTTCTCGCGAGTCAAGATGTCGGCCCGGTAGGCCTCAATCGCCTCGAAATCACCGCCCGCCTTGCATTCGTAGAGCGAGGCCTCTTTGTCATCTCGGTCGACCAGGTAGGCACCGAGAAAATTGTCGACGACAGCGTCGGGCGATGTGCGTTTGATCTCGGTTGCACCGTCATAGAGCGACACAGCTACGCCCACCCCACCAAGGCACAGCAATACGAGAGTCCCTGACATCATCGCCAGCCACAACCTGAGCCGGCGGTTCGGTGGCTTTCCAGCCGCCGGCGGCGGTGTCGGCGGCCCGGAGACAGGCACGAGCGGCCCTGAACTCGCACCGGACGCCGGTGTATCAGCGCCTGGCGAGGCCATCGGGCCGGTCGGATGCTCGGACGGCTGCACGCGTACAAGACTAGTCCGTCGAGTCGTGCCACAGTGAACTGATCTCAACAAGATCCGGTTAGGTATCTGTATTCGAAATGGGTCAGGTGCAGCGCGGCGGCGACGACATCGCCGATCCGGCGTGGGCTGATCGTGGTGCGGCGCAGGACTTTCCAGCGGCCGACGAGGATCGCGAAGCCGCGTTCGCCTTGCCAGCGCAGACCGCGCAGGAGGCGGTTGTAGGCGCGGTTGTCGACGGCGAGGGGTTTACCGTCGGTCGGTTGCTTGACCGGGGTTTTGATGCCCTGACCAGTGCTTTCGTAGCCGGAGTCGGCCAAGGCCGGCAGGTCGAGTTCGGCGGCGGACCAGTTCAGCGCGGCGGTGACGCCGAGTTCGCGGGCGCAGCTGGTGTCGTGCAGATGCCCCGGCATCGCCACCGACGTCCAGATCGGCAGCCCGTCCGGGCGCATGATCGCCTGAATGTTCGCGCCGAAGTCGCGGTGTTTTCCGGAAAACCAGGCGTCGATCGTCTTGCCCTTGACCGACAGGGTGGTCTCGGTCAGCCGGTCACAGTCGAACAGCTTGCCGTCGAGGATGACGTAGGACCAGCCGTCGGCGGCGACCCGCTTCAGCGCGGTGTGCAGATCTTGCGCCTGGGCGGCGAGCACCGCGATGCCCTCGTCGCGGTAGCGGTACGCGGTCGCCCGGGAGATCCCGAAGCCGGCGCCCAGCAGTGTCAGGTCTTCCTGCTTGCGGAACCAGATGAGCACGAGTAGCGCCTGGTAGAAGCAGGTCAGCGCCCGTGCCTTCTTCCGGGTGCCACGGGAGCGGCGCTCGGCATGCAGCAACCGCGCCACGTACTGCACCAGTTCCCTCGGGACGTCGACCATGGCACGATAAGCCAGCACGTGGAGCCCTCTCGATGACGTGGATCTGTCGCAAGACCTGTCTATCGATGGCTCCACGTCTGTTTCGAGGACCGTCCGGAACTACCGATTCACCCGTGTCATCCCGAATCAGCTGCAATTCCTTGCTGAGATCAGTTCAGTAGTATCCGCATTGGACCGAGTCACGGTGCGACCTAGGAAGCCACATGCCGGTGCATCCAGCTTCCATGGGAGCGCCCGGCGGCCGTTTGGAACCGATTCGAACCTCCCTGAACCGCCATACCCCCCGGTCCGTGTTCCTTCTGGACGAAAAATTTGCCACGTAGACGTCTGCGGCCGACACGAATCAAGGAGCTCCTGACAGCCAATCACGGCGCTTCGTGTCCTACCCACCCGATAGAGTGACCACAGTCGATGCCATGTGCTTCGGGAGGATAGATATGCTGGACGGCGGGCCGATCAAGCAGATCGCTGTGGAGATCGACGGCCTGAAACAGGTCGCAGAAGATCTGCGGAGGGAACTGGACGCGAGCTTCCGCGTCCAGGTGCCGAAGATCTACGACGCCGTTCAGCCGGGTGCCACCCTCGGTGGCCCGATCGCGGGGCAGTCTTGGACCAACCTGCAGGACACCCTCCACGCCAGCCTCCAGGGCACGGCGGACGCGCTTTTCAACCTCGACAAAGGCACACAGGCCGTCACCGCAGCGGCGGAAATGATCGCCAACGACTACGGCGACACTGACGCGTTCGCCAATGCCCGGTTAAGAGACGTTCAAAGCATCATTGCTCCACAAACCACGGATGGCCAGTCGTGAGCGAATACAGTGGATATGACATCAAACAGCTGTGGCAGATGGTCGACGCGGCACGACAAGGCCTACAGCCCAGCTACGACCAGGTAGTCGCGCTCAACAAGGCGCAGCAAATGCTGAGTGGGCACGCTCAATCATTAGAGGCAGCACGTAAGCAACTCGCGGCAAAGTGGCCACCTGAGA
>Ga0307512_10001450_pt1 | contig 33620 bp, 38 predicted proteins | sample 14_EM_MG_FD_200267 | JGI IMG/M metagenome (GOLD analysis project Ga0307512, IMG submission 200267) | Populus trichocarpa ectomycorrhiza microbial communities from riparian zone in the Pacific Northwest, United States - 14_EM | ecosystem: Host-associated > Plants > Roots > Unclassified | place... | reverse complement strand
GTTTCTCATGATGATTTCCCCCATCTCCTCTGATCTCTCTCTTTCTTGTGCTCAACTCTACCATCACCTAAGAACACGAAGTTAAGTCATCCCTCTCTATCTCTCCATGCCATAATCATGAGTTAACTCAGAGTACAGCATACACCAAGTACAGCATCATCCCAAGATCAACAGTCTCCCGCTCCCTGCCAGTTTCTCATCTCTCGGCGGATGTTGTACTCAACTTTCCACATTCCCACAAGTACAAGTTAACAAATGAATAGAGTCTCAGCTGCCGTTGCGCCTCCCAACAAATCGACCGCCTCAAAGTACTCCTCCAATCTTGCTCGATCATAGCCTGCAAGTGCATCTCCAAACTCGCTCGATTACGGCCTGCAAGTGTATCTCCGAACTGGCTCGATTACGGCCTCCAAGTTCGCTCGAGCATGGCCTCCAAGTGTATTCCAAACTTGCTCGATCACAGCCTCCAAGTGCATCTCTGAGTTCACTCGATCTCAGTCTCCAAGTGCGTATCCAAAGATACAGGGGTAACGGAGGTGGACAGAGTGAGGGGGAGTATATATTAGGCAGACCCCGGAGTAGATAGACATCATCTCATTTCCATCTCCTCTTATCATAAAATGAAAATTCACACTCTATCTTTCCCAACTTTTGGTCTCACTCGCTCTGTCCGGGATTTCGTGGATCCGCGCAATTGTGTGGATCCTCACGGCCGGGTAGTATCATATCTTCTCACCTTCCTATGCTCCTCGAGCTAAATGTAGAAGGAACGCGACGAGAGATTTTCGCAGCGTCACCCATCGCAATCCCGATGCAAACGTGTACCCAATGAACCCATTCCGACGTATGGTCACAGTTGGCCACAACGCCAGAGTGTTTGTTTAAAATAGGAGACCGACAGAGTGAGAAGAAACGGCGATACGGCGATCGGAGGGCGATATGCAACGCGACGCGTGGTATTGACGCCAGGCACGGAGTAATCAGCCACCGGGGTGTCTCTGACGGCCCTGATGGAGAGCGTCCACTCTGACGGAGCCATTCCGCCCGGACGGAAATGTTTTTTGCTGATGGGGTACTCCTTGGCCAAAGAGAACAGTCTCCTCATAAACATGGTGTGTCTGATTGATTACGGCGTAGGCATGAGTCTCGGAGCTTCCAATTCCCCCAGTGGGTAGTGTCCCCAATGGGTCCGGGTAACGCGCCAGTGGTCCGGGTTTGGACCGGAAGAACGTTTCAGTTCAGTTCCAGACCCGTTCAAAAAACCGAACCGCTCTGTCTTGGCAGGGTTGTTACCATGACCGGACATAAATCCGTGGTTTTTTGGCCAGGTTTATGATAACGTAGATCTTCATTTTCGCAAACTCAGAACTTTGGCTGCAATTAAGTTTTTGAGTTGTGATCGTATCACAATATGATATATATGCACAAGATGCAGTTTTAGATGCTTCTTAACCTCTCATTCTCCAATCTGCAATCCGATCACTATTCGTTGAGTTGCTGTGAAATAGCGTCCAAAAATCAAGGTTTTCAAAGCGACTCAATGAATAGTGATCGGATCACAAATTGGTCAATGGGTGGTTAAAGAGCAGCCAAAACTGCATCTTTTACGTATATATCATATTGTGATACGATCACAACTGAAATACTTAATTCGAGCCAAAGTTCTGAGTTTGGGAAAATGTGGAACCGGCGCAAAAACCGCAGGTTCGGTGCAGTTCAGTTGTTTGGTGGGGTGAAACCCGCTGCAATGGTTCCAGTTCAGTTCCAACCTGGACCCCGAACCGAACCGCCAATTTGGAACCGTTGCTAACACTACCAGCGGGGATATGTGAGCAAAGCAAACTACAATCTGTTTTAACACTGTGTGCTACATCATGATCAAATGTTGGCAGAGCAATGGTGGGCCACCATGTAAGCCTTTAATACAGATAAATGAAATAGACTTTATGGTGAAGGTTGCGTCTTAATTAGTTAAGCAATCTGTGATGAAGCACTCTGAATAGCTGCATTAGGTGAGGTGATGTTCCGACTATCCGAACATACGAGTTGTGAGATAGTTAAGTTCAAGTTACTATTCTGATTAAATCTCAATTGCTGAGGATGGCCCCAGGATGGAGAGTAACTCTTCAAAAGGACTCCAGCAATTACACAATAATCTTTGGAATGTGTGGTCGTATATCATTGAGCCTGGCTCCTAATTAAAGAGTACTAATATTTAAGACAGATGAAACCATAGCTAAAGTGTTATTGTGGACGATGCCCCTAAGGGAAGAGTAACTCTTCAAAATCAATCTTGCAAAGATACAACACTATAAAAGAATGACAGAGCTCCGGCTTTGGAAGGGTAGCCCAAGAAGCATGAATGATACCTACCTGCAAAGAAAAATCTGAAATATTATTGTTGTTTTCAGTTCTTATTTTATTATTATTCTTTATACAGGGATAACTTAGTTAGTATATCAATTAAGATTATATGCGGTTACCCTGCCGCATGGTCAAGCATAAGTTTAATACCAAGTACTACATAATACTGTGTGCATTTTCTTTACTGCTTGATTGCTTCACAAAGGAAGAGCAGTTATTTGCAGCACAGTGTGTTTGGTGGCTAGCAAGTATAATCGAGTTTACTGATATATTAACTTATCATCACCACTGTAAGATATTCCCTTTGGACTATCTGAATAATGTTGTGGTAACTCCGTTACCAGGTTGTTCTAACCAGCGACTATCAGTTCCAGAGACTAATGTTCCTGCGTTGGATATTTCTACAGATACACTGGATAACATTAGCAATTGGGATTTTCGATCACATTCCTCCTGGAATGAGTTGCTTCCGAATCTGCGAAGAAATAGACAGGTCATTATAAATATCATAAGATCGGGATGAGTGTTTAGAAAAAAAACTCTGTATCAGGAACCAACAATACTACAGCTAGAAGCTAGATTTGCAAAGCAAAGCAAAAACCAGAGACAACGTTTGAGTGAGCTTCTTAGGAGTGGAGAATTGGATATTGAGGGAGATTCCGCTGAAGACATAATATTGCTGATAATTCTGAACACCAGTTTTATCAAGGAAATTAGAGTGACAATTTTGTGAAGATACATGACAATTTGGATTGCACTATCAACAGGCAAAATATTACTGCCAATAATATTAATTGATTATTGATATTAATTATACAAATACAATTAGCGATAATGATTAATCATCAAGATTAATCATATGGACAGGTCACGATATTGATTATACGACTACAATTAGTGATAATAATTAATCATCAAGATTAATTACAGGAACGTATTACAATATTAATTATACAAATACAATTCACGATCATTAAAAATCTCCGAGATTAATGATATCAATGTAATATGATATTAAGTATCCGAATACAATTGCCCATAATAATTAATCACCGAGATTAATTTTATAAACTTACTACGATATTACTTACTCCCCGATTGTACTAAAAATTTATATGCGTTGCCAGTATTGTAGCATGCCACGATATGATCTAGTTACTATCGACCAAGAAGCATCAGAAACGACTATACATATTTGTCCTCTTTGCGTATATGGTGTCTATCAGTTGCCAATTCACTTCATCTGGAGATACGCAGAGGATTCACAATAGGAACTATGGCTGTTCATAAGTACTATACCTCTGCATATAAGTACAGGTATAATAACTGAAGCACCCACGTAACACTGGTTGTATACATATTTCAATATCTACACACCATACCTCTCCATACTATTGACCATCCACTGTCCATCATATTTAACTGGCAGCTACTGCTAATGCTGTTCTATCTGCAAAAATTGTTTTCATAGCTGCTTATACTGGAATTTGAACTTATCCTCTTAGCTATAGGTACATCTTTATAACTACTACACCATGTGGTGTAATCCTACTTGGTTTTATTAGAGCTCTATATAGGTACTCATGTTTATTACTCTTGCAGTAATATAGTGAGAATGTGGAATGCATGCCAGATATATGCAAATATTTCATACTACCCAATTCACCAATAATACCCCATCCAAATAAATGTGTAATTGTTTAGAATGTCACATTTGATGGTATCCTGCAATACTGTGGTATTCTGAACTATTCCCCACTAATTGAAATGTTAAATTTAATAATATGCTACATTCACTGTACTCTAAAAGCCATTCCTCACTCAGGTAAATGTGGCACTTCAGTCACATCAATAAACAGGGGTTTTTTTTGGCATAGTATGTAAAGTTCTAACAGTCTGTGAGCAACAAATGCCACATCTATTCACCTAGCAGTCGTGTAATTGCAGACCTTCATGGCTACCCCTGAGCGTGAGCGAAGCCCCCAGTATAGTCATATACCGTTCATGTGATGTCTTGACAAATCGATGAAATGAAAATTATGGCCCGAAGTGAGCGTTGCGTAGCCCCAGTGGAAATCCTGGTTGCTAATAAAACAATGTTCCACGCATTGCCTAATTGGGCGCTGCATTCGTCGTTTCAATCGCTCAACTTTTCCTGATCTGGGAAGACCTCCAATGACCAACCGAAAGAAGCATGAACACCGGCCATGTTGGTTGGGTACTTACCGCTTCTGCCGCGCGACCCTGTCTGTGAATCTTCCTGATCTCGCTCCACCGCCAAACAAACCACACCACATTTTCAACGCCATACTCTCAAATCGCGTTTTATCCCCTGAATCCAAGACTCGCTTTTCCCTCTCGTGTGTTCTCTTGTACCGTACAACGAATCCCACAGCTCAGCAGCGCTCTTACAACGTCACAACGTTCAACGCGTCTAACTTACGCGTCAACCACAGAACAGCTCACAGCCCTTAACCGCAATGGCCACCCTCACGCAGCTCTCTCTCTCCCCTCGCAGTCGTCGCCCAGCACTTATCCCGCACCACGCGGATCTTCGCCTATCGCTGGCCTCTGCGGAGGAAGCGTTGAGTCTAGCGACTTACTCGCCCAGTCGGGACGCGAAGGACAATGGCGTTTGGGTGCTTCCGCCATCGTCACACTACGAAACTATCGTGGATGAGTTCAGGAAGGATGTGTTCACTTGGGTGAGTTGTGGACGAAGCTGAGGTATTGCGAGTGGTGTGTTGATGTCAAGCAGCTAAATACACCCACGGTCGACGATGATAAGCCGATGCTCATTACAACGCCAACGAGACCCATCAGTGGCGGAGCGGAGGTGTTGGAGCGTCAGAAAAGAACGATGGAGGAGGCGGGGAAGGGCTATTAGTACTCGATGCAAAATGACAGGTTATGATGTTACGAAGTCACGATGTTACGACTATATGGATTCGTGATGGATTAGTAATTGTGGTGGAAGCTGGTGGTAATTGACAGAAGGAAAGTACCTTGGGGATCTTGAAGACTGAATTGGTGCGTTGGGCGGTGGCTAATTGCAGGGTGGAACGTGGCTCGGGGTTACTATAGAAATAGTGTTTTATTGACAGCGAAAGATTGACGAGAACGATGATATAGAGGGGCACAGAAGGAAGCTAAATAGTTAGAAAAGAACGGAGGGCGGCTAGCTCTGGTCCGCCCACCTGAGACGGTTGTTTATAAGCAGATTGTGCTCATTCCAACCCCACCAGGCTGACAACATTTATTCGTCAAATTGTATTTCTTATATGGGATCTCTTGTCCTTCACACTGGATGTAGGAATTAATACTATAGACCATTTAAGCACTAGTTTCTAGGCAGAATTTGCGCACTAGTTCTAGTATAACAAACCTTACATTGCAATGTATGATGCTTCTCTCCCTTGTGCGCCAATTGTCAACTGCTGGACTTTCCTTTTGGTTTATCTCACACTACCTTTACCGTTTTGTTAACCTGTCACGATCATCTCTCTGCAATGTCCTTTCAACTCGCTCTAGATGTTGCGATAATAGCCTACCTCTGTACAACGCTAGACTCCAGAGCGTTCTAGATAGAGATTTAGACAGAAAGGAAATGTTAGGCCAGCATATTATGAAGGTTTCATATGCATTTGAAGGCGCCTACATGTTCATTAGTAAGCCGGCTAGATTGACGAACAACTTCGTTGTCACCCCGGTACCAAATCGCAGTAGGCTTTAACTTCACTGATCTATCCATCCCGCCTGCAGGAAGGTTCTGCGACTGGTAGGACGACGGGTGATTATGACACTGACGTAGGCTACCATGCGAAACTTCCGTAATGATAGTGTGGACTAGACACTCACCCAATAAGTACTTCCACACGACGGGGGAAGCGTCTGATCGAGACTAGGCGAGAGGTTCGATTGTGAAGGTGGAAAGAAGATTAACCGTAAGAATTGACTTGTCTGAGAAACCCCAATATCAGATGATATTTCGAACCGAGTGATCTTCTATGAATATGGTACGAACGAACAGTCTTATCTCGCTACATGGCTGACTTGTCGATCCTGTATTCCTTAAGGGCTTCGCTTTTCTCTGGCAAAGTAGATATTAATAGCCACGTTTGGGCGTTTATTACAGAAAGTATGAAGAAAGCGAAGAGCAAGCTGTGCTCTGTGCCCAATATAAAAGGTGGCAGCTTTGAAGTATCAACAGCTTTCATAGTGGGTAGATGTTCTTTATTTCTATCATCTCCAAGCAGTGGATCTCTCACATCAGGCGTCTGGCATTCAGCATTTGGCATCTAGCATCTGGTATCCTTCCCTTTCAGTAGGTAGACTACCAAGGAAATCCTCAAAAACACATATAACGTCCGCATTGTACATTGCATCGATCGGTTATATCACATATCAGTACAGCTCTCCTCCTGGTACATGCCTACAGCTCATATTCTATCTAATGCACCAGCACGGGCTGCCGCGTTACTAGGTTAATTGGTTTAACACCGCTCCTGTTCATAGTACAAAGCAACCACCACCAATACCACATAACAACCCAACTCTCGATTCCACCGCTCCCAGAAAGACGAAATGGGACAAGCGCAGACAACCCGCCAGATCGTCACCATCGAGGACACAATCATCGATGATATCCTCCCCAACGTCGTTTACGTCCCACACAAAAAACACCGCCGCCACCATCGTCACCACCATCGCAAGTGGCATCATCATCGCCATCACCTCCACGACAAGCAGCAGCAGCGTCAGGCACTGTTAGTCGCTGCACTACTACCGCCGCCATCACCACCACCACCACCTCCTCCTCCACCTCCACGTCTTCCTCTTCCTCCTCTACCTCTTCCTCCTCCACCACCATCGCCTCCTCCTCTACCACCCCTTTCTCTGCAAGTACAGTTTCTTGCAGCTCCGCCACCCCCAGAACTCTCTCACATCAGACCTCCAGTTCTTGCCCCATTCGTCACTCCGAGTGAACAAATAATCACCATTTCCCAGCTACCCTCAACGCTGGTGATTCCGGCCGGCGCTGTAATCGTGCAAGACGGCACATACGTGCGTCGTTCTGCTCCTGCTCCCGAGAAACATCTGCTGGGACTCAGGTTTCCGGATGGAACGTTGAGGCCGATTCAGGGCCCGGATGGGAAGTATTTGAGAGTAGGTTTCGAAGGATGGTTGTGGGTGAAGGAGATTCAACAGTGGAAGTGGGTGAGCAAAGCTGTGGGCAAGGTTTAGGGCCACAGCTACGGCGTTTAGGTTCATGGTTGTTGTTCTGCAACTCCTTGTTGAGAAGAAGGGAAGAGATAGGATGTGCGGTTTAGATTGTGTTGTTGCATTACGGGTATGGAATATCGCTCGGGAGTCGAGGCAGCATTTCTTTGAGCTTGTTGTTTTAGATGGGTTGGCGGCTTGTATCAGTCAAAAAGATGGTCCTGTCATAGTGCAACAGCGCCTGGTTGCCTGCTTTGCGGTAGGGATTGAGTTACAGTTCTTAAGCCACTCTTTCACTCACTGCCGCAGCATTCTTCTTCGTCCCCACCATTGCCAACCAATAACTACAGCACCTTCAATCTCACAAGGTAGCCCGCCGACCTGCTCACATAGCACATTATTTCAATACTCTCTCTGCAGCCAATGGATGTTACGATAGAGGAAATTAAATTAGCATGGTTCAACCGAATCATGTTTCAAAGAACATATTGATAAACCAATTTCGAGCGAGTGAGACATGCTGACGCCAATGCCACAGGGTCAATCAGTTCTCGCATTCTGACTTTGTTCTGTATGCATATGACCTTCAACTGCTACCGCGGGAATACTCACAACGCCCGGAATTGCAAGTCAACATGGCTTCCCTTTGGTTTACGTTCTGGTTTCCGCTTATGGATGCGGACTGGTAATCAGAGAAATATGATCAAGAACGGCGCCCCCTCCATGGGGTGCATTTACTTCTGCCATAACAGACTGCTTATCCCTTTGCCGGTAGCGAGCCCACGAAAGGGCCCTCTTTCGCGTGTGCTGCACCTTGTCGCTTACCACAGCACAGCCACCCACTTAACCCCCCCCTAGAGTATTATGAATTGAAAGACAACTAGTAGAAGCTTCTATTTGTGAATTCTTGTGGCAGTGTAACAAATTCTGGGGTGCTGAGTTGCATATAAATAGCAGTACTTTGGAGATTGTGAGAGTACCATACTCCAGCCCAGTGGCAACCACTTTCCCACTTCCCATCTACCACACCCCAACAACCATGAGCATGGGGGTGGGCTCTTTCGGGAGTAGCGGGAAGCGGGAGGGACGACTTTGCCTAGGAGAGAGATTGGGAGTTTCAACGGCCTTGTGCCCTCCTGGTTGAAGACCGAGGAAGTTCCGGGGACGGGGTTAAAATGCCATGACCACTAGTGGTCGGCCGGCTTATGGTAACTTACCTGGGCACCCCTTCGGGGTGAATGCAAAATGATTACAAACAAACAAACAACCATGAGCAGAGAAGCCCTCAGTCCTTGGAATCTTAATCGCAACTACCTACCGCCACCACTTATACTCTCATCTCCACTATCCTCACCAAAAAGTGGTAACAAACAAAGTACCAAATGCCACATCATGGACGATCACTCTGGCCCAAAGCACACCTCCTCTAGACCACCACCACCACCTATAGTGGTACAGCACCAATCTGTCATTATACCTGATGTGTCCTCACCTACTACTGAAGCTCCACCAGCAATACACAACCTTGATGATAATTATAGCTCCTTAGATGTATCATATATTGAGCCAGCCTGGTAAATCAAAGTTGATTACTCAGTCAATCAATGTAACAAACTGTTTCAATGTGGAAGTTGGGGACATCAGCAAAAGTTCAAATTGACTATAGGCTGCGCTACATGCACACTAGCACATGGGCAGCTCACAGCAAGCTTCCCATGGACCCCTGCGCGATGGGCAGCCTGTTGTCATCTATAGTCGATTCATAGAGATGTGCAAGTGGGCCTATGGAACTATATACGGCTGCCGGCCAGAGATTGACCTATATTGCTCTTTACTGCCTGCAGTCTTCGCTGTTATACCGGTACTGTACACACTATCGCTGCGAGTCTGCATGAGAGCCTGCTGGCGATTGAATGCCTGCTCTAGAGCGTGCTTGAGAGCCAGCTTGAGAGCCGGCTTGATAGCCTGCTTGAGAGAGCCAGCTCGAGAGCCGGCTTGATAGCCTGCTTGAGAGAGCCGCGTTTGAGATGGCTGCATTTGGGAGAGCCATGATTGAGAGAGCCGTGCTTCGGGAGGAGTACAGTTTTCCACGCGTAGTCTTCGCCCATGGCAAACTGTGTGTGTGAGGAAGCATTCGCTAGTAGAAGGCTCTACATCGGCAAAAGTGCAAATGGACTATAGGCTGCGCTACGCACACACCCGAACACGTGCAGCTCATAGCAAGCTTCCCGTGGACCCCTGCGCGACGCGCAGCCTAGAGTCATCTATAGACAATTCATAGAGATGTGCATGTGGGCCTATGGAACTATATATGGCTGCCAGCCAGAGATGGACCTATACTTGGCTTTACTGCCTGCCATTATACCAGTACTAGACACACTATCACTGCGAGTCTGCATGAGAGCCCGCTGGCGATTGAACGCCTGCTCTACAGCCTACTTCAAAGTGTGCTTGAGAACCTGCTTGAGAACCTGCTTGAGAGCCTGTTTGAGAGAGCTGCGCTTCGGGAGGAGTAGAGTTTTCCTCCACTGGAAGCCTTTGGCCGATGGCCAACTCTGAGTGTGTGGAAGCTTTAGCTAAAAGAAGCCTCTAAGACCATGGAAGCTTTGGCTAATGGAGGGCTCTAAGTCTGGAAGCTTAGGCTAATGGAAGGCTCTAAGTCTGTAGAAGCTTTGATGCTAACGTTGACGTAGCCAACCTACTTGTGTAAGTGCTTCTGGTACTATGATCACTATCACCATCACCATTGCCATTGCCATTGCCATTGCCATTGCCATTGCCATCATCAGCATTGCCATCATCAGCATTGCCATCATCACCATCAGCCCCGGCCCAAATGCGCACACATATGCCCACAATCTGTGGGAAGCAAGCAGCTGATTCCGCTGGAAAATCTTAGTCGGAGATCTGCTCTCCCCAAGATCCAATTGTCTACCATTCCTACAGAATCTAATGCTGCAATGTTCAGCACCATGGTCATGAGGCATCGTGTGATTTCATCTCAGTGGGCGTGCTAAAGATAAGATTCAGACTATGATATTGACCAACATCATGATTTCAGCCACCATACGCCACCTGCCATTTCCCACACCCCACACGCCACATGCCGCACGCCGAACACTGGCCACCATACATCATCTGCCTCACGCCTCCCTGTGCCTGGCACCTGCAACTCAACATGTCTCTGGATCGAGCATTGTGGAGCATGTTCGGAAGGTGTAGAGTTTTTCACAGGAAGCTTGTGGCTGATGGAAAACTCTGAATTTGTGGACGCTTTGGCTAATAGGCGGCTCTAGGTCGGTGGAAGCTTCGCCTAGTGGAACGCTCTAGGTCTGTGCAAGCTTTGATGCTGATGTTGACGTAGCCAACCTACTTGTCTAAGTACTTCTGGTACTATGATCACTATCACCATCACCATTGCCATTGCCATTGCCATTGCCATTGCCGTCATCACCATCTCAATCAGCCCCAGACCAAATGCGCACACATATGCCCACAATTGATGGGAAGCGGGTACCAGATTTCGCTGGAAGATCTGAGTCGGAGATCTGCTCTCCCCATATTCGAATAGTCTACCTTTCCTGCGGAACCCAAGGCTACAATTGTCAACAGCATGACCATGAGGCATCGTGAGATCATCTCACGGTGGCCGCGCGAATGATAAGGTTCAGACTATGATATCTACAGACATCATGATTTCGGTCACCATTTGCCACCCGCCTTCGGGCACCCCCCACTGTCCACCCGCCTCTCGGGCCCTGGCACCTGCAACTCAGCAACTCTCGGTGTCGAGCACCCTGAAGCATACATGGAAGCATATAGTCAAGTCTGGTTGGGAGTGTACTTGAGAGTGTGCTCGGGAGTGTGCTTGAGATTGTCTTGAGAACTTACTGGGAGCGTATACTCAAGCAGGCTGGGAGTGTGCCGTCGAGTGCAATTGGGAGCGTTCTTGAGAGCATGCCCGGGAGTGTACTTGGGAGCATCTTCAGAGCCTACTTGAGAGCGTAAGTCAAGCAGATTGGGAGTGTGCCATCGAGAGCAATTGGGAGCGTACAGTCAAGTAGGCTGGGAGTGTGCAATCCAGTGCAATCAGGAGTGTACTTGGGAGCATGCAATGATGTGCATCTGGGAGCTTGCTTTCAAGTTTGTGATATGCATTGTGATGTATAGTATCCAGCGCACAAAATCACATGCATATCGTTGTAATCTTGTCAACATGTAGGTCCATAGGACATTCAGAGTCCCACTCATCAAATATGCTATGAATTACCGTCCCAAAAACGGCTTCTCTATGTGTTACGCGTCGCGTAAGGACATTTTTCCCAGTGTAAGTCTGTGGAAGCTTTGACTAATGGATGGCTCTAACTCTGTTGAAGCTTTGATGCAAACATTGAAGTAGCCAACCTACTTGTCTAAATGCTTCTGGTACTATGATCACTATCACCGACACCATCACCATCGCCATCATCACCGTCACCAACATCACCATCGCCATCATCACCATCGCCATCATCAACATCAGCCCCGGCCTGAATGCGCACTCATACACCCGCAATCAGTGGTAAGCAGGCAGCAGATTCCGCCGGAAAATCTGAGTTGGAGATCTGCTCTCCCCAAGATCCAATTGACTACCTTTCCTGCCGAATTGAAGGCTGCAATTGTCAACACCATGACCATGAATCATGGTGAGATCTCGTCGCAGTGGGCACGCTGAGGATGAGATTTGGACTCTAATATTGACCGGCGTCATAATTTCGGCCACCATATGCCACCCGTCACCCTCCTCCCGGGGCCTGGCACCTGCAACTCACCAAGTCACTGGATCGAGCACCCAGCAGCATATATGTAAGCATATAGTCAAGTGAGATTGAGAGTGCACTTCAAAGCGTGCTTGGGAGTGTGCTTGAGAGCATCTTGAGAGCATACTTGGGAGCGTACAGTCAAGCAGGGTGGGAGTGTGCCATCGAGTGCAATTGGGAGCATCTTGAGAGCTTGGGAGCATAGAGCCAAGTAGGCTGGGAGTGCACCATCAGGTGCAATTGGGAGCGTCCTTGAGAGTATGCTCAGGAGTATACTCGAGAACGTTCTCGGAGTAGTACTTTGGAGTGTCAGAAGAGCTTAGTTGGGAGCATGTAGTCACGCTGACTGGGAGTGTGCCATCGAGTGCAATTGGGAGAGTCCTTGAGAGCATGCTTGGGAATGTACTTGGGAACGTACTCGGAGGTGTACTTCACAGCATACTCGGAACTGTCCTTGACAGCGTACTGGGAGGTGTACTTGGGAGCGTGCAATGAGGTATTGTATCCAGTGCATATAATCGCATGTGTATCATAGTAATCTAGTCAATTTGCATGTCCATAGGACATCATAGTGCCACGCGTCAAATATGCTATGGATTACAGTTCCAAAATCAGCTTCTCTATGAGTTACGCGTTGTGTAAGGTCATGTTTCCCGGTGGAGTACCACGTGCATGTATTCAATGGTACAGAGATAAGAGAAGGAGAAATACCTGAGATGTTTACAGAAGGCATTAGACCTTGCAGAAACACCATATATTAGACCTGTAACATATCACTACCATCTGTACATATATAACACTTCCACTTTTGCTTCACTCCATAAATTCAAAAACAGCCAGAACTTCAAAACGAAGAAAGTCATGAATCAAGAACCAATCTGGCCAGCTCAGAGCTGTGAAAGGGGAAACTTTCTTAACATTTACATTTTCCTTGAAAATACATTGATAACTAATTGAGTAAATGTAAGCAGTATTGAAAAAAACAATAACACAGCTGCTTCTGTGGGAACCTAATAAATTACAGGAATCCAAATTACTGTCAACACTGCCCCTCACTGTGTGGACCAACATATAAGTTATGGACCATAGACAAGAATCTTGTGAATTTTGCAGACTGGTAATTAGATATATGAGTTCTATAAAGTCACAGTCAGGTGTCAAAGATTGATAGGCTATGCAAAACCACAAACAGATTATAGCTATAGATACGTCCCATGATACAATAGACAGGGGAGATATTAAAATAGTTCTCCCTGTGCTGGTGTAATACCAGGTGATATCACTGTATCTGAGACTTCAACACCTCTATTATGTTTTATAAATCAGAATTTGGACTTCTTTTCTGGGTGCAGAACTCTGTAGTATTCTTGGATGTGGTCATTTCTTTATTAAAAGTTGTATATAGATTGTGGTTTGGCAGATTGAAATTGCAGGGACCATGGTTACTTTCGATTTAAATAGAATGCTGATATAATATTCAAACTGCAAATTTCCAATGACTCAGTTACTCAGTGTCGGACACCCTTTCCCTATTGAACATTATCTGGCAAAGGCAATTTTGTTACAGGAAGCCACTGGGAGTGGTTGTTGTTATTTAATCATACTGTATTCACTCAAATTAGAGTATGAGAGGACCAGAATAACCCCCTCCGTCTCCGGGCAAGCCGGCTAGATGGCGGAGCTCCCCCCCTGCTACCCTTCATCCCCACTGACATATGAAAGTTGGGAGATGGATAAGAACAAAAAAGAAAAGACAAGAAAAGAAAAGAGAACGTATATATGTCCACTGCCATCTCCCTCCTGCCCCTGAGTCAGCCTCTATGCCCGCTCCATGCTGCCATTCATTTGGGCGGGAACTTCCTGACTTCAGTAGCCGCCAGGAAGTCCATCACCGCTTGGTCGCACTCTTCTATGGAAAACAGCTCAGAGATTTGCAGGTGTCGGCACCTGCCCGCTTTCCAGCCCGTCGCCTTCCACACTCCCTTCCATAGTGCTTTCTGCTGGCCACTCCACTGGCTACAGTGGGGGAAGAGGTGTTCCCGCATCTGGGCTGCCGTCCTGCCTCCGCTGCTGCACCACCAACATTTGTCGTCCTGTCGATTGTCAAACCGTTTGAGGCAGACTCCGGTGGGCGCATGCCCACACTTCAGTCTGTAGAACCTGGTGAGCAGCGACTTCACACTTGTCAGCAGGACAGGTCTCTTGGTCCCCGTCTTACGCTGGAGTCTGTAGCTGAGGTGCTTGCTGCACATGTCAGGCTCCCACCTTGCGTTGGCTGCTCACCGTTGCTCGATGATTCGTTGTGCTCTATTCAAGGCACAGGAGTACGGCCGCTCTATCAGTGTGCTTCCGCTTGCATCTCGAGCGAAGATCGCCTGACGGTCTGCTTCTTCCTTCCCGGGGATGGCGGAGTGTCCGGGGACGGAGTGGATCTCGGGTGCACTGCCATGGGCGAAGAGATTCCGCGCTCTTCTGTTGTTTCGCATCGCCAGGAGCTGCCCTTGCCCCGGCTCAGGGGTGCCGTTCGTCGAATTGCGGGCTGTGGGTCGCGAAAGCCTGCCACGCTCTCGACTCCGTGTTTCTGCACAGTTTCTCTCGTCTTGATCGTCACTTCGGGTGTGAGTCCGATCGCCCACAGCTCGGCATCGAAGACCTCCATGCGTCCCATGCCCAGATAGCTTCGGCAGGACCTCCATTCATTTCTGAGATTGCCCACTGCTGCGCCTCCCACTCGGCCATCGTCTGAGCATGATCCATCTGTCCACCACATCCAGACCCCCGCTCCGCCTTCGGCTTCTGTCTCTCATGCCCAGTGCTGGGCGGCGCTCTTCGCTGTGGTGGTGTCGGCCAGTATGGTGGTCCTGACCACTGATTTTTCGCCCAGGGGCGGCCAATTCATGCCTTCGGTTGTCCGGCCATGCTCATGCTGCTGCTTCATCACTTTGCATATCGGCGCCCTGGAAGAGGGGAAATGGTGTATCTCCTTCAGCTTGCCACTGCATGCGTTTGTTAGTCTCGCTGCGAATCGCTGTTGTCTGGCATCTATAATTTCCGCTGCTGGGGTAAGGCCTGACTGCCATATTGGTGCGTCCCACGCGGTCGTCGGCAACGCGCCCAGCATGGACCTGGCTTGTCGATTGAGGAGGAGTTGGAGGTCGTCTCACCTGCCTACCTCTCTGGGATCCCACCAGAGCTTGCTCCCATCTAGTGCGACTGCGTGGATGCATGCTGCTTGGACAGTCTTTAAGCTCTCTAGAACAACTCCATATGTCTTGGTAACGGTTCGGAGACTACCCTCTGCTGCCTGGCTTTCTTCATGCATCGGTTGGGCTGCTCCTTGAACGTGAGGTCTGCGTCCAGCCAGGCACCTAGCCAGCCTGTCGCCTGTGTGATGTATCGTATGATCCTGTTTCCGATGCTTATGTGTGCTGTCAATGTTTGCCGGAGGTGTTTCCTGTCACGTAGTGTTAGCAACGGTTCCAGTTTGGTACCCGGCCGGTTTTATAGGTCCGTGTGGCAACGGCCTTACCCCATCAAAAATCGACGATTTTTTAAGCGAACCATCACCTTAAAGCCACAAATATTGATCAGAGAGTTTAGTGGTTGGTATGTAAAATATGCAGCTCAGCACGGTGCATTGTTGGGCCATCTCCGATTGTTGATATCGTTAAATATCTGCAAGTGGTAGCCCAAAAACCTCGTTTTTCGGCCCAAGATGACAATAATTTCAAAGCCTCTTGCTGGGTTCTGAAGATATCAGAAATCGGAGACCGCCAAAAGATGCGCCATCTGAAGCTCCATAATTCATGTACCAAACACTAAATTATCACATGAATATTCAAGTACTTGATTGAAGGAACCGTTTGGCACAAACCCGGACCGAACCGGCTTGGTCTGGGTTTTCTTGAAACCACCATCGTAGAAACACTCCGAAAACGGAAGCGTTGCTAACACAATTGCTGTGGCCTCGTCTGCGCGTCAATAGTACCCCTTTTCGTTGTGGCAGTGTCGAACTGTAGCCCTTGTCTACTTTCCCACTTGATGCGCTGTGCTGCGCATATCTCCAGTATCATGACAATGCGGTTGACATCCCTTCCGGTCGCCACCCAGCCGAGGTCGTCAACGAATGATAGCTCTTCGGCTCCTGTTACGTAATCTTCGACACATTTGATCAGTTCTGAGGTGTGGATTGCAAAGAGGATCGGTGACACAGGTGAGCCCTGCGGGACCCCTGCATTCTCTGGCTATCTTCATCCGCAGAATGTAATTCAGTCTGGAAGCCATGCGCAACCCTCCCAGACATTCCGGTAGCCCTCACCTGTGCTTCTAAGTACTTCCAGATGCTCCCAGCCCTCCCTGGAGCTTTGCACAGTGCTCTCAGACTCTGCAAGAGCATTCTCACGTGCTTCTGAAAGCATGTGCAGTGATGTAGGTGCATTCACGATGCTACGAGCTTTGACTATTAGGATAGTCAGATTTTGGAGCTGCTGAGAGCTCTGCACAGGTCTGTGGGAGACTTCGAGAGCTGCTGAGACCTCTGCACAAGCTGTGCGGGAGAATTGGTGCCATATTCTCACACCAGGGGTTCTTAGGGTTCCATAACCACAAGGCATGTCATCGTTCATAGTGGTCTCTGTTACAGTCACAACATTCGCTACATCATAATATGGCATGTATTATCTAAGTCTCTCTATATATATACATACGGAGATACAGGGATAACGGAGATGGACTGAGCGACAGGCAGTATATATTAGGGAGACCCTGGGGTAGATAGACATCATCTAATTATACAAAATACAGACTCTATCATTCCCAGCTCTCGGTCTCACACACTCTGGCCAAGCGTTCATAGTTCCACGCAATCTGTGTGGTACATTATGGCCGGGTCTCCCATCATTTCCTCTCAACCTCTTCCTATGCTGCTCAAGCTAGAACTGCTCTGTCTGACGAATTCACTTCGGATGCCATGCGAGGTGCGGCGGTGTGTTGATGATGGGCTGTCTGCCTTCTAGCTCTACCGTGTCACCATACCCTGATCTCGTGAACCTAGGGATGCACTGGGAGGCCATGATCCAGTGAATTGGAGGTGCACTGCAAGGCTGTGATCGAGCGAGTTTGGAGGCTGTAATCCAGCGAGGTTGGAGATGCACTTGGGACGGTGATCGTGTGAACTTGGAGGATGACATAATCGTGCGAGCTGAGAGATTCACTTGGAGGCTATGATTGAGCAAGTATGGAGATGCACTTGGAGGGGGTGATTGAGCGAGTTTGGAGATGCACTTGGAGGCCGAAATCGTGCAAGTTTAATCATACACTTGGAGGCTGTGATTGAGCGAGTTTGGAGATGCACTTGGAGGCCATGATCATTCGAGATTGGAAGAGGACTTGGAGGAGCTCAATCTGGAGGCGGTCGTTCGGGAGGGAGGCGCGACGGGAGCTTAGACATTATCCATTGGTTAAGTCGTAATTGTGGGAATGTAGAGAATTGAGTACAACATGGTCTGCCGAGAGATGAGAGACTGGCTGGGAGCGGGAGACAGTTGATCTTGTGACAATGCCGTACGCGGTGTATGCAGTACTCAGTGTATGCTGTACTCAGTGTATGCCGTATTCGGTGTTAACTCTTGATCATGGCATGGGGAGATAGAGAGCAATGACCCAACTTTGTGTTCTTCAGTGATCGTAGAGTTGAGGACGACAAACAGCGAGATGAATGGAGATGGGGGAAATCATGATGAGAAACAGGGACCTAAGAGGATTGCATGTGCGAGTCATTTGACAATCCCCGATATGGCAGGTATCAGACCCGATCCGGTGTCTAATTACACCGATACGAGGTCTTCCCAACCCAATCAGGCAAGTCGTACCCCTGATTTCTCATATCCGCTTGTATCCTCCATATTGTTCTCATCTTCATCCCCCATCTTTCTCTTTTTTGTCCAAAACTCTACCATTATCGCAGAACACAAAGTTAAGTCATCCCTCTCTACCTCTCCAAATCATGATCATGAGTTGTCAATGAGTAAAGCATACACCGAGTACAGCATACACGCAGTACAACATCCACCCAAGATTGTGTGTCTTCGCTTCATTCACATGATGTCAAGTTGACCCCTGAATGTAGCATGATTCCGGCGTGCCTCCCTACACGATCGACCGCCATCAGCCAGCGCTCCATCAGAGATTAAAGGTAAGCCACATTCCCACAGTTGCGAGTTAACGAACTGATTCATAGTTCCTCAGCACCTGGCACTCCGTCCATTGACTGCCTCCAAGTACTCGTCCAAACTCGCTCGATTATGGCCTCCAAGTGTATCTCCAAACTCGCTCGATCACCACCTCCAGGTGTCTCTAAACTTTTACGATTACGGCCCACAAGTGCATCTCCAGACTCGCTCGATTACGGCCTGCAAGTGTGCACGATCATGACCTCCAAGTGCATCTCCAAACTCACTCGATTATGGCCTCCAAGTGCATCTAGAAACTCTCTCGATCACGATCTCGCAGTGCATCTTCATATCCCCTCAGTTACCGCCTCAATTTGCATCAGTGAACTCCCTCGATCACGGCCTCCTAGTGCATTCGTGAGCTCACTGGATCGTGATTTTCAGGCGCACGTTGAATTGCTCTCAAGCACCGCCTGCAGCCAGTCCAGACATACCGTGTGTAGATCTAGAGATGAGAATACAAACTGAATACATGAGTAAACGATATGTAGTAGCTATGATTTTCAGGCGCACCAGCAGCGTTTCCAAAGAAGAGGATTTTCCCAGACTGCTCTACTGTGATTCGAGGTGCTCCCAGACATGTTGCCGGCGCTCCTATACATGTCACCGGCGCACCCAGGTGCTCCCAGGCTTGTCGTCAGCACACCCAGGCTTGTCGCCAGCGCTCCCAGGTGCTCCAAGGTGCACCCAAAGTTCTCTCTGGCGCTCCGAGGTGTTACCCAACCTGTCACAATCACTCCTGTACCAGTCATCAGAGATCTCAATTACTCTGAAGGCCGGCAGGAGTACCCTCCTAGGGTCTGATGCTCTCCTGAAATTGACGCATCTAAGTTTACACTCCACATCCTCCCAGACACTCCTGGAGGCTTCCAGTGAATAAAATACATTTTGCTGATGTTTCCATGGTGTTGCCCTCGATTATCATCTCCACCATTCTTTCTGAGAGGAAGCTCTCCGTCTATTGTATAAGGTCTCCATCCATTTGCCTGACTTTCATTAAGTTGACTTGTCTTCCTTTTGCCACGCTTGGCAAAGCTGCTTTGATGTCCATGAGAAGCATGCCTGTTATGTGGCCGTGTTTCCAGGCTGCATGAGCTCTGTTGACCATGATGGCTGCTGCATCGATGGCTGACCATGGTTTTCTGCTTCCAAATTGTCCGTCGCTCAGTAGTCCTGTTCTTTTGGCTTCTTCTCACAGCAACTCAGTGACTACTTTCTCAACCACTTTTCCCATGCAGCTCAACAGTGATATGGAGCGACAGGCCTTCAGCTGCGTGTAGTCGTCTTTGCCAGGCTTGTGATTCACCATGCTGCTAGCCCGCTTCCATACGGCTGGGTGTTTTCCCGTCCGAACGGCCGCCTTCGTCAGCATCATGGTCCTCTCTTTGGCCCACTTCCAGAGCAGCCCTATGGCGCCGAAAGACAGCTTGTCCGGCGCCGGTGCATGTTTGACAGATTGAGCAGACAAGGCTCGTTCAACTAGTTGCGCTGCAATGCGTGTGAGTGCACTTCCCACAGGAGGTAGTTAGTAGAACAGGTCATTGTCATTCGGTGGAAAAGACTCGCACTTCACCATCTCCTCCTTCCCCAGTGATGTGTTTGCTTGCTTTCCTTCTCTGTCTGGTAAGGCCTCCACGGTCGTGCCCACCCAAGGGTTGGCATATGGTGCTTCTCTCCATACCTCGCCCCCACTCAGGTTTTGCAAGTACTCACTCCACATTATACTCTTGGACTGTCAAATTGACTTCTGGAGTTCTGTCTTCGCCCTGGCGGCATCTTCCAAGTTCGGTCGCCTCGTCTTCTCTCTTCCGACTGCCTTCCTCCTTTTCTTGATGTCGGCTATCCACCATCACTTTGATATGGCGCAGATCCTGGTTTTCATTGCCATGGAGTTGAGCACGTTGCCCATTGCTTCCTGACACCATGCGGCCTCCTGCTCCACCCCGTCTGCTTTACCCACTGCATCCAGGTGAGCTCTCTCTTTCGCAAGCTCCATCCATGGCTTCTCCATTGCCTCTGCGTCCTCTACCATCATTTCCGCTAACTTCCACCCTACTACCCTGTCATGGTCCGCCTCCTCGTGCCTGGCTGCTTCCACCTCCCATTCGGTAACGTTGTGGTCGAATCACTTTGCGTGGTCGTCAGCTAGTATAGCCCACTGTGTAACTGGTCGATTCGCCAGCGTCAGGTCAATGACCGACTTCCCTTCATGACCTTCTCTTGTCCAGTGGTGAGTGGCTCTGCCATCATTTCCAATTTGCATTCCATTTGCATCAATCATGTTTTCCCAGAACACAGCATTCCGCCTCACTTGGCATCTTGGGTCATATCATGTGGTATGGGCAGTGAAGTCTCCAGCTAGGTCAATGCGACCCTGCCGAATGACTCTCTGCCAGTTCAACTTTGCTGCAGGTCTCTCTCACGATTGCGTGTCTCTTTGTTTGACAACGTTGACGATTCTCGTTATCGACTCCCCATCAGCAAAATGTATTTTAGTCTCTGGAAGCCTCCAGGAGTGTTTGAGAGGATGTGGAGTGTAAACTTAGATGCATCAATTTCAGGAGAGTATCAGACCCTAGGAGGGCATTCCGGCCGGCCTTCCGAGTAACTGGGATCTCTAATGACTGGTAGATGAGCACCAAGGGAGTTAATGTGACAAGTTTGGGAACATGTCGGAGCGCCGGAGAGAACTTTGGGTGCACCTGGGAGTGCCAATGACAAGCCTGGGAGCGCCAACGACAAGTCTGGGAGCACCTCGAATCTCAGTAGAGCAGTCTGGGAAAAACAACATCTTCTTTGGGAACGCTGCTGGTGCGCCTGGAAATCATAGCTACCACTTATCATTCAACAATTTTTAAAACTCATGTATTCAGTTTGTATTCTCATCTATGTATCTATGTATCTATATAGCTGCCCATGTACACACGGTATATCTGGACTGCCTGCAGACAGTGATTGAGAGTAATATGAGGTGCGCCGGAAAATGACGATTGAGTGAACTCAGAGATACACCTGCAGGCCGTGATTGAGAGTGTTTGGAGATGCACTTGGGAGGCCATGATCGTGCGAGCTTGGAGGTTGTGATCGAGTGAGTGTGGAGGCCGCGATTGAGTTGACTCAGAGATGCGCTCCGCGGCCGTGGTTCAGCGAGTTTGGAGATGCACTTGGAGGTCATGATCATGGGAACTTGGAGGCCGTGATTGGACGAGTTTGGACATGTGCTTGGGCGGGCATGATCGTGCGAACTTGGAGGCCGCAATCGTGCGAGTTCGGAGCTACACTTGGAGGCTGTGATCGAGCGAGATCGGATGAGTTCTTGGAGGTAGTATTAGCAACAGTTCCAGACTGTCACTTCGGGTCCGGGTCCGGGTCCAACCCGAACCTTGGGCAAATTGGCGGTCTGCATCAGCAACAACTCCAGTTTCCGTCTGAGACACCCAGGTGTTCCGGATGGCTCTGATGGGTCTGAAGGAACCTCATACCACTTGATAGAGAATCAGACGCGACCCGTCGCCTAAGCGACGGGTTGCGTTGCATACCTCCCTTGCGCCGGCTATTATTCAAAGCCTCCTATTCTGGCGACGCGTCGCGTTGCATATTACTCTCGCCGCTCCGGCGTCAGGCTTCCTTTACTTTGCATCTGGAATGTGGTGACGTATATGCACCATCAGAATGACACGTATGTTCTACTCTTTGCAGGGGTTGCAGTAATGCAGTAGCCGTTTACAAAATGCCTGTAGATGTTTATGCCTTTCTTCGGCCGATAGCCACATGCCACACTCTCATTTATGTTTAGCTTTGAGATTTTGTCAATTATTGCAATTCAGTTTTCGCTTCGGATACATCGCTTGCTGTTGCATTTGCTTCGCCATTATCGTATTTTGTATGTTTGAAATATACTGTCCGATCTTCACACTCTCTAGTACTATGCCCTCAGTCCTCCACATTCTGTGTTGATCCATCATCGGCTTGCGATGCTTATTTCTCCTCATCCGCATCTGCATCGTCGCACTCATACCTGTCAACATCACCCACTATGCCCTCAGTCCCCCACATTCTGCGTTGATCCATCATCAGCTTGCGATGCTTCTTCCTCCCTTTCTGCATCCGCATCCGCATCGTCGCCATCCTCGCCCTCATACCCGTCGACATCACTGGTTCCCTAGTCAAATCTCTTGAGCTCAGTCGCGGGCCGTCTTGGCCGGCTGGCGGTGCCGATGGCATCGTGCTCGTCGCATTTGTCACCTTCATCTGTGTAATCCCCGCTGCCCCCTGGCATCCTGAAATGCAGTTCGTCATCCGTGCAATTGTTGTCTATCGGGATATTTGGGTCAGTGCTTCCGATCTCAGGCTCCTCAAGCGCCACTTTGGAGGTCAAATAGTCAAGAAGAATAGCATTGTCAACACTCCCTGCTTCCGTGCTGATGACCATGGCAGGCGTTGGGTTCTCCGCCTGCTGGCTCGGACGCTAGACTGTAGCAAGAGTGTTGTTATACACCTTCTGTTGGTAGCTCTCCGGTAGTGTGTTCCAGGTATTAATCAAGAATGTTTCCGCGTCTGCAACGCCAGGTGAGGTTCACAACTTGGGACCCGTTGCAGCAGAATGCGTTCTTACCACTGTCATTCATATGGTTGAAGTAGTACAAGCGATCAGGTCTGTCCGCTTTCAGCTTTGACTTGGAAGCTTTCGGATGAACACCTTTGTTCTTTTGCCACTCGAAGAGAGCATGGCGCAACGCTAGTGTTAGCAACGGATCCAGGTAACCCGCCAGCGGTCCCGGTTTTGACCAGCCGTTTGGTGCGGTCTAGTTCCAGACGCAGCCAAAAACCTGATCCGCTTTGTCTTGGCGGGTTTGTTACCCGGACAGGACATAGAACTGTGGGCATTTGGCCGGGTTGGAACCGGACTGCTGTTCCAAATATACGGTTCCTACTTCTTTGGCTCCAATTAAGTATTTGAGTTCTGATCGTATCACAACATGATTAGTACGTAGATTGTGCAATTTTAGTCGCCCTTCCACCTCCCGCTTTCAGATTTGCGGTCTGACTGATATTCGTTGAGTGGTTGTGAAATGATGGCTGATTTTAAGCGATATTGGCGGGTTTTCGATCGCGAGTCAACGAATACTTGTAGGATCGCAAATCTGAAAGTCGGAGGCGAAAGAGCGACTAAAACTGCACGATCTACATACTGATCATGTTGTGATACAATGAGAACCCAAATACTTAATTGGAGCCAAAATAGTCAATATCAAATGCCGGGTTTTTGGTGGTAAAACCGCCCCATTTCCGACAGTCCGGGTTTTTCGTGTGGTAAGACCCGTTGCCGTGGTCCGGGTTCGGGTGGAACTGGTCCCGGAACCGACCCGGCAATTTGGACCGGTTGCTAACACTACCCAACGCAGTGCAGGTGAACATGATCAGTGGCGAGGGTATATGACCGTCCTTGTCGTTAATCATCGAATTATAGAATCCATCAGCATACTTACTGCGGTTAGTCGCCCGATGATGAAATTTGATGTAGTCAAACCGCGGGATTGCTTCGGACAGGAAGTAAAGTGGACGCTGGCCATTCATTAGCAGCTTTCGACTCTCTCTGCGTTGGATTTGGGCCGCGTACACCACCTTCCACACACTCTGCAACAGGAAAAAGATACTTATTGTCTGCCAGAAGCGAATCAATGAATTCCAAACGCTCTGTGGCTGATTCAAAGCGGTGGAGATCATAAAGCTCTGCTATGTTGCCCCTTGCGGATTGAATAAAATGGGATTTAACCTTATCGACTTGTGCGCGAACCTGGTACCGGTGAGCGTGTACTATGCAACATTGGCCGTTGCTTCAGCTTACCTCTTTCAAGATCTCCTGTGTGCGCACCTTAAATCCTATGGAGCAAATGATGTTTTGCTGCATAGCGGTGTTCCAGTACGTCTCCATTATCTGCCAGTGTGGAGCTTCAGCTGATGCTTTCGCAATGCGTCGCGTTGCATAACTTATGGTCTCCAAGTCGCTTGCACTCATGAACGGCGGTCTGTTCCACATGTAGAGCTCCAGGAGTCTGCCAATTGCAAACACGAGAACCGCCATGTCGGAATGACCAAATCGATGGATGCTGCGACTGCCGGAGACCGTTGATCGAGGTGTAGACACCGCCTGCGGTTGCAATTGCCACTGCCTCAGTCTCTGATTCATTTCGGTAACTTGCGTTCGGAGTTGATTTGTAATGACTGCGCGGGCCTCTGGATTAGGGATGGGGTTAGGCAGGTTTTTAAGACCGCAAGGAGGAGTGGGAGTGATATCAATGCCGAATGCTGGGTTGGATATAACGTGACGGGTTGAGGTTCCTCCGGGTGCTGGTGTGCTACGACTGCTTGTAACTGGCGTGGCGGTTGGAGTATTAATTGACTGTCGCTGTGTAGAGGACGGGGTGGAAGTCACAGGTTGAGTGATATCTGCAACGCGTGAATTGTTCAGCGAAGATGAGGGGATGGAGTCCTGACCTTGGATTGTAGAGGCTACGGAACTCCCTCCTTGAGTGGAATCCCTCTCGCCAGCCGGTACGGAAACGCGTCTCTTAGCAGGCCGAAATTGAGAATCCGCCAAAGGCCCACTCTTTTGTTGGTTCTGACGATTAGCAAGACTTCGAACATGTTGTACGACCAGAGTCATGTCAAGGTGAGGGCTTTGGGATGGCATAGTCCGATATTGATGTTCCACGTTAAGAATGTAGGAATAATTGCCTGTGCATGCATATGCAACGGCAGGCAAGGTAGACTTCTATTTGAGCGACCAGAAAGGGTTTCGCCAGAAAAGGGAGGAGCAGTGTAGACCGCGCTAGGCTCTAAACCCTGACAATACTCGGTGACGAGATCCCTTCAAAAGCTTTCAATTATGGGGTTAACTGCCATCAGATTAATCCCAGATTAAACTCAGCATTGCTCTTCACTGTTACAGCAACGCCTGAAGGTCTATTGTCAACGCTTGAACAATGTTTAAGCCTTCATGGCGCGATTATCATAGTATTGCACTCGGTCTTGGCACACTACTTCGAACAATCCATTGTGTATATCTTCAGCTTCCCGGTTGAAATCCCCCTTTGGCAAAGCTAAAAGCATCGCAATGGGAACAATGACGTATTCTCTATCCTATGACATCAGTTGCATGTGCTTTTTCCACCGCTAGGCGTTGGTAGCCATGTTGGATGGTTGCACAGTTGGCACAACTTGAGAACTACTCAGTTTGCTCCGAGATGCACGAGGTCTAAGCGGTACAAGTGGTATGAGATGCCCAAGCAACGCCCGGCGTCGCAAACTGTCTTGACTGCGAGTAATAAATCTCGTCTCGAGGCTCCTCATTCATGAAGTGCCTGGTGGTTGTGCAAGATGAAGGCTAGGCCGTTATGTGTTCATTAACCGACGAAATGCAGGATATCAATCAAATCGCAGGAACTGGAGTATGTATATCCCTTCTTGCTGCCTTCACCTCCATTCTCTTGTCCTCCTGTAATTAACACACCGCCAGCATCCTCTACTCCCTTGACACACGTGACTTCCACAAAACAACGCCTCTCCTTCCAAACACACCCGATAACCTACACCACTTTGTACGCTCCCTCTGGGCTTGCTTCCGCTACATGCAACTGTATCATAATGCTAATGCCTCGGATGTAGCTTCATTTTCAACTCACAGCGATGGCACCAAAGGGCAGCCGCAAACAAAAGGGGGAGGCAACAGGCAGGGCAAAAATGCCGACATCGGTTATAAATCGACGCCTGTCCTTGGATAGAGACGCTATGAAGGGATTTATCTCGGAACACATGCGTGGACTCATACGGATATACAATGTTCGCGGTGTCAAGGATGAGAGGGCCTGGGACCTCTTTCATGATGTAATCTTTCTTGATCCAGTCACGACTCGCCACTTTTCAAAATTCCAGCTGATGTGGCTGCACCGCAGGTGCAGGAGTTCGCCATTTCGGGAGTGGTGGGCAGCCTTCTGCTCATATATGGCGCAAATGTTGGACATAACCCACGATGAAATGAACAATTGGAGGTGGGGAAACCCCTGTGCCTTTGGGGATCAAGTCGATCGCTCCAATCCGCCGAGGACCAGCTCAGGGTAGGTTGAACGTGCCGGCGAGCGTTTCTCTTGGTACGGTAGCGATGATCCCATGGAAGAGATTGAGCCACCAAGCTGCCGGCAGTACAAGCCAGGCGACTTCCTGGCCATTGGACCACTGAATTGGGATGAGACAATCGACGAGGATGATGATGATGACAACTCGGCGGATCCCAGAGTGCCGAGCGGTGGAGGGAGCCGTCCTAGCGATGGCAATGACAATGACGGCAGCGAGGGTGAGGGGGACACGCAAGGCGGTGAGGAATGGACCGGGAAAGGGAAGGGTACAAAGGATGGGAAGGGGAAAGAGAAGGGGAGCGCAACCGAGGAAGGGAAGGGGAAGGGGAAGGGAAATGGTACAGGGAAAGGTATTGTTGAACAAACCCCAGGAGGAGATGATATCTCTCGTGCAATTGCTGTGCAGTTGCAGAAGGAAATGTATCAAGCAGACTCGGACACGGAAGGCTAACTAGAGCCTGTATATTTCGAGCCGGAAGCATCACCCACCATGTCAATTTCCTCAGAAGATGATACCAACTCTACCGAGTCGGACGGCGAATATGCCTCAGAACTTGACCCTGATGTGGATATGCGCATGGAGAATGATGTGGACGCACCGGACAGCGAAGATTTAGACAGCGATGTGGATATTGAAAGGGACGGTGATGATGATGAGGAGAAAGATGAAGAGAAGGAAGATGAGGAGGAGGATCGGGATGAGGATGATGTCAAAGAACCTCGGAGGCACGGCCAGGGAGAGATGGTGAATACATCGGCTGACGATGTTGATACCATGGTAGACGATCAGCCAATCGTGCTACCTGAGCAAAGCCAAGAGATGCGCGAGCATACCCCACAGCCACAACCTCAGGCGCCTGCCCCACGGCCACAAACTCTGGAGCCTCACCCACGACCACGAACTCCAGAGACTGATCGCCTCAGTGAGCTGGAGCATTTGGTGCTTGTGACGGCCCAAAAACCTCGCCCGGCGGTGCCAACTCTGCGAGAAACTGAGGCAGCCTGAAACACCTTGGATGTGGATGTGGATGTGGATGTGGATTAGCAGCTGCTGATTGAATCGGCAGGTGGCGACAGTCTCCCTGATGTCCCTCTCCCCGATGTATTCAATTGCGCAATTGAGTCCACCAGGGCATTGTTAGAATTCTATATGTATGCTCGATATAAATATCAGGATGATGCAGCATTGAGCTACATGGAGGACGCCTTGCATCGTTTTCACACCTTCAAAGATGTTTTCTTACTAGGGCGAGCTGGCAAAAGGCGAAGGCCAAACCCAATGCCCTGAGAACGGAACTCCTGAAGAAGCGAGAGGTAGATGAGGAATCAAATGCTGAAACTTGGACGCCGTCAGAGAAGCGGTGCGAAATGAACGCCTGGCGGGATTATATCAGCCACCAGATTGATATTTCAAAGAAGTTATATGCTGACTTCAACTTTCTGAAGATCCACTTGATGTCTCATTGGGCCGAACAGATTCGTCGATATGGAGGCTTGCAACAGTATTCTGCTGAGAGACATGATCAAGCACATAAAACGAACCTCAAGGACGGTTGGAACGCCTCCAATCACAACCTCAACTACCTGCCGCAAGTAATCACCTTTCACCGTCACAATCTCTGCTTCAAAATCAGAGCGCTCAATCTCCAAGCCCCCGCTCAGCGTTGGGAGAACAGCGCTGCCGCCTGCAAAGTCTTCCCTTCCGGTGCTGATCTGGCTGCCCCCCTGAGCTCCTAGTCAAATCTCCAAGCCCTCGCTCAGCGTTGGGAGAATAGCGTTGCCGCCTGCAAAGTCGTCCCATCCGGTGCTGATCTGGCTGCCCCCCTGAGCTCCCAGTCACCTGCGAAGCCTGAATTCAAGGGGCCCCAACACCGCCGAGATGGAAAGCATCCTGACGCTATGATCAAAGACTTCAGAGCATTACTCGACAATACGCAAGACGCAACGCACCGCCCGGCAATATACAGCGGAATGCGGGAGTTTATAACATAAGAGTCGTAACCAGATGTATATATTGGATGAACAACTGCACACAATGGAGCTCTGTATTTACCCCAGTATGAAGTTTCAAGTTGAGGGTATAGAAGGTGAACGCATATCTCAGATGTGTCGATGCACAGGAAGCCAGAGATAGCGTGGAGGGGATCGACGGAACGACTGGGTGTGGGCAAAGCAACACCCAGGGAGGTGTTATAGCGCACTGAATGGGTGTCTGCCGTGGCAACTGCAACAACTATTCAAGATCAAGCTCCAAAACGAGGATGGAGCATTCGTTGAGTATTGGTTAGCCCTGGCGCTCACCACAATATCTGAAAACTCGGCTAGCTTGGATCCCGTCTCGAAATTTGTACAAGTGAGAAAAGCACCGGCAGCCATTGCTTTGCAAGTTTTCAGTGTGGGAATCATCGTCAGCTGCGCGAACATAATTCCCGAGATAGCTACCAGTAGTAAGACAGGAGATGGACGGAACGAGCGATGGATTTTCAATAGCCACATAGATCCAGCAACTTGGAATGATGTGTATAATTAGTAAAAAGAGAATTGCATTTTGTGCGCAGGTAGAAGGAACGCGTGGGGTGGTTTTCGCAGCATCACCCATCGCATTGCAATCCCGATGCAAACGCGTGCCCTATGAACCCATTCCTACGTATGGTCACAGTTCTCCTTCACCGCCAGAGTGTTCGTTTAATATAGAAGACCGACAGAGCGAGAAGAAACGGTGAAACAGCGATCGGAGGACGATATGCAACGCGACGCGAAGTATTGAGGCCACGCGCGGCGTAATCCGCCACAGGAGTGTCTGTGACGGCTCTGATGGAGCGCATCCACTCTGACTGAGCCATTCCGCCCGGACGGAAATATTTTTCCTGATGTGGGTTGTGGCCAGACCTGAACCCTCAACTTGGGTACGATTCGATGGTAAACTCGCAACTCCTGTGAATTGGGCGGGTTGTCATCAGGTCCATCCATAGATTCAATCAAGGGCTTTTGGAGTATGTAAATAGTATCTTATCAAAATCGCGTGTTCAACAACCAAGGATATGTCTTTGCATGCTGTGCAGCTTACAATATCAATTAATTTGGAATGGGTATTTCACCTTTGAAACATTGTATTGTTGCCGATCACGGCGGTGAATAATTCAGTTATGAATGCTGAGTTCAGCGTGATACCTTGATTACCAAATTTGACACTACTAATCCTGTTGACACTCTGTTGATGCTCATTTTCAGGATGCGGCAGGGAGCATGTCACTGTTGTTTTTGCCAGTAAAGGCTGCCAATATTTGATAAATGGATGTCTGTAACCAATTGGAAAATAAATTACCCAATATTCGCAGATAAACATTGTTGACACTCTGTGGACACTCAGTCTCAAGGTGCGGCTGCGAGCATGTCGCTGTAGTTGTTCCCAGTAAAGGCAGCCAATATCCGATAGATGGATGTCTACAACCAATTGGAACATAGATAAGCCAAGATGCAAAGCTAAAAATTGTTGATGCTCCGTTGCTGCTCATTCCCAGCATGCGGCAGGGAGCATGCCGCTGTAGTTGTTCCCAGTGAATGCTGCCATTATCTGATTATTAGATCTCCGCAACCAATCAGAACATAAATGACCTAAAATGCGAGGCAACAAATTGTTGATGCTCCGTTGACGCTCATCCTGAGGCTGCGGCAGCGAGCATGTCGCTGTAGTTTTTCCCAGTAAAGACAGCCAATATCTGATAAATGGATGTCTACAACCAATCAGAACATAAATGACCCAAGATGAGAGGATAAAAATTGTTGACACTCCGTTGACACCCATTCTGAGGATGTGGCAGCAAGCATGTTGCTGTAGTGTCTCCCAGTAAAGACAACCAATATCTGATAAATGGGTGTCTACAACCAATCGGAACATAAATTACCCAAGATGGGAAGCTGAAAATCGTTGACACTCCATTGACGCTCATTCTCATGATGCGGCAGGGAGCATGTCGCTGTAGTTTTTCCCATTGAAGGCTATCAATATCTGACAAATGGAGGTCTCCAACCAATCGGAACATAAATTACCCAAGCTGCAAAGTTAAACATTGTTGACGCTCCGTTGATGCTCATTCTCAGGATGTGGCAGGGAGTATGTCGCAATAGTTGTTCCCAGTAAAGGCTGTCGATATCTGATAACTCGATGTATACAACCAATTGGAACATAAATTACCCAAGAAGCGAAACTAAAAATTGTTGACGATCCATTGATGCTCATTCCCAGGATGTGGCAGGGAGCATGTCGCTTTAGTTCATCCCAGTAAAGGCTATCGATATCTGACAAATGCATGTCTACACCCAATCGGAACATAAATTACCTGAGATGCGAAGCTCACAATCGTTGACGCTCCCTTGACGCTCATTCTCAGGATCCGGCAGGGAGCATGTTGCTGTCTCTTTTGCCTATAAAGGCTGCCAACATATCGGTTATGCATCACAGCGACCAAATTGTAGGTGAATTACTGTACTTGCAAACCTCAAATCGTTGATGCTCCGTTGACGCTCATCTTAATGTATTGTCCATTCAACATCTGCTGCCATTGATAATTGTTTTCATCATGATTTTAACATATTGGTAGTCTCTCTGCCAGATTGGGACTTGGCATTGTGACAAAGCCGAGCGCAGTAACATTCTTGCACTGTTTGTTCTCACTCGACTGAAATTTATGTATCTTGCCAAAAGCTTCATTGCGCCTGCTATACATTTGTTTATCAACCAATATGGACAAGCTACTGCTCACCATTCGCCCATAATATATCACTAACTAAAAGTCTAGTTCAAGATACACACAGAAGCTGGTGAAACATTGACGCGTTCTGTCCTACTTTCTTTTCACTCCATTATTACTCCTCGTTTCGACTGCATTGACCATCATTAACAACTGTTCAGCCTTTCCCTTTGACATCCGTGTAGGCCAAATTGACCTGGGAACATATGGCGCGGCGCTGACATCCCACTGCTCTGGGCAGTCCGGATCCTCGATGCTATAGTCTTGCACTATATCAGATTAATCATCCGCCTCACAATCTTCTTCCCTGTCAGTTGGATCATCTAAGTCCCCATTCCCGTTCAGACTATCTTCAGTGTTTCCAATGCTTCCAGGTGGGCTATCTTCATGAGTTTCGACTGGATGACGGTTGATTCCTCAGATTCGGTGGTCATTCAATATTTGAGATCGTACTCCAGGGAGGTTCTTCACAGACAAATGTGGTGGAAATGGAGATCTTTCTGACCATTTAAATGCAGTCGCACCATCATGTTGAAAGAGTGACCAGGATGCAGTCACAATCTCTTCCATGTCAGAAATGTATCGCACAGCGGTCATCTGCTTGTTTTGATCGCGAGATTCCATTTGGGTAGCACATAGGCGTTGGCTGCCCAGCCACATCTCCAAAATGTCGTGAACCTTGGCCATTCTTTGCAATTTCCCATTCTCTGCCTCTTTCTTCATATCCGTGTTACTTTCTGTGTTCATTGTTTCCGATTCTTGGTCAGCGCCTGCCAAGGTCCTGTCATTGGCTTGAGAAAAGTGCCTTACAACGACATTTTCGTGATGAGTCTCGCTTGTGGATTTTGACTGCCTCCAGCCGATAACATCTCGGCCTAGGGAACAACTCAGACACCATGTGGTATGATATAGAATATGTTGAGTGCCACATTATAGTGATTGGCGTACTTGGAGTGCATTTCCTCCTGTTGACCCCACCAGTCTGATATGTCTGGTGACCAAAATATACTGCGAATCTCCATTGGGTCGGAGTGGTAATCATTGAGATCTGGATTGATATGCCCCCAGTTCTTTGGTGCATCAGGTGGCGAATACAAATAGAGCCTGGCGGAAGTCAATAAGCGTGCTGCGCGATCCCTTTGTCCTGGTGTAGTCTCAGCCACATTGTTAGGCCTTAAGTATTCTTCATCATCGCTGGACTAATCACATGGATCAAAGCATGATTGACAGGATCCGAAAACTGGTTGGGACGGGATAAGATCGGTTCCGGGTAAGCTTTCGTTTTTATTGACTGGCACATGTCGATGTTCGGCATGGTATTCATTCTCTACTAACATTAGAAGGGCCTCTTGGTATTAGGTAGTATAGGATGTCTCGTCCTCAGGATTGATATCCATTTGTTTGTCCCACTTTCTCCACGATCGCAACTTCTGGACAGGATCGAGAATATGTGCAGAAATGAGAAGCATGCCCGTCACTGGAGGCACTTGAGTGTAAGATTTGGACAGCGTCTGTCGGGCTAACTTCACGGCGAAGTACAGGTGTTCCTGCCATGGAGACATTTGCCTAGCCAAAGCTTGCTTCATGCCATCCATGTCATCGAACATATCATTATACACTGTGATAATGTGATGCAATGTGACTGTATGCCTCTCTGACTTCCACAGCTGTCCATTATCGAAATGCCCTCAATACTTCCATGACATGCCTCACAATCATCAGCAAAAAACATTTCCGTCCGGGCGGAATGGCTCCGTCAGAGTGGACGCGCTCCGTCAGAGCCGTCAGAGACACCCCGGTGGCAGACTACTCCGCGCCCGGTGCCAATACGACGAGTCGCGTTGCATATCGCCCTCCGATTGCGGTTTCGCCGTTTCTTCTCGCTTTGTCGGTATCCTATTGTAAATGAACATTGTGGCGTTGTGGCCAACTGTGACCATACGTCGGAATGGGTTCATTGGGTACATCAGCAAAATGTAAATCGGTCCGGAAGCCACATGCCAGGTTCCATAAGCACAAGGCATTTCGTCTATCATATTCGTCTTTGTTACAGTCACAAGATTCGCTACCTCATAATATGGCATGCATTATTTAAGTATCTCTATATATATACATACAGTC
>Ga0307512_10001449_pt1 | contig 33640 bp, 33 predicted proteins | sample 14_EM_MG_FD_200267 | JGI IMG/M metagenome (GOLD analysis project Ga0307512, IMG submission 200267) | Populus trichocarpa ectomycorrhiza microbial communities from riparian zone in the Pacific Northwest, United States - 14_EM | ecosystem: Host-associated > Plants > Roots > Unclassified | place... | reverse complement strand
GTGTATAAAGAGCATCGATCTCGTAGCCCTGAGTAGCGTCAACAAGTCCATGATGAGTTACACTTACCGTGTTATCATCGCCAAGTTCAATGAGCATAGGTCGGCGTAGTTTCTTGAATGACTTGAACCAGCTGCGAATGTTGCACATATGGTGCGAGGCCCCGGAATCAATGACCCAAGTTGTAGGGGTGGAGGCGGTGAGAGCATGACCGGATAGTCAAAGGAGATCTCGATCTCCAACGGTGGTGATTGAAGCTGTGCCATTTCGAACTTTGTTTCGTGTTTCCTTTGCTCGTTTGTAGTGAATACAATCGGGTCTGATATGGCCTGGGATCCCGCAATGGTAGCACACTGTCTCGTTGCTTCCTCCAGCATTGTCTCCAGAGCTGTGATTTCCACCGGAATTGCCGTTTCCGCCAGAATTGCCGTTTCCGCTCTGAGCACGTTTCCTCTTGCCGCATGCTTCGGTGGTGTGATTGTCCATCTTGCAGTAGGTGCATCAGTACGTCTTTTGTCGTCCAAATCTCCCACTTCCGGTAAGCCCACGCCCACGCCCACGATAACCTCTGCGTTGAGAATAAAGGGCGGCACCAGTCGAAGAGTCCGCAATTTCGGTTACGAAGACCACCTTCTCTTCGTCTAATCGAATGGCATCCATGATATGTTGTGAGGTGGGAGGCGGGGCTTGTCGTTCAAAGATGTTGATCATTGTGGCAAATTCCTTTGGTATGTGTGTAAAGAGATGAGTGACAAAGCTGTCTTCAGAGATCTCTTCGGCAGAGCCACTCAGTTGATTGCGGTAGTCGATTAGGCGAGTGAAGTAGGTAGTCATCTTCTCGTCTTTTGCTGGGTGGCAGGCATGGAATTTGCGTAGGATCTGCATTCGACCGAGTTTGGAGAGCGTGTCATCGAATCGATTGTGGAGGATATCCCACATCTCTGCAGGGTCGACGGTGTGTTTGATATGTGGAAGGATCTGGTCGGAGCATCCCATGTAGATGATGGATTGGGCGTTGTTTTGTCGTTTTCGCCAGTTTCGCAGTTCGGTACGGCCCTCCCGGGTATTGCCTTCTGGCTCAGGCTCTTCTCTAGTCATGATCTCATAAGTGTCTGCTCCCATGATTACTCGCCGCACTTTCTCTTTCCACATGGGGTAGTTGTTCTCGGTCAACTTAGGGATGTTGCCGTAAACACTCTTGAAAGTTTCGGTAGGCATTGTGCGGGAGGGTGGTGTTTTCGAGGCTTCAAAGGTCATGTAAGAGCGGGAGGATGGAGGTTTCGGGGGTCTTGGTGAGAGCGGGAGGACAGAGGTTTTGGGGGTCTTGGTGAGAGTGGGAGGATGGTGATTTCAAGGTTTCGGAGATGTTTGTAAGGGTGGGAGGACGGTGTATTCGGGGTTTCGGAGGTGTTTGTAGTCAACGAGGTTTTTGGAAGGTCGTGGAATTATTGAAGGAAAATAAAAAATAATAGGTGATTTTAGTCAGTAGCAACCGCCGGGCTCATAACCTGTTGATGTGAATGAGTGAGTTGATTGTAGGTACAAGAGAGACGGACAAAGGTGCGTCTTATATATGATGAGCATGAGGGCGAGCATCGTGTGAAGTCTTAAAGCGCAGTCATGGCGTGAAGTCTAATGAGACAGTCACGATCATGAACCTTAGGGCTTCCTGCAACAACATTTATCATCATAAATCACTCGCATTTAGGGCGGTGGAAGATGTCTTGTTCCCAGTGAGTGTGCAGTAATGGTCAGAAATTATCTGTTAAAATTAAGGATGAATGAAAGTGAAATGCCAACCAGTTCGAGAAAGAGGATGGTGGAGCTTGGTGGGGAGAGGATGTTGCGTAAGTGGTGATGTTTTCCCGTTGGTTCCCTGCTGGAAACTCGAATGAGAGTGCAGTCGTAGTATCGAACTTGAACTTTGCCAGGTGTGCCGCCGTCTAGTACAGTGTACATTAGCGGGGTAAAGCCAGATCTGCCGATACGTGTGCGTGTACCAATGCACTCGGTCGAATTCGATGTGTTCTTACTCAATTCGGCACCGTGCCATATAAAATCCAAAGCATTCTGAATTTGACTCCATGATATAATGTGACCCTTTGTTAGAGCGGATAGGAGGGCTACCAACCACTAACTTATTTTGCTTTCTTTTTCCGTGCAGCTGACGTCTTAGTGACGTAACGCCTTCGCCGAAACACAGTATAACTCCATTCAATGCCCAAAACTCTGCCTTGCTGTCTGTTTGTCCATCTAGTGACTTATGGACACCCAAATATTGGCTGGCGCCTACCTAATTCGCAACAAGCATCATTTCAAGGTGCTTCACATCGAGAATCCTCAGGACTCGAATCCTTTGGTAACATTACACGATCGAGACGAGAACTTGTATCGTGACCACCAAATATGGTGGATCGAACCTATCCCCGGCGGAGAGGAGGAGAAGGAGTGTTCAATCACCAATGTGCGAAACTGGAAAGCCCTGGAGCCAAACTCTGAGGGATGGGGGCGCGGTGTTGGGGCAAAGCTCATTGCTGCTGAGAACACTGGCAGCCCACGGCAAACATGGAAGATTTCGAGATTCATGGATGATACTGATGGGTAACAATTCTCGATAAATAATATATTTTTCCGATGAAGGCTCACTGTATGATGTGTTACTGACTTTCTGCTCACGATAGGATATACTATAATATAGTCAATACCAGCGGGGGTGACGAGGTCATGCTCTATACAGGATCAGCACACCGAGGTTGTCCACTCCACACCTGGTACCCTAAATCTGTCAACGTTGCACAGCGCTGGGAATTTATAGTCCCTGTAGTCGCTATACCTGCAGGCTGGGTTCAAATCCAAAATCTGTCAACCTTCCACGTTCTTACCCACAAATATCTCTGTATCCCACCCGTTGCAATGCCACCACCTGAGCCATGCCTTCCCCACAATCGTGAGACCTGAGGCGCACAGTGGTCGTTCCAGATCGCGGTAGATAGACAGAGCCATCCCACTAATCTCGGAGGTGTTTCGTGGATCATTAAAAATAGGCTGACAGAAGGCGGCTTTGTTACTACGAACACAGGGATGGATCACGGACAGTGAACGCATCGGAGAAAGAACCAGAGTACCTATATTGATATACAACCTGCTTGTGGCACCCCGAGCTTGAGTACAATGGCAACTGGTTCATAAGAAATAGAATATGTAGTTGCCTACTGGAGGAGACTGAGAACGAACCGAAAACTGAACTGGCATGCAACGACAGATTGTGGAACCAGAACAAACGTCAAAATTGGATTTTCTTGTATGCAATTATGCGATAAGCCCACAAACTTCTTGCTGAGGACTTTCACAGACCACCCTACCAGCACGCCATAAACGAAAGTCTGTCACCAAAGCGTGGATTGAAAGTGCTGTCATCAAAACGTGGATTGATATGAACGTTGACTAATAATGTGTTAGCAGGACGACCAGAGTGAACTAGACTCAGACACCGAATCAGTCACGTCAGGCAGCGACATTCTAGCACCAACCGCCAGCACCGTGACAAGTAAGTGAGCTGGGAGGGTTTAAATTGTCTTAAGTTAAGGAGGCGAGAAGAGGAACGACTGTTGTGGCATTGGGTGAGAAGTAATGAAGCTGTTTATTGTGGACTCACGTGATGGTGAGGTAGTATCCTTAAAAGCCCTTCCGAGGGAAATAGAAAGACATTATCCTCAAGAAACACAACGACAGGATCTTAGAGACGTTATGACCAACCATTGGTGTAAACAGGAAATGTTGCCAAAAGTTTTGTGTATGGCAATACAATGGTCACATTTTTTCCTAATTTGCAATATTCGAAGTTCAAAGCGTATCATATATACTAACATTAAGGAACTCATTCGATTTACTGGGCCTTTCTCAACGAAAGGCAGAGGTAATACGCCAAAAATATAAAGAGATCTTGGTATTCTGCGCCTAGGATGAGCGGGGTATTCTAGAAAACTACTAATACAATATTTATACCAGTCCAGACAGTCCCAGTCTGAGATAGGGACCAGTCGAGCCTAGTCAATAACAGAGGTCGTACTTGACTAGACTAGACTCGGACGGTTCCAGTGTGGACTGCAAATTTAATTGATTTTTGGTGGACGAGCCCAGTCCATCATGCAGGCCGCACCAGACTGGATTAAACCTTGACGGTTCCGGGCCGGACCAGTCCCCCCCGCCGGACGGGTGGAAACATTGTGCTGATGGCATAGTTAGTACGTTGCGCAAGACACATGCTAGCACGACACTAACAATATCATGTTCCTAGAACTGCAGGATAAATGATATCCGTACCCATGAGAAAGTGCGGTCACCACAAGATGAGCTCCTCCGTAACATGCCAGCTTTTGTCATTTTCTACTGCTCGCCAATAATGCTACAGCGGACTGCAGTTGCATTCTATTAGCAGAATAAGCTATATTGAGGTCGCGGAGGACAGAATTGAGATAACAAAAGGATTTCGCAGCTATCCTGAAGCAGAAACTACTGTACTGTACTGGCGACTGCGGTTGGGGCGGTGACGGTTGCTGACAGAAAAATTAGTATGGGACAGTCGTTGATGAAAACTTTAGCAAATGGGACAAGGGTACCTAACAACTAGTATTTACTGATGACCGGTAATGTACTCAGCCCCTGCCAGTTAGTATTTTAGCCATACTATTTAGTGAATAGATCACCCCCGAGTAATAGGCGAAAGAGAGAGACGTAGTACAAGTAAGGAAGCATAGAAACGAACAGGAGGGGATATGACGGAGTCTTGGAAGCATTCCAAGAACCGGGGGTGTGAAGGGTGGCCCTGCAAGGACAGCAGCCACAAGTATAGTAGATATTCGGTTTCTGTAGGACAATAAAGTCTTGCAAGTGCTGACACTGTGAGCATATGGGATAACTTCTTCTGACGTTGACCAAACCAAAATAATTCTGGGATGGACATCCGTTGCTGATTGCTGACGTCCCAACCGTAGTCGCGAGTACATAATTGAGTACGCCGAGCGACTGAAATTTCGAGTGCTCAGTGCCGAAAAGGGTTATCAGGATGTCAACATGTGTAACCCTGAAACATATTACCGTGTTCATAGTTCGTTCTTCGAAAACCGTAAAACTGCCTGATTCCATAACTCCCAGCATCTCAGACAACTCTCTGTGTTGGCACAATAACACCCGCTGCGTATAATCACCCAAGAGAAGAGATAATCCCTACTCTTTGTTCATCACATCTCAACCAGTGGTGATTTCGCTATCCATACGCTAGCTACTCATAGAAGCTGCGAACCGGGCTTTACCGAGATCACAGCTGCTAGTTCAAAGAATACATCTCGTCACCAGACATCTACAACACAAGCTACTAGATACTTAGAAATTCTAAGGCTGACCTTCGTATTGAAAAGCTGTGTTCTCGGTTATTAATTCTTCTGTGTCCGTTACATGATGTCATGATCTACCGGGCCTCTCTGTCGCTCGGCTGTTGTGCTTATCTGGTAATGCTTTGTTTGTCCGAACCGAGTAACCGTGCACGCGATAAATGGTATTTTTCCAATGAAGGCTCACGGTAGTATATACTGCAATATAGTCAATATCAGCGGGGGTGACGAAGTCGTGCTACTTACAGAGTCAGCACGCCGAGATTGTCCACTCTAGTGATAGGTGTGAGTCTGCTCGAGTCGAGCCTAGGTAAGAAGCTCGAGCAGGCTCGACTCATGGCAGCGAAGGCTCGTAAAAGCTTGAGATTTTAATGTTAATACTATTACAAATAAAATCGAAACAAATGGCATCTCGAATATAGAAGGCCGTAGATATTATCTCATCATCGAGCTAGCAAATACCATGGCACAGTTTCCCATGGTACTGCAGGCAGTGTTCAGATCATTAGTGACTGCGGTCTGCAAATTGCCAAGCCTCACACCTGCATTTACAATATCTGATGGCCTGACCCCTGGCTTGGCAAAGCTCGAGCCTAAGCATGAGCTTCGAGATTTGGAGACTCGGGCCGACTTACTGTTTTTTCTATCTCGGCACACGCTCATTACTAGTCCACTCCACACCTGCTATCCTAAATCTATCAACTGCTCACGTTGTTACCCACAAATATCTCAGTTCCATCCGTTGCACATTACAACAGGATCGCCAGGATTTTAATGTGTTGGAGTATGTAGTCAAAGAACCCACGTTCTAAGCCTGCTTAGGCTTCTTTCACATGTTATGCCATCCATGCTGCCGGGGACAGAGGACTGCATCGGCACTGGTAGATTTTCTTCACTGGTGATAATGTTGTAAGCATCAATTCACATAAATATTTAGCACACCTTTTCTCTCCAGACGGGGTAGTTTGTCTCGGTCAACATTGGGATGTTGTGGTAATCAGCCTTGAAATTATTAACAGACATGGTGAGGGTAGAGATGTCCTATGAAAGTAGTGGTATTGAGTTTTATTCTATGCAGTTGTCACTGCTGCAACGATCAGGGATAGTTGCAGATAGTTTAGGGTTATTGAAGCTCTTAGCATATTGTAAAATAAATTGTATGGTAACAATAGATTCAGATGGCACGGGCTACTAGCCTCATAACCTATTTAATTGTGCGATATTAATGAAGTCTCTTGATCTATCTAGGGGTAGAGTCCATGCCTTTATATACTGAGAGTCTAGATGTCCCACGGATATGATAGAGCGACGTTAGGAGTGGCCATAGGAATGACGAGTTGTGAGTAGCGAGTGGTAAGTGGTGGGTTGCGAGGGAACAATCACATGAGGCCATGTGTATGGGTCTATACAGTGACCCATTGTTTCGGCGACCTCATTCCAGACCTTCTAGCTACAGTAGAGCTTATGTAAATATGAATCATATCGTGTGAAGGGGCCTAGGTATATGGGATTATATAGATTAGGGATCCTGCAGACTGACGTCTATCTAAGGTAATGGCTACCCTGAAACTCTAACCACTAATATTTATCTCTAGTAACACTTGTTGTTACATCTTAATGATACGTTAGCTGTAGGTTCTTAAGAATATAGTACATACAAGTGGTATCTCAGCAGGTTTTCTTCGCTGGGGCGGGTGTCTGCAGTCATCTGCGGATACCTATCTTCTACACCTGCAGTCATCTGCAGTCATCCACAATTTTCTTCACCAAGGCAGATATCTACTATCACTCACAGATATTTACAGTTTTCTGTGAGATATCTAGGCTGTTAGGTACCCTATCTGACCGGTCTATATCAAAGACGGCTGTCAAAAAGTTTGACCGCATTTGACCGTACTATTGATCCGTATATATCCCGGCGGTCGGTCTGACCGGTTAGGAACGCTGCTTAAGAACTTAAGTACCTTATTGCATAATAGGTCTCAGTCTTCGTATGGCCGGAGATGATGTCTTGTGGACTGTTGACTCTGATACGGGCTGATGGTGTTCAGCCATATTTGTACTCTCATATATATGGCCTTAGATAGTATACAAGTGAGTTTCTCTATCTCTACTTTGAACATACCTAGTGACACAAGTAAGTATGGAGAAGCCGCAAGTGGACTTGTTTCAAAAACGCCGAACAGATCTCGCTGGAGCTCATGCGAGTACAACAATAATGGCGACGAGCATATCAGCCTAGCTCGTTTACAGAACAGAAAACGGAAGTGGCTCAGCTGTATGAGTCAAAGTAAAATTTTGAACGATGGCTCTGAATTGATGGTGAGGTGCGTCGGGGGCTTGGACCAGTTGAGCACGCGGAATGAGATGCCCCATGGGGCAGTGGTGGGGAGATGAATATCCCTATTGGCAGTCACGCAAACAGGTACAGTCAGTAGTTCCATGCGCCAAAGATCGATGCCCGCAAACGATATAGACAGCACAGAGAAGGTGAAAGCTGGAAAGTTCAATGGTTGTTGTGCCTACTTGTTAGCAGGCGGGGTGTTGCATTCTGTTACATAAGCAAAATTGACCCTGGCGCCATGAGGCATCACTTAGAGTGTTTCGCGTATGGGAAAACCTTCACAAGTGGTATTTAGTTGGTGACGTTTGCATTTTTATTCTACTAGTAGCAGTGCTCAAATGCACCTCGCCACTCTGGCTGATGACCGCAGCAACTGATAATATCATCATTGCAAGCATACTAAACAGATTTCCCTACTCTCAGTGGTGCTTCGCAAATTCGGCTGCAAGGCTTACCATCCTTCCATGTTCAAGATGCGCCTCTAACGATTCTGCTTCTTGCGATGACAAGGTCTTATGCATGCCGTCAAAGCCCGTGGTGTATGACCAAAATGACTTTCTTCACCGTTCCTTAAAACGCACAACTTTATCTGATTGCTCGCCCCTCCTGTTTGAGTAGTATATATTGACCTCGTGGTTTGCAAATCAAATCTCCTCCACCTTTTTTCTTTACATAGCCACTGACTGTTTTCAATATACATTGGCTTCGTTCAATACCTCATCGAGTCTCGTCCCATACCGCGTTCCGATATGTCTAATCCCGCCTTTCCTGGTTCCGTGGGCTCCAACAGCCCAGCCTCGCCTCCCACCTCCCCAGATCTGTCCCCACAACAACCTGTGCAGAATACATAGTCTACGTCGAACATTCCTTGTTACATAGAGCTTGAAGTGGGAAGAGAGCTGGAACCTTTTGTTGCCGATGCTAGACTTGCACAAAACTCGGGATGTGAGAAGGTTCTGGACAACGGAAATGCAAAGCTTCACTCCTTGGAGACGTTAGTTATCAACCTTATGGATCTGGCATGATTACTAGTTCAATGTTCCAAGCGAGAATTACAACTCCGAACCTGTGTCGGAGGACCTCCCAGATACTAAGCTGGCGAAGGATAATAACGGATCCAAGGATCAGGATGACGACGGGTCTTCAACGGGACAGAAGCAACCACAAAGCGAGCGCGACCTGTCCCAGGAACCAAATAACGAAGGGTCTTTGTCAAAGTGACAGAAGCAACCATAAAGCGAGCACAATCACTTCGAGGAACATGACAGCAGATCCTTCAGCAACGGAAGTGACGAAGGGTTAGAGGAAAATGATGACAGTTCCTCCAGCGACAGCTGTGACAAAGAGTCTTTGTCGACGAGGCTGGAGCGACTACGATCAGGGTGCAATGAATACGAAGAGCAAATTCTGTCTGGGATCGTAAATACCGGTAAGAGGCGTTAAATCCTGGGGAAATTGTAGACGTACTGACATCTTCCAAGACAAGACCGACCACGCGTTTTCCGATATTCACATCCAGCAGTCCATTATCGAGCGCCTTCAAAACGTAACTACTCTTGCGCTAATCTGGCCTGACGCTTATACTTATGGTATATTGGCCAATAATAAGATTTCTGGTACGCTTCTCTACGGGCCGCCAGGAACAGGGAAGACCCTCCTCGCGAGAGCTCTGGCCAAACAGTGCAACACCACTATGCTCGAAGTTTCTAGTGCCGATATTTTCTAAACATACGTTGGCGAAAGTGAGAAAATCGGAAAGCCCTCTACTGAACCGTGGTGACACGAGTGGGTATGAAACTTCAGTTCACCACAATCATGAAATTATCATATAATTCCAGACATTAGCGTCCCAGAAGGCAGAAGTGCGAATTCGGTGATGCAGTGACTTGTATCGATTCGCCCGACCGGGTCCAGGATTTACTCGGTTTTACAGTTTCACAGGCTGCCTAGGACGCTCTCCTCGCATTGCGCCATGGACAGTTGTGCTTCTAGAAATCTTAGTCGCATAGTAAATGCGAAATCCAGCCCAATCGACTTCGCAATCTGCTCCGCCTCGATCAGCCTCACATCCATGCCTGGATATCGATACGTCCAGCTAACTTCACTCCCAATCGACATGAAGCCACGAGGCATGTGCCCCACTCTGGCTCTTGAGCCAAAGTTCCGGGGTGGGACGACTCAAATAATCTAATTGCTGAGATGACCGCGATTGGCTACTACATGCCAGTTCAACTGCAACGCCAACAGATGTGATCGACTGGGTTTAAAGAGTCATTGTGATAGTTGAACCGAAGACGCCGCCTTGAAATTGCCAGTTCATGTGCCAGATTTTGCGGCGCAAACAGTACATACGATCATTAGCCGGCATTAGGCAACTTAGAGTGCTCACCACTTATCGCTTGTCCGGTGCAGCAGAATTTTCTTTTTGGTGCTCAACTTTAATTGTCGAACAAACGTTCAGTATACTCTATCCGCAGAGGGAGTCAGTTTCTTGTGCCCTGTATACCCACACCACAGTGCAATCTTAGAGGAAGCGGTTTAATGGAGAAAACCTATGCTGGCAACACCATCACAACTAAGAGCGCAACTACCTGATTCCTTAGCTTCCAGCATCCCAGACAATTCTGCGCTGGCACAGTAACACCCACTGCGTATAATCAACCAGAAGAGGAGATAATCTCTACTCTTTGTTCATCACATCTCAACCAGTGGTGATTTCGCTATCGGTACGCTGACTGCTCATAGTAGTTGCAAACTCGGCTTACGGAGATCACCGCCACTGGTTCAAAGAATACATCTCGTCAGCAGTCATCTACAGCTCTAACAAAAAGCTGCTGGATACTTGGAAACTAAGGATGATGTCACTCTGACTTCGTCTCGAAATGCAGTGTTCTCGGGTATGAATTCTTCCATGTCCGGTACATGATGTCATGATCTACCGGGCCGGTCCGTCGCTCGGCTGTTAATGCTTATCAGGTATGGCCATGCTTGTCCACACCGAGCAACCGAGCACAAAAATTGATCCTCGAAGTTACTTAGCGGTTCCTTGCGCCCTGGGTCTTCGACTAAGAACACTCCAGTTACAGCTTGGGTAGGTGGATGGATGAGGTATAAGACTAACATCGTCGGTGAGGCCAGACGCCGAGTGATTGTTTATGATTTCAATTTCCGCTACTGTTTAATATCACCGTAGCAGGAACAAATGATGTAATCTCAGTATATAGCAAGCGGCGTTGGATGCTGTATAGGTAGGGGTGTTGTTCGTCATTAATCATTTTGTAATAGTTCTATTCAAGGTGACCGATACTATCGTTATTCCAAAGGTTTCCGACACCAACTTCAGAGAGCTTGACATGCTTGACTAAGTCCATTGTCTAATATATAGATGCACAACTTGAGCTGATTCTTCTTGTCTATGTCCGAGTATTCCATCTAAACTTCTGCGATCTTTTGTTTTCAGATTTCAACCAAGTTTCTAACAGGACTTATAAACTTGAAAATCTTAAAGGCGACAATTTATAGTTTAGGATTGGACTTATAATACAGCAATGCATGTGAGCGGATAGAAAGGGGCCATGTTCAAAATTCCTGCACGTGCGACCAAGAGAGGAAGATGCATGGAGTCCCCCGCTGGTGGTATTTCCGGGATAGCGGTGTTCTATAGATTTAAGTTAGACCACGAATTGTCGATGTTTTGCAGGCATATGCTAACGTTTCGTTTACGAAGACTGGAGGCATTGAAACTGCACTTTAAACGACTGGTTATAAACCCATGGGGGGCACACCAATGATAAAACAACCACTTCACTGCATATTATTAGTAGGCGTGTGGGATTTACAATTCCCTTACCGCTTTAACTGGAAATAATGCCGCACTAAAATTATGTCAAGGCGACTTCCCGCGGTCGTGCGTAAGCCATAGATTCCTACGGTAGCCCAATGTACATTAGTACAACGCCGTATTGTCGAGCCGACACAGTATAGTCTATGATCATCAACTGTAATTTTGTCATAAGATCTCACGTCACAGAGCCACGAACGGATGAGGTGTCATGACTATATTTAAGTAAGCCCATCAAGAAATGATATCTCGCATTCCGCTACAGCCATGATTTTCATCCATCCATATCCGTAATCCTCCACTGGCATCACACGTTCCTTCACAAAGGACCACTTATCCCACTAAGACAACAACGAATGAACCTCGGAAACAACCCTATAAACCTCCGCCGAATAATAATACTCCCTGTTACACCTAATCTGCAATCCCTGAGAGTACAAAGTGATCCTATCCGCAATAGAGTTTTTGGTATTGTACGCCTGATCATGAACCGCCTCGAAATCATCTCCCATAGTGAAACTATCAGGTTCAACAATGACGATCCCAGCGTCGCGGAGGACATTCTGGACTTTCTCCCGGCGAGCATTCCAGGTGATATCGTAGCGAGTCAAGACCTCGGAAGCGGCGGATTCGATCTTTTGGAGGAGGTCGATCTTTTGGTCGATAGTCAATGCATTGATGAAGTCTCGGACGAAAGCGGTGTAGGTTTGGGCGCCGAGCTTGACCGAGACTAAGAGAGTTGGTAGCAATAAGATGAGAATTGGGGGATGTAATTTGCTTCTAAGTACCTTGAGAAACGCGAGTGGTAGACATGATGAACTGTCTTTTGATGAGTGAAGTGAGAAGTAGATGTTGTTACTATTGCTGGTGGATTCTGAAAGACCGATCTGGTTGATGTTCAAAGTCTCGGGGAAAGGATGTTTATTTATGCTCTTTAACTTGTCCGGGAACTCTGCGAAGACTATAGTCCGTATGTTGCTTTTGCCCTGCGATTTCTCCATTTACCTCACACCCATAACTTGTCACAATCCGATAATGTCCGACGATATTTGCTATTACAAGCAGACATCGTGACAGGAATGCGACAGAATTGACGGCGGCCAGTAAGGAGATTAACCCCGCCGAATCGGAACTAAAGTTTTAGCTCATAGCCTCAACGAAATTTCTTCATTAGAGTACTTTCATGCCGTCCGTTTGCAAAACAAATCTCTCGTATGCGGTCTGTTTGAAAAGAGGACTAGAGTATATATGACGAGTGATCACTCGCCCGGGGGCTGGGTACAACCTCAAGAAACTTGCCGGTGCTGTAGCGGAACGAATCATTCTTTAGCTTGTGAAGTTCATGTGTAAGGTATAGCTCGATCTTCCGCATAGGCGTGATTGCGTATGCTCTTTGGGTTCTACAAGTTCGGGTAAGTGCTGAGAAGAGCTGTAAAGAACCATGATAGGCTGTCTTCACATCCTAAATGTTGGTAAAATCTATCAATTGTGGAAGATTGAGCTGCATCTGAGAGGCTTTATTGGGACGTCATAAGCCCAAGAGACATCAAAGATTCACCCCGGACCTCTGTGGTGCGACGACTTCGCGAAACTACCCTGTTGTTTCGTTCTTGCTCAATAAACACTATAGTCATCTCGTAATTCCTGAAAGGCACCAAAGTAGCTGAATCAGAGTGCTGCGGGCACAGATATTACTGTCGGGAATGGGAGAGTACTAGAGGAGCGAGGTTCGCCTCACCCAGTTTCGCAAATATCGGGAAGGATTTGGGGCTTGCTGGACTTGCGATCGATTGAACTGCTTCTGGTCGTTGCACAAGTGGTTTAGTAGGATAGAGTGCATTGAGGGTGTTTTAGGAAGCTCTACTAGGGGCTTCGGACTATAATTTCTCAGTAGGCGGCTTGCAGGTTTCCCATTCACTCTGAAGCAGATTACCAACCAAAGAGAAATGTATTAACTCCGGCCGTATTCCCAACATTCAAAAGCTTCATCTATGTTCGCGGCCGTGCACCGTCAATCATTCGCGTTATCTTTTCGCGGCTGTAGTGGCTGCAACACGTGTGCCCATCCTCCAATCAGATTGTCCCACTCCTAGAAACCCTGAGGTTACGACATTTGATTTAGATCCCTACCTTTAAATAATTTGAGGGGTTTTTAATTATTCTTGTATTTAGCCGCCAATTGTAAGATTTGCAGGGACCTAACTTTCGGAAAAGTAAAAGCCGTTATGCGGTATAACAGCAGGGAAATGGCGGGTATCTGATGGCAGGGTAGTAACCAATCACTATATTACATGTCAGGGCCTACAAGCCATTGTGATAGTTTTCGAAAAACCTTAACTCGGGCAGTTTATTGTACACGTACAAGCTCATACCCGCTACATATCTTATAGAGTACTGAGTAATTTCTTTGTTGCTACTCTGGTAAGTCAACATGATTCACCCATTTAGACGATAGGCACTATTGGCAAGTCCTGTGGGGCTACGGATACCTGTTTCGCAAAACCGTCTTACTGAACGGGATGCTTTAGTATTAATTTGTATCAGATCCCGTGATATATGATGACCTTCTGCCGGCCATATTTGTGTGGTGCTTCAAGTTATGGGGTATGAATCGCCGTATCTAGGGACTCCTTTGTACCAGATGTTTCCTCTACTTTCATTTTAATTCATGCTGCTGCCAGCTGTATTAGACAGTGATGGTCCGCAGCTGCAGTCAATAGCGATAAACGGTAAAATATAGCGGACTGGGATGCAGAGGGGCTGGAGTAACAAGTACAGGTGCTCGAAATCTACTCATAATAAGGATTGCTAGTAACTTGAGCCTCATCCTGGGACCGCGAGCATTGATGGCGCACAGGATGAGGCGGCTGCAAGCTCTTGTCGTCTCGTCCCGTGTACGGATACTATGGTTATGGATTTCTCGTCTATATTAAGCTCAGTGATTGTAGTGGAGGCGTTGGCATGGGAACATGCAACTTTACGGCATATAATGTCGGAATCGTAGCGTTTGCTAGAGTACAATATATTTATGTGGGTCATGCGAAACACCCAGAAATTCATTACAAAATTATCTTCCAATACCACGAGATAGCATTATTCTAGCACATGTCTCGAGTTGAAGTGTCTATTGGTCTAAACTGCTGCCGCACTCTCGGTGGGGTTGGAGCCGGCAACCTTAACACGTCTCGTCTTGCGGAATGTCTCGTCACTAGCAGTGCTCCTTCTCTCATGTGTCGCGTTGTTGAAGTCTATAGGCTAGCCAAGCTATTACAGTATGGTTGTTGAGATCAATAGACGGAAATCTTGACATTTCACATCTTGACATTTCACCACAGTAACGAACACCTGGTGCTACTGTACTAGCGACTGTGGTTGGAGCGTTAATGGCTGTTGACAATGAAATTTTTATGGAACAGCCGTTGATGACAGCTTGGGCAAGATGGGACAAGGATACCTTATATGCATGGAAATTGGAAGAGGCGAGGTGCTAATGGCGGAGTCTTGAGAGCACGTGGTAAGCGGGAATGTAAAGGGTGGCCCTGCAGTAGCAGGAGCCCTAAGTAATGTTGATCTTCTGTTTCTGTAGGACAATAACTTAAAATCACTGCGGTGCTGACACTCTGGGTGTATGGGACAGCTACTTCTAACTCTGACCAAACTAAAATAATTATGGGATGGACACCCGCTACTGACTGCTGACGTCCTAACCACAGTCACTAATACATTAATTGTGATGCAAAGATCCTGTCCACCAACAGTCGTAATATATGTGGCTATTATACTTCTCAAGGAATACCGAGGAAAACCAGTCGAGATTTCAACGAGGTCGGTTTTCTGGGATCGAGAGACAACATATGCCGTGCTCGATTGGATGACTGAAGGTAGAGACTCCATCATGAACAGCCATTGAAGAAAGAATCGAAAATGCCTGATCTTGGCTTGCACGGTATAAGTACTGCTTAGCGTGGGATAAATGAATCTCAGTGGCACCATCAAGGGTATTCCATTGGCTGTGCCATCAAAGAAACGGAATCTGGCAAATCAAATAGGTAAAGACTCTTTCTCCAGAGATTTAACGGGGATCACAACCCCCTGTTCCAATCCCACGTTTTTCGATTCATCGTTTCAATGGCTGTAGGACGTCGCAATTCCAGAGTTTCTTGGCGATCATGCAGTCTACCAGCCTAATTCCCTGAAACCACTCTTTTCACGGATGTATTAATTGGTTGCGTTTGAAATTTGGGACGTTTCTGGTTGCCAAAAAACTGTGTTTTTAAAAAGCGGGCTAATGCAGCCGAGACTGAGCATCACGTGCTTTTAAGCCTCGGACCTCGGCATGTTCGCCGGAAGCGTAACCTTCACCCAATGAAGCGAATCAGGGTTGAGGGTTTCGCGCACTGGGTTACGTCTGGTGAGAGACAAACTCAAAACCGAACTCGAAGGGTACCACAAGTCGTGCCCTATAAAATGCGAAAATTCTACACTTCTACAACAATAGAGAGATATTTTAAAACAGAAGGGAGTGATAATAGGTTATTGGAGATACTTTTATGAAGTTTTTTAGAAAAGTATTTGTTGTGTGGTGAAAGACGAGGGTCATGGTATTTCTCGTTCTATGGGAGAAAAAAGGGCGCACTTTTGCCCTGTGTGACCATGCGCCGTACCCAAGTACCCAAGTACAATAACTCTAACGCACTGTACCCTCTTTGGTCGGACAAAATAACCATAGGTATCTCTACAGTAATGGATGGGGAAGTATTTTAAACAATATACCCAGCCATAGGTAATAACAGCGAGCTTTCGAGCACCAAGTTAAGTTACGAGCGCTCCCGCACGCCCAAACTCCCCTTCAGCTTCTTTAGGCTATCTTTTATCAAGAATTCTGGGCTTGGTTTTCTCGGCTTTGTGTATTTGTTTGGCCTTTTCGTTTTTGATGTGTCGTTGCAACTTCAACATGTGTTTTCTTGTCGGGCAAATAGATGCTTTCCATATGGTGTTTGATATTGAGAGGGATGCTAGGGAGGTGCTTATTTTTCCTGCGGGAAGCATATTCGTAGAAGGGATGCTGTACTCAAAGAATCCGTGCACTACTGCAGATGTAAGCATGGAACGAAAAGTTCTTAAGTGCCCAAGCCATGACCAAGCGTGTACTATTAGCTCATACGCCAGAATTTGAGACACCCATATGGCGGATGGTATGAGAAACACTCAAGAGCCCCACAGCAACAGAGTTCCTTCTAGTTGATTGTTATTTCACTTGACTGGGTGGTGTATTGTTGCAGAGATGTAACGTTGCTAACTTTCGTGGGGCTACAGGGGTGAAAGGGAGTGACATGAATACATTCTCTTAAGAAAATATCATGTACAGCGACTTCCAGCAACACCTGGCAGGTACTGTGAAGATATGAACTGCCTGAGCACATGACTGGAATCTCGATACCTGATATACTCATTCAAATTTACCTAAATTTCAAAAGTTGTTAAGACTAAGCGCTGAAATCGTAGATCACCCGCGAACAAGTGCTAGGAACAGGTCAAATAGACGAGAACCTCTCCGGACAGTTACTGCTAACTGTTCCTCGGCTAATATACCTGTCCCCGGCGTTAAGTTAATTAATTGCCGAAACGCCATATATAGTGTAGTTTAGAGAAATGATAAAAAACAAAACCAACGCGGGAGAAAGCATTCTCGCTAGCTGTAGTTGAACGCGATGCTAAGCACCATGATGAATGAAATTGGAAAACATATATATATTTACTGTAGGCGATGAACAATATCTGGTAATGGCGTCTAGCTACCTGCACCCGATTTTTATCTGTTACATGAAAATTTCTATCTAACTACCCAGGAGACCCCCGATAAATGGTGCATTCTCATGAGAAAGTCTCCAAATTCATTCCCATTTTGACTCCTATCAGTTGGATCATTTTGTTGTCATTTGCTATTACTCTATATGGCGTTTCCGCAGTTAATAAATAAGCTTAGCGCTGGGGACAGGTATATTAGCCATGGAACAGTTAGCTGTAACTATCTAGAGAGGTATCTAAATAGACATTATATAGTGCGCGCGGAGAGACTCCGTATAACAAGGTCTAGAGAGGTCGCTCGGAGTCACTGGTACACCCCTACACGAAATCTCACACTTGCTACCCGCCACTCTCAGCCGTCTTCGCTACTCACCTATAACCACTCACTCCGACGAGAACTCCGAATGCCCATTGTATAAGGCACGGGTTCTACCTTTAGATAGATCAAGAGACATCATCAGCGTTGTACAATTCAACTTCCACGACAAACCAAAGGACATCGAGTAATCATAGGCAGTGTTCCTAGGCAGTCAGCATAAATCTATCGATGTCTGAATAGCCTCCGGAAGCTTGAAGGAATCTGATCTCTCTTCAAATGTGGGTTCATGCTTAGTGTAATCAGCAGAGGGTGTCTTTCAAACGAAATATCTTGCTTATCCTTTGTTCCATCAAACCTATAAGCTGGCAGATAAAGCCTGCAGGCCGGCCCGGCTTTCATTTAAAGCCGCCGCTAATGTAGACCGCTTAGGAACACTGATTATAGATGCAGCGTAGCAATGTCACCACACTGTGGTGATCACATGATGGATGAGTGTGTAAATCAGATTCCAATAAGTAATTTTGTATGAATCCTTCTGGGGGACTATTGCGAGTACTACACGTGTCCCGAGGAATACATTATTACACTATGACCAGTTTTTCTAAAACGAATCCTGTTTTGAAGAATGTATGAGCAAGCGAAAGCAACTATCGGCAGCCATCATATCATTGCTAGTCGAGAGTCTTTCGAAGATACAGCACTAAAAGTCACTACCAACAGAAGCATAATCAAATTAAGAAAGAAAGCAAGCAGCTAGTTTGATTAGGAGCGTCCAAAAACGTGTGGCAGTAAATCCTTGGGTTCCAGAGCCTCTACTTAAGCACACCCTAACCAGGATTAGTCCCCACAGAATGCGTCAACTTTCATTTCCGCTCTACGTCACTATCCTCGCGTCACCATCCTCGCGTCCGACCAAGAAAATTAATTGCCGCGACAAATGGAAAAGTACTTACCTTGCGGCTCATTTCCTCTTTATTTATCAACCGTAATAATGGCATTCAGTACAACACCTGCGCTGCGATTGCGGCCGCAAGCTACAACAGTAATCGGAGCTCTAATCCAGCAAGTCATTAAAGGGAAGTCCGGGAGCGAATTCAGTTTGCTGGCGGACAAAGAAGAGTTCTTCCAGGACGATAGCGTGCTCATCTAGGTTCAGCTGTTTCCAGCTGTTGAGGCTTCTGTATTTTGGCCTGCGGGTGTGGAAGATGAACTGAGTGCTGCGCGAGTTCGATTCAATGCCATAGTGACGTGTCTGCCTGTGTTCACCATAGGAAGCCTGACATGCGAGGATATCATCAAGACAATGGGAGCAAAGAACACGCATGTTCAACTCATAAGGCAGTAACAGCACCCCAGAGTGGAAACGGTCCGCGCACACGCCAATCCTATACGGCCCAACGTCGTTGTCCAGTACGGGACTTCGCTTGAGATCAACTAGTCATTGTCTCCTGATTACCGCAAACCCACTATAGTCACCTACTAGAACTTGCCATTACATTCCGTTGAGGGTTAACTCGACAATCGACTCTATTTAGGGTTCAGCAAAAGAACGGAGGTATCCATTGCACCATTGCATTCTTTAGGAAACTGAACCCGCAGATATCACCCCCGGCTCTTACGGTGTTAGATCTATCTCTAGTGTGCTCGCAGCGCTTCATCAAGGGGCCTCCCAGAGTAAGCAACTGCGGGTCGGGGCAGCCAAAGTTTGAGTAGGTCTAGGGCAAGATACAAGTCATCTCTATACACAAGTATTGGACAGCCAGGATCTTGGCAAAACAGTTGAGTATAAGCAGTGTCGTGTCTGTGGCTCGAGTCCTGTTCACTGAGTTAAATATTGTATCATCTTTTTTTCTATCTCAGCTGGTTTAGTGGGTCAATATTCTATGCGAACCCCATCATCGCTGCATACAAAATACAACCATAATCGTCTTAGGCACTAGCTGCCGGGGTCATCGTCCTGGTCTAATTCCGGGGTTTCAGGGTGATCAACTGTGTCTGCTGGGGCTGTTGACTGTAGCTTATTTGCAGCCGATTACCATGTCACTCCGGGCACCAGGGTTTCCCAGCATACTCTAGATTTGTTTCCAAGGGTATTGACATACATGTGTAGCTACAGCTTCTAGATAGCAACTGTCCCAACTGCAGGTTTGTTGCTGCTGGTGTGACGATACATCGATCACTCGATCACGGAGATATTACTCCATTGTTTTAGCTTCACTAGAGGACCGACTGTTGCATATCCGGTGGCAAAAGGCCGCACATATCTGTCGCCACTCTCATGTATACTATATATTTTAAGTCTTTCTCCTCTCTGTTAACATGAGTAGTGAGGACACTTACGTGAATGGGTCATTACGTATAGAGATGGTATTTAATTGTCTTGTTACGAGCCCAATGGTCTAAGATGCGTGTAGAAGGGAAGAGTAAAGTGTGAAGTCTAAAAAGTAGTCACTACACGGCGACGTCGTGAACCTTAGGGCTGAACCTCGAGTTAGTGACTGCCGTTGACACTCTCCCTTAGTGTTTCAATATAGATCCGGAAGGGGGAGAACCGTGTGCGTAGATTCTATGGTACGAAGGAAACAGAGAAGGGAAAAGACTCGGCATATATACAGACAACCTCGGGTATATCTTCGGGTATGCCTTTGCCGCCCTCTACCACCGGATATTCAACACTCACCCAGGGTACGACGGCTGATGATCTAGAACCAAAGGAAACGGAAGGAGATGAAAGGAACGAAAAGAAACAAAACAAAAACGAAATATCTCCCCCGTAGATATCTCCACCATCCCAGCGCATTCCATTTCTTATCGGAATCTGAATCCATCTACCGGAGCCCAATTTCCGTTACAAGCTCCCCGAGTTTACTCCTCTGAGTGCTTTCGTCATGCATCAGCCTGGATCTCGGTACTCGATACATGCTTAACCTCGATATCTCCCTTTGCGATGGCCTCATGAATCGAGTGATACCGAAGCGTTAAGTGCTAGCTCTCGGGCTGGAAGCTGCCTGAGTTGAGAGTAGCAACAAAGTTTAGGCCATCGTTGAGGAGAATACGCATGATACCGATTCTGAGTCCGGCCTCGGAGATGACGTCTCGGAGCCAGCCGATCTACACTTGCCATATACAGTGGCAATTTTCTCGGCCACTATGGCCAGATTTTTCGACTTCCAGATCACGAGGATGCCGAGGGCGTAGACGACGATAACCGACGTGGACTTGCTCCAGTCCACTTCTCCCCAAGTCCGCACCCTGGTGATTGAATCCGGTGATCTCCCGAGATTTGGACTTAGGTCAAAGAGAACTCGACTTACCGATATCACCCCGTGGATTTAAATAATTCCCATCAGAGTGAGCTGCACCTCCCCAAAAAATATCGCGCACCGCCTGACTTGCTGAGGAATTGAGAACGATACTGATCTGCTGAATAGTTGGAAATTGTAAGGATTATGAAGTTACTCTAAGCTTCCTCTCGAATAGCCGTGTTCCCGGTTATGAATTCTTCTGTCTGTTGTATGACATCATAAGCTGCTGGCCCGGGCCGGTCCGTCGCTCGACTGTCCAAGCTTATCCGGTAATGCCGATTGATCGCTTGCGTGTCCGAACCGAGTAACCGAGCACTCTGCACACAAAAATTATTTCTCAAAGATGCCTATAAAACCTTCGGCTAAGAACATCCCAGTGAGCCCCCGAATACAAAACGTAACAAATAATTTTATACAAGAAAATTGTGGTTTGTTTGTTTGTAATTATATTGCATTCAGCCGCTTGCGGCTATGGCATATACCTAACATATTTCCTCCCCGCTTCTCCTGTAACACAAGGAAACAAAAGCAAAGTCGCGAGCCTCATCAAACTCCCAACAAAAGAAACCGCCAAAGAAAATTGTGGTTGCATCCCTAAGTGTTGCTCTCGTTCTCAGATTTTCTCGTCGCTCGCAAGCTCGCCCCTCGAAACGGAGGTGAAAAGAAGCGGCTGGATTTCGAACGCACATACCTTAGAGGGGGATCGATAAACCTATTGAAAACGTTTTTTGGCTGTAATTATTATACTATTCGTATATCATCCTTATGAAGGGGTTGTGTTTCAAGATAAGTTGGCTTACAAGTTTGCCCCCAGATAAGGTAAGTATAGGTTTCCGATCCGTGGTAGACTCTGATATTGGCCATCTTATGTTCCATGAATCGTCTAGAGAAGATACAGTGTACTTAAGTACAAGAGTAAGTCGGGCGCAGTAACATCAAGCGCCCGACTTTTTTGCCCCATACAACGAGAAATGCCAAGAACCTCATCATTCACTACACAGCAAATATTTTTCTAAGAAAACTTCATAGAAGCATCTCAGATAGCCTACTATCACTCCCTTCACTTTCAGAATCTCTCTCAATTATTATTATAAAGGTGTAGAATTTCCGCATTTTATAGGGCGCGCCCGACTTTTGGTATCTCCCTAGTACAACAGGGACCGCCCGACCACCCACCCATCCACCACTACCCTACGCAGCGCAAGGGCACGGTGGGTATGGGAGATGTTAGGAGAAGCAAAAAAAGGATGAGTTCAGTATAAGTGGGTTGGGCTGCACATGCGCGCAAGAACCTGTTTAATTTAAAATGACTTTGACAGTATCAAATCACTAAACGAATCGGTACGAATTAGAAATGTAGGCTGAGTGACCGGATAGTTTGATTACTGTGAATGTATTGAGCCGTAGGGGATGTAAGAAGAGTGGCTGCGGAGATATTATGTATTGTAGTCACAAAGCGAGATGGAGGGATCTGATACATCATATCACTGTGAGTGGGTGTGCATATATCTGGCTGTGTCAGTAACTAGTTGAAACATTTTGTAACAGAAATGCAGCTATGCAGTTTGACCACTTGTCGGTCCTTGACCAATAATAACAGCCAGCGCAGGGAATAGCAATTACTTATGCTTTACTTGCATCATACTTGTTGTGTTTGTGGATCTGGGCTGAAATTTGGTAATACTATATACGCGGACAAAAGAAGGAAGAACACAAGAACATATGAACATTAATTCTGGTATTTATGTCTTTCTCGACCTTTACATTTGTTTGCCATCTGTATTCCTATAGATGTTCTTGTGGTATTGTCTCGTGTTCAGCGTCCAGTGGCTCGGTTATTAGTCCACGCGCGGAAAGACCACGTTGTACGAGCATAACAGACCGTCGCCGGGAACATGCCCACTATGTAGTAGCGCCGCAAATGTGAGAAAACGCATGATATCCGGCCACGAGAAATAGATCCCAACATAGCCTACAAAAACCTACACCACGGAAATTAAAGATAGAAAAACCCCTCACTAAGCTACCCTTCAATTTCGGTTACTATAGTTCTGCTTTGTGGGAAGTGTAGGTGAAATTCGGGCGTTCTCTCGCTTATACGACGCCACAGTACTTCTGAAAGCAGTCAATCAATTGAATAGATGTTCCGCTACGGAAGCTGCAACATATGGACACTGTGTGCATAGACTGTACACGTATCTCCGAAGCTTGGTATCACCAACCGTCCGTCTATTCATGGTAAATTCTAACGTGACCGAATCCGACTTCGAAGGTGAGAAGTACTCGTAATAGGGGAGCCTCATTTTTATGACTGCTCCTCGCTAAGCTGCAAAGCAACTAAACCGCAGGGATTGGAACGTCTACTCGCGGGATTCACAAACACTACGTTTCATACTATTTAGTCTTCCGGGCAAAACCTTAGGGCGCAGGTTTGTTAATGCTGCAATGCTCGAAGTCTCTGCACCTGGATGTTTTGCTATGCGATAGTGCCGTGAGGGAATAGCGAGACAACGGGCGACTTATTGCATTAACACTTCGCCTAAGGGGTAAGACAGGGGAGTGTACTCTACTCAATCACCGCGCGTAGCTGCGTCTCACCCCTGAGCATTGGTAACTATTAATAAATAGTAGCTGGCCACCTCTTTCGCCACATCAACACGTAGCGCCAATCGAAGCCTAGTGGAAGTCATAAGCATTGCTCGGCTGTGTATAACTGACACCAGTAGTTTCATCGGCACTGATATATTAAACCGTGCATCCCCAGCCGATTTTTCAAAGCAAACAAATCGCCAGCATTGCCAAATGGACAAATTCTTTGCCCAGTACAGCGACTTCGGTTACTGTCCCACTAACGCCCCCGAATACGAGTTCGAGCGCCTACGTGCTACCCGTGGGTGGAAGAAGGGCACAAAAACTTACAAACAGCATCGCCGCGCATTCTTCTCCGTCCTCCTCACCGTCACGAAGTCTCCCGTTCATCGCTTCTTCACCGAGACTTACTATTTCCCTGCCTATGATCCCACCGCGAACCCGAAGTGCGAATTCGATCGCCTCGCTGAAGCGCAGAAATGGAAGCCTACCAAACGGCCGTATAAAAACGCCGAGGAAGCCTTCTACAGGGCGTTTCGTTTAGAGTTCGGCTCAAGCGTGCTAGAGTTCTTTGAGGAGTATGAAGAAGAAGGCTTTGATTACAACCCGAGGAGCAATTCCGAGATCGAACTGGATCGGCTGGCTTGGTTTAAGAAGTGGATGTACGGTACTCCGGAATGGACGGTTGCGCTAGATACATTCCACCAGGCGATCAAGACAGATTTTAATACAACATTTGGTCGCAACGATGACGATATCGAGGGATGGCAGTTTTTATGCATTGTTCTGGGAGTACGGGGCGTGGCACCAGCAACTGCAGCTGAATGCCGGGTGGTAAGATACACATCGTTTGACCGGTATTATCGATGATGTGGAGGCTAATCTCTTACAATAAAGGTTTTAAAGGATAAGCACTGTAACATCTACGATCTCTTAAAGTACGTTCGTGATGGCCGCCCCAAACATGAACCGCTACAGTTCTTTAAGTCCTCAAAGGAGCTCGGCATTTACTCCTACACAAGTGAGCCAAGGAAGGTGTACCCGGCGAGGGAGGCGGATAGAGGTGCCATAAAGTTTGTACTGCGGAGAATTGTAGAATACAAGAAGCTGAAGAGACCAGATGACAAGGCCAGTCAGAACAATGGTGGAGAGGAAGTCGAAACCGAGGCTCAGGAAAAGAGACCAGATGGTGAGGCTAGTCAGAATAATGATGGAGAGCAGGTCAAAACCGAAGTTCAGGAGAATAAGCAGGAGAAGAGAAGGAGAAAGAGGAGGGAGAGGAAACTTAGGCGCCAGGTAGAACAGCCTGATCCGGCAAAGAAACCAGATGACGAAACCAGTAAAGACAATGATAGAGAGCAGGTCGAAACCGAGATCAATGAGAATAAGCAGAAGAAGAAAAGGGGGAGGTGGAGGAAGAGGAAGCCTAGGCACCAGGTAGAACAGCCTGATCCTGCACCGGACGATACCGAACCGAGTGGATATTAAATATTAAGGCAGGGAATGGGTGGAGATGTTGGGAAGGGGGATGTGGATAGTAACCGTCGAGATGGTAAAGAGGGGGGGGGATGGAGGCTTGTTTTTAGTTAAAGTTGTCTATCACATCTAGTGGTTGTCTTTCATGATTTATATCTACCACCGCGATACCTATGGGCTGAAGTGGAATCAAAGAGTGGATGTGACTATGTAGAGGTCGTTCGATATGAGTAGCGTTGGGCCTATAGTCGCGATATGAGTAGCGTTGGACCTATGGTCGCACTCAAGGAGAAGAAACCGGCATCGTGTAAGATCAATATTCGTTTTAAATTCATATCGATGTGGCGGGTCCGAGATTTGGTGGACTATTTGAGGGGACATGGAAACGAGGGACGAGTTGATGGGCGCGAAGAGATCTGGAGTGAATTCAGTAGCTGCGAATCTATTGTTTTAGTCTATGTTTGTCCCCATTTCGCCCAGGGTGTTGAAATCACCCAAATCTAGCTGGCTGGGAATTCTAAGCATGGCGAAGGGTTCTCTGACGGTGTAAACAGCAGTGGGGCTTTGGATGATGCGACGGGAGGAGTGAGGATTGTGACGATTCGGTGACTGCTGGTGTACTAAAATATCTTGTGAGAGGCAAAAGAAATCAACTATGCTTGTAGCACCTGTGCAGGTCCCATACTTGAACTGTGAGTATGTTCACTAAGGTTTTTCCTATCTTACATCTCTAAATCAGACTTGTAGGGTTAGGGTTAGGGTTGATTGGATCCTGCTTTCCGATTGGCTGTAGACAAAGTCCTACTGAAGCTGTCACGATGCAGGCCCAGCGGAACAGAAACTATAAAACGGTTTCGACGCGTAAATTTATGAGAGTGTGATGCTCTCGATTGGCCAGGGTAGTAGAAATGCTTCTCCTGGCCAGTGTGGAGCACGAACAACCAAGATGCCGTCATAATGGTTCGACTTTGGGTTACTGAGTACTTGATACCACACTACTAATCAGGACGTCGTTGGTTGCTCAGATCGGGGTACAGCTGCCTATGTAGGATTTGTTTCACTTGTGGTAGCTCCCCACGAAAATTCCGCAATCTTCTATGGTATAGGATATGAATTAAAGTAATAAGAGCGGTAAACAGATGCTTTAAACTGATAATCTTACATGTAAACACTACTTGTAATAATATCTAAGGACATAATGAATCGTTCTTTCGTGAAGAAAGGTGGGGATGACGCTGAAAGAGAGGCAAATTCAGTAGTAACTAGCGATTTTTACAAAAGTATTGGGTCGAAAGAGTACTTCGGGAAAGATACTTCTTATGGTACTATATTCTCTACTGGGTAGTGCTGGTATACATGTATGTATATAGATTACAGCTCCTGAAAGATAATGGAGAAACAGTTTGGTAGGACAGGGTTTCTAATGAGTTAAACCTTTCGGAAAAATCTGTAAAATTATTATTCGCTGGGTAGCCTTTGTAGCACGACTGAGATCTTCTATACGCAGGCCATTGAAGATCAATTCGACACCCCATTTCTGGATATCAGCTTTTGCTGTGCGACCAGGGTATTGACAAGGGGGGGGGGAAGGAGGCTGAGACAACATCTTTGCGGCAAATCTGCACTTTCTTCCCGCCACTTCAGATAATTTCTCGTTTTTCCAGAAACGAACTGATCTTCCATGGTCTGTGTGCCGCGGAAGGTAAGATTAGCGCAGTTTGCGATTCATCTGCACTAAAAAGCACATTCAACAACTGTCCGGTTTGGTTGCGCTCAGTAACTACACAGTACGGTTCCAAATTCAACCAATTAAACATTGGCACTGTTTCAACAATAGCACATCCGTTGTTCCCTTTTTTGCATACAGTAGCAGGCACTCGGCGGTTGAGCGCAACAACGCTCCACTGCATTTTTTCCTATTCTCACTAGGACTATCTGATTCCAGTATTAGGAGTATCTACATATTGCGATCCGGCTTAAGACCTCCAAATAAAACCCCAATATTAAGACTGACACGGTGAATAGCGCATACCACACACCAGCCACTTAAGTACTGTAAAGACCGCGAATAAACATTGGAATACCGGTGATGAATTTCAGCACCTTCGATAGTACATTCTCGTCCACGTCCGCAGCATCACTGTCATCGTCTATGCTGACGTCGTAGTCCGAGTCAAACATAGATTCATATGTCAAGCCTTGGTTTCTTGAGCTTTCGGAATACCGCATCTCGCCCGTAGCAGCGCCCTTCCAACGCTGGCCTTCTTGCCGCACAGAGGTATAGTCCGCCGCGAGCTCCCTCGAACCCCAGATTTTCCGCTTCACCGTTGCCAGAGCCTCCCTTGTCAATCTTGCCGTACCGCCATAAACTGGTTCTAGCACTCCCGCTGGCACAAAAAAAATATCGTTGAGCTTAACGTAGCTCTGTTTGCTGCTCGACGGTGCATATGGTGTCCCAGTCGTAACTGTATCTAATAACTCTCCAGTATCTGGGTGCGGATCAGCTGGGGCGAGCGGCAGCTGCAGTGACCGTAGGCGCTTTTGATTCGGGAATCTCTCGAGTAGGGAAGTGGACCTGAATGACGATATCTATGCCATGTCCAGTATTAGTTTCTGATGCGTAATTATCAGAGAGGTACAGACCCCGCACACTACGACGCCGGAGGGTAACAGTGAAAAGACCAGTACTGGATGGTTGAGGCGACCTTTTGGGGTGATGGTGTTTGTGGGGTCGATGCTAGGGAGCCATAGAATTGAGCCAGGATCGAGCTTGGGGTCTTCCATTATTTGTGGTTGCTCAGGTGGATAATACTCAGCGATGAGGCAGGAGTGCTGCAGGTCGTATTGCCTTGGTCTGATGGAGTTTTGAGGGCCATCCGTGAGGAGTGTGATGCTTATCTTTGCGGCAGCCCCTGACACAACACGGCAGAGAATTCCAGGGTTAGGTGCATGAATACCGGCCGCCCACTCTTCTAGGTCTGTATGCCGGGGTATGTATGCCGGGTATGCATAACCACGTGGCAGAGACTGGATTTTGAAACCCAAAAACAGAAAATATGACCGCAACTCTATCCTGAGACCGCAAAAATATTCTCGTAACCGATGGTAATGCAAGTGAGTGGGCTGTATTCTAGGATGCGCGAGCAGATACTTGTTCTCTGGAAAACTACATTTCAATTAAGGCGGATTCACAGATGGGATCGTAGCTTCGGTCATATTGTAGTCACAAATGTGTCATGTCATTTGAAAATGTTTAAATCACGTGTCTTAGCTTTCAAATGAAACAACCATCCTGCAGCACCCGAACCTCGCCCGCTCCTGGGCGGAGGGGTAAGAGATGTTGTATTAGACTATATTAAGAAGTACTTTTTGTGATTCAATTAACGAGGGGGAGCCACAGAATCGTGGCGGGTCGTAGTTTGCGCTCGCTTAAGTGGAATTGCTGGGCGATAGTGCGGAGTGTTGTAGGTCATGACAGACGTGGGATCCGTGAGGCTTGTATGCTTTGCCGGAACGCTGCAGCCCCCTGAAACGGACACGGTAGAGAATTCCAGGGAAGAAAGAGCCCGTGGTTCCAAAGATTACCTCTACAATATAGATTACTACTAGCGCAGAATTCTCATCGACTCTGCCCTTTCGATGCTGTGTAGGAATATGGCCTCGTCGGGCATTGGTTGCTTTGGCGGTGTGTTTCCTTCAAATATTCGGTTGTTTCTATTGTATTCAGCTCGTTCCAATTCATAGCTAGCAAGGGTAGCGTTTCAATGATCTTTCGTCTCAAAGTACAGTGGCACAAGTCCTGTAGTGGTGCTTAACGAATAATAAGCGGAATTCGATTGGTTGAAACTATTTGCCATACTTCGTGATTAGCATATTGCGACAGTACCGCGACCCTTAAAGTGATGGTCGGAGAATACTAAGTAATGGACATATCTAACATTTGCTCGGCGCTCACTTGAGCGTTATTGCCCATGATGGATGTACCTCTCTTAGTGTTCGTAGTGGAATTCCGCCACAATCGTTGCAGGAAGTTAGAATTGACTTTGGTTTTTGTGATTCTAGGCAATTAGCAGTTAATATAATATAGGTTGTGTGTCTAATCACGTCGGGAAATACCTAAACTTGAAGGGTTCAAAACTGACGAGAGAGGCATCTATATATAACTTGTTGCGTCTTCGTAATCGAGCGACTTCATACGCTGCTAATGCATCTATGTGCATTATTTCTTCCTCACGATAGGATTTTAGGTAGTCATTATAATCAGCGAGCTTCTGCTTGTATCTCTTCTTCGCCAACCTTCTCTGGTATGGAATTACGGACGAGATTCGCGTCCTGTGCGTTCAACACTCCAAGTGTTATGCTGAGCATCGCCCTCCACGCAGCGTGCATGACAACTACCATCGTCTCCAATAACTCATGATAATGACAATGGTAACCAATGTTCACAAAATGAGTCCTGAAATGGAAATAAACAGGTTGATTCTCGGAGAACCTAGTCTTCTCCATGGCCGCAATGTTGAGTGGCCAAATGACAGCACACAGATGATGTAATTGGTCAAAAGATCTACTATTATAATTTCAATGATGCCGATTGGAATAGCTTGAGAGTTTCGGCAGGATGCCCAAATTACTTCTAGTCATGATTCGCTTGCGAAGCATTAGATCTCAGATTTCACATCAGTCCCTTTGTTCGGCATGAATTGATCTAGAAGCTTTTCAGTATCGATAGATGTAACTAGTGATAGGCAAGTGAATACGACGATCACGATACCGGCGATGTGCGGCAAGTTCGGGATACAGGCCATTCTGTAGAGAGTTTGCAATAAGATTCCCGTAGGGAACCCCATACCCCACACCAAAATGCGCTAGACGGCCATTGGTGGTTAAAACAACCAACATTACAATTGTGCGCATCAATGGTGCAAAATGTTCTCCTGTAGACACTATAGTCACCTCTTGTGCTTCCTACCTAAAATGTTGGGTCGAAAATAGTACAATCAGCAGGACAGGAGGTACCTATCTAGAACGATATGCCGTATCTGTCTAACTCTCTGAAGTACCATCTATACAACGCCTATAAAAAAAGCAGTTGCGCCTGTACCCTCGCCCAACTGCTACAACATGCGTGGATGATGGTGGGACATCTCCTGTGTCATAAATCGAGCAATTCATCAACTTGTAGAGAGATGGCTTGGTGGGGAGCAGCGTTTTTTGGCGGAGTGAACATGCGTTGGGATCTGACCATTGGCCATCGTCCCGGTTCTCTTAGATTCGGTGATAACCGAGTTTCAAGAGTGGGAGAGTGGGCGTGTCTTAGCTATCTGGTTCCAAGCTCTTCCATATCATTATCCGGCGACTTGGAGAAAGAGAAATAAAAGTTGTGCGACATAGTTACAGCCTAGACGATTTTACGATACTAACGAGTCCGACAAAATCAAACTGAGCTTCAGCGGTTCGGTGCTATATCGGGGAAGTTATTATGTATATCCTCCATGTTGCTTAAGTCAGCACCAGATGTGAAATGAGACTGTTCTCCGCCGTAACAATTGATTGCTGTAAATAGAAGAGTGATTTATAGTGACTGCGGCTCCGCTGAAACGGGTGGTGGATCGGGAGGCGTTGACGAATGGTGAAGTGTAGCCTAGCATAGGGGCGCAACCTGGCACTATCTGAAGCCGAAGGAGGAAAAGTAGAGAGAAAGAATGGAGAGGAATTGAGAATGGAGGATGATATACTTTGTCGGTAGTAAGGATAAGCCACCACTAATAATCAAGATGCGGCTCTGTGCGAACTAAATCAATCGCTAGTTCTAGCCGTATGTTCGGTTAGTCTCGGAACACCATGCAACAAAAATGGTGGGGTAATGGTGGGTAATTGACGCTAAGAGATTTCAAAGACACAACCGCAAATAACACCCCCACAGCAGCACCTCGCGTCCTCGTCAGTCTTCGTTGTTGGCCGCTTTGACAGAGATGTGATTGCCCCGATAGTTGGCAGGTAATTAAGCTGCGTTTCCCCGTTGTCATCGCTGGCCCACGATCCATACTTAGCTGTCGTCGCATACGACTCGGCAACAACAAACAGAACTAACACTCTGCTCCGGCGGAACTTCATCTTTTCGACATTGTTGAGATACTGCTCGATGCAGGCGCTAGTCTTACCGTCAATTCCAAGCTCGGTCAATCGGCAACGCACCGATCTTGCGAAGGCGACTTACCCATGGACGCGCTTACAAGCCAGCCGCGATCAATAGCATTCGCAGACTCGAAGCCTTCGGCTGCGATGTCAATGCTCGCGACAAATTTAATAACACTCCGCTGCATAAATATGTTGCTTCGCCGCTGGAGCGTGGTGATCTTATCTATTGAAAGCATTGCTCGCCAGCGGAGCCGGTCGGAATGCACAAACTCAGAATGGCGACACAGTCTTACACCTCACTATCAAATTGTACTTTGTCGACAGGCCTAACCATATGCCACTTTTTAAAATGCTTCTCGACGATGACCTTGCTTTTGATGCGGGAACAGTTACCCTCAGCTTGCATAATAAGATGGGGAGAACACCGCTGCTTCTGTGTCGCCCTTACGCAGGAAGGAACGGAATACGTCAAAATTCTTACTAAATTAATGTTCGAAGAGGAAACCTTTGCACAAGATAATGATGGAAAGGGGTTTTGAAACTGGCCTAGGGGTTGGTTGAGAAAATGTTGACGGTGATACATGAGCCAGTGCTTGAGATTCGGAAATGCGGGCTGGGCATCTTGATGACTCCCGACTGTAGCTAAAGAAGATAGATAAGTAAATATTGCAACGAGTGTTCGAGGAAATAACTTTACAGGGATAATAACTGAATGTATGTACTTGAGTTTTAGCGGTATGGGGAGAGTTATTATGTATATTCTCTATCTCACTCGTTTAATATTAGATGTAAGGTGAAACTATACTTTGTTAGATCTAGAGTGGGCAGCTGTGTACCTGCTTGTGCGGTATTTAGTGATTGGCGATACTGAATGTGGTTGGGTTGGGCCGGGTTGGCAAAAAATAGCCTACAATGGGGTTGCGATCTAGCGCTATCTGGGGATTGGGACGAAAAGTTTAGAGGAATTGAAGAAACTTTGAGAATGACGGAGGTTTATGATGCACATTGTCGACGGTCACGCAAGCCACGCAACAGTATAAACTGGTACAAAGTCGAGTGTAGAACTGTATCGAACTGTGTCATTCCAACTGCTTAAATCTTTAAACTGTACTAGATCTATATCCTAGTATATCGAACTAGTTTGTACTAGTAAACTGCCAGTACAAAAACTACTAGTATAAACTGGTATAACTGAAAAGCTGTCAGTACAAACGAGCACTAATCAGAACACAGTCATCCATATACATGATTTATAACGCACTTAGAAGTATCATTGAGTAATTATACCATTCTCACATGCAATGCCACTGATTTTCTAGGCTAGCATACTGAGGTTAGTATGTAAAAGTGCAGCTGGACCCATGCCAACAGTATTACCTAGTATACCAGTACAATTCTCTATCTATTCAGCAGTTTATAACGCTCCAACTGTACCTGAATTTTCTTAAACTGTACTAACTAACTGTTTGCTAGTACTGGTATATGCTGGTATCCTAGTTTATCCTGGTATACCAGGGCTAGTGTTCCTAAGCGTCCAGGCTCGGCCGGCCTGATTTGTAGGCCGCTTAAGAATATTGACTAGGAGTTTTAACGGTCTTGGGGACTACAGTGTTTTTGGGCCCCATATCGTCGTCCCATCTGGGGCATAAAATAAGGAGCCTCTCCGCACTGTGCGCACGCGCTGCAGTGAGTGATGTCAACTGTCCCGTCCGTCCAGGTTCACTGAGGACGGGGACGGACGGGAAGAACGGCCGGGGACGCCAACCCGGCTGTCCCTGCAGATATCCATGAATACTGAAATTTGTAAGTAGCAAAATGGGTTGAATTATACAAAACCTCAAATTTACCCACACTATATACAGTAAATTCTATTCATTACTGTTGGTTCACTCATATCAAGCTGTATAGAACACCTAAATACTTGATGGCGGCCGGGGACGGTTGACATCACTTGCCCAGATAATAGAAACCGTAGACTTTTAATTCAACAGATCAGATTCGCAAATACGAAAAACTACCTTGACATCTATTACCAACATCATTATCATATTGCATACCGAACTTGCGTATATTTCGGATAATCACCGTAGTGTTGCATAACCACGAGTATTCAATTTTTTAAACAACTACCAAAACATACGCTTTAAGAGCACCGTCCAGAACCCCACCTTCTCCAGCAACAACCTTCTAGTGATTTCAGGATGAAAATGCTATTTAGTGTATCCGGATGCTCCTCGCCAAGTACCTTCTTTCTCTTGTCAATGATCTGCATCCCCAATTCCTCAGCTTCCTTCCACCGCCCCTGCCTGTAATATGTCCATGCGAGATTCGATATGCTCGTTAAGGTATCCGGATGCTCCTCGCCTAGTACCTTCTTTTTCTTCTCAATGACCTGCATCCCTAGGTCCTCAGCCTCCTTCCATCGACCCTGA
>Ga0307512_10001448_pt1 | contig 33640 bp, 44 predicted proteins | sample 14_EM_MG_FD_200267 | JGI IMG/M metagenome (GOLD analysis project Ga0307512, IMG submission 200267) | Populus trichocarpa ectomycorrhiza microbial communities from riparian zone in the Pacific Northwest, United States - 14_EM | ecosystem: Host-associated > Plants > Roots > Unclassified | place... | reverse complement strand
TGAATGGACGATTGTCAAGTATGTCATGGAAGTATTGAGGCCATTTCGATATTGGACCCTTTGGATGTCAAAGAGGCATACAGTTACATTGCATCACGTTATCACAGTATACAATGACATGTTCGATTACATGGATGGGGTGATGCGAGCTTTGGCCAAGAAGAAGACTGTATGGAAGGAAGACTTATTCTTCGCGGTGAAGTTAGTTTGACAGAAGCTGTCCAAATACTACGCCGAAGTGACTCCAATGATGGGCATGCTTCTCATTCCCGCGCACATCCTCGATCCTTTCAGCAAGTTGCGATCGTTTAGAAAGTGGTACAGGGGAATGGATATTGATCCTGAGGACGAGACATTCTACACAACACAATACCAGTAGGCCTTCCTGAAGTATGTGGAGAATGAATACAGCGCCAAACATCGACGTGTGCCGGTCAATAAACTTGAAATCATACTGGACAGCAATCTTGTCCCCTCCGCAACGGCTTCAGGGTCCTATCAATCATACTATGATCCGTATGATTTGTCCAGCGATGATGAGGCATACTAAACACCTAAAAATGTGGCAGAGACGACCCCCGGACAAAGCGATCGCGCAGCCTGCATATTGACCGCCGCTAGGCTCCATTTGGATTCGCCGCCTGAAGCACCAACGCACTGGGGACAAATTGATCCAAATCTCAATGATTGCCACACTGACCCATTGGAGATTAGCTGTACATATTGAATACCGGACATAACCGATTGGTGGTCACAACAGGAAGAAATTCACTCAAAGTACGCCGATCTGTCCAATGTGACGCACGGCATATTCTCTATCATATCACATGGTGTCGGAGTGGAGGCCAGCTTTTCCCTTGGCCGAGATGTTATTGGCTGGAGGCCGTCAAAAACCTCAGGCGAGACCCTTCGCAAAAAAGTCGTCATAAGGCAGTTTGCTTGGGCCAATAACAGGATTCTGGCAGGCACCGACCCGGAATTGGATACCACAAAGACAGAAAATGACTCGGAAATGAAGAACGAGGCGGAGGAAAGGAAGTTGCACAGAATTGCCAAGGTTCATGAATTTTTGAAGATGTGGCAGTGCAGCCAAAACCTACGTGCTACCCAGAAGGAATCTGGCGCTCAAAACAAGCAGATAACCGCTGTAGGATACATTTCGGCCACCGAAGAGATTGTCAAAGCATCCTGGTCACTCTTTCAACATGATGGTGCCGCTGCGTTTAAATTGTCAGGAGGATCACCTTTGCCACCAGCATTGTCTGGAAAGGACCTACCTGGAGGACGAACTCAAAACTTGAATGTTCGCCAAATCCGGAGAATCAACCGTCCTGCAGTAGGAAGTGACGAGGATAGGGCACCGGAAAGCATAGCGCACAGCGATGATTGACTAAACCTGAATGGCGACTTGGATGATTCAAAGGACAGCGAAGATGATTGCACAGCGGATGATGAATCCAATATAGAGCAATACAGTGGCATCAAGGATTCGGAATGCCCAGAGCAGCAGGATGTGAGCGACGCGCCAAATGAGCCCGCATTGGTTCGGCCAACACAGAAGTCACTGAGACAGGCTGAAAAGGTGTTAGTGACGGTCAATGCAGTTGAAACGCGGAGAAATAAAGGAGGAAAGAAAATGTAGGACAGAATGTGTCAATGGTTCACCAGATTTATATAGCTTGACCGAGAGTTTCAGTTACAGATATATTATGGGCGAATGGTAAGAAGTAGCTTGTGAATATCGGTTCATCAATAGATGTATAGCAGGCGCAATGAATCTTTTGGCATGATACATCATTTTTAGACGTGTGAGAGTGAACAGTGCAACATAGTTACGCCGCTCGGCTTTGCCACAGGGCCGAGTCTCAATGAGGCAGAAAGACAACCAATAATGTCAAATCAGGATGAAAACAATTATCGAAGGCAGTAGATGTTGAATGGACAATGTATTTAAATGAGCGTCAACGCAGGGTCAACGATTTGTGGTCTTGTAAGTACGGTAATTCACCAGTGACTTGGTCGTTGTTATGCATAACGGATGTCCTGGCAGTGTTTATTTGCAAAAGAGATAGCGACACGGTCACCGCCCCATTCTTAGCCTGAGCGTCAACGGAGCGTCAACGATTTGTGATCTTGTAAGTATGGTAATTCAGCAGTGACTTGGTCATTGTTATGCATAACAGACGTATTCGCCGCATTTATTGGCAAAGGAGATGGCGACACAGTCACTGCCCCATTGTTAGCATGAGCGTCAACGGAGCGTCAAAGATTTGTGGTCTTGTAACCACGGAAATTTACTAGTGAATAGTGTAAGCAACAGTTCCGGACCGTCACTTTGGTCCCAGGTCCGGGTCCAAACCCAATCGTTGCCAAATTGGCAGTCCAGGTCGTCAACAAACCCGAACTGCCAACTCAGGTACGGTTCCATGGAAAACTCCCAACCCGTCTGAATTGGGCGGGTTGTCAGCGGGTCGCCCAGCGGGTCCATCTATAGATTCATATAAGGCTGAAGAATTTGCGGTGTGTTAATCGTGTCTTATCAAAATCGCCTTTTCCGCAACCAACAATGTGCTTTTGCTTGTTGAGCAGTTTGCAATATCGAGGAATTTGGTATCTGTATTTCACCTTTGATATATGGTATTTCTGCCTGGCAAGGCGGTCAATAATACAGTAATGCATGCGAAGATCCGCACGATTCCTTGATTACACAATATGCAAGTCCTACAACTGTTCACGCTCAGTTGACGCTCATTTTCAGGATTCCGCATGGAGCATGTCGCTGTTGTCTATGCCAGTAAAGGCTGCCAATATCTCTTAAATGAATATCCACAACCAATTGGGACATAACTTACTCCAGATGCAAAGCTAGAAATTGTTGACGCTCCTTTCGCACTCAGGATAAGACTGGGGCGATGACCGTGTTGCTATCTTGTTTGCCAATAACAGCGGCCAATACGTCCGTTACGCATAACAGTGACCAAGTTACTTGTGAATGACCGTACTTACAAAACCACGAATCGTTGACGCTCCGTTGACGCTCATTTCAATGTATTGTCCATTCAAAATCTGCTGCTGTCGATAATTGTTTGCATCCCGATTTGACTTTATCGGTTGTCTTTCTGACTCATTCAGACTCGGCCCAGTGGCAAAGCCGAGCGGCGTAACTATGTTGCACTGTTCACTCTCACACGACTGAAAATGATGTATCATGCCATAATTTTCATTGCGCCTGCAATACATCTATTTATGAACCGACATTCACAAGCTACTTCTTACCATTCGCCCATAATATATCTGTAACTGAAACTCTCGGTCAAGCTACATACAGCTGGTGAACCATTGACACATTCTGTCGTACTTTTTCTTCCCTCCTTCATTTCTCCGGATTTCGACTACACTGACCGTCACTAACACCAATTCGGCCAGTCTCTTTGACTTCCATGTCGGCCGAACCAATGCGGGCACATTTGGTGCAGAGCTCACATGCTGCTCCTCTGGGCATTCCGTATCCTCGATGCCATTGTATTGCTCTATATCAGATTCATCATCCGCTGCGCAATCATCTTCGCTGTCATTTGCACTATCGAAGTCGCTGTTCCAATTTAGCCAATCATCGGTGTCCAAAATGCTCTCCGGTGGGCTTTCCTCGTCGATTTCAAATGGATGACCGTTGATTCTCCGGATTTGGCGAACATTCAAGATTTGAGTTCATCCTCCAGGGAGGTCCTTTGCAGACAAAGTGGGTGGCAAAGGTGATCTTTCTAACAATTTAAACGCAGCGGCACCATCATGTTGAAAGAGTGACCAGGATGCATTGACGATCACTTCGGTGTCCGAAATGTATCCTACAGCGGTCATCTGCTTGTTTTGATCGCGAGATTCCTTCTGGGTAGCACGTGGGTTTTGGCTGCCCTGCCACATCTCAAAAAAGTCGTAAACCTTGGCCAATCTGTGCAACTTCCTTTGCTCCGCCTCTTTCTTCATTTCAGAGTCGTTTTCTGTGTTTGTGGTATGCAATTGCGGGTCAGTGACAGCCAGAATCCCGGTGTTGGCTCGAGCAAACTGCCTTACCACGACTTGTTTGAGAAGGGTCTTGCCTGTGGCTTTTGACTGCCTCTAGCCAATAACATCCCAGCCAAGGGAAAAGCTGGCCTCCACTCCGACACCATGTGGTATAATAGAGAATATGCCACGCACCACATTGGAGAGATCGGCGTACTTTCAGTGCGTTTCCTCCTGTTGTTGCCACCAATTGGTTATGTCCGGTATAGAATATGTACTGCTAATTTGCATTGAGTCGGAGTGGTTATCATTAAGATTTGGATTAATTTGTCCCCAGTTCTTTGGTGCTTCAGGCGTCGAATTTAAATAGAGTCTGGCGGCAGTCATTAACCGGGCTGTGCGGTCGCTTCGTCCGGGGGTCGTCTCTGCCACATTGTTAAGCGATAAGTATTCCTCATCATTACTGGACGTATCATATGGATCAAAGGATGATTGATTGGACCCTGAAGCTGTTGCAGAGGGGACGAGATTGCTGCTCGGTATGGTTTCGAGTTTATTGACCGGCACACATCGATCATTGGCGATATGGTCAGTCTCCACATCCTTCCGAAAGGGCTCCTGGTATTGTGTTGTGTATGATGTCTCGTCTTCAGGATTAATATCCATTCCCATGTCCCGCTTTCTAAATGATTGCAACTTCCGGAATGGATCGAAGATCTGTGCGGAAATCAGAAGCATGCCCGTCGTTGGAGTTTTTGTTTTGTTTTGTTTTATTCATACTGTATGCACTCTGATTAGAGTATGACAGGACCTGATATCCCCTCCGCCTCCGGGCTAGCCGGCTAGATGGCGGAGCTCCCCCCCCGCTACCCTTCATCCCTGCTGACAAATGAAAGCTTAAAGACAGACCAGAACAGAAAGGAAAAGAAAGGAAGGAAAAGGAAGAAAACACGCAGAGATCTATGCCCGCTGCCGCCGCTCCCCGCACCCGAGTCAGCCTCTGTGCCTGCTCCATCCCTCCCTTCATTTGGGCGGGAATTTCCCGACTTCAGTAGCTGCCAGGAAGTCCACCACCGCTTGATCACATTCGTCTCTGGAAAACAGCTCAGAGACCTGCACGTGTCGGCATCTGCCCGCTTTCCAGCCTGTCGCCTTTCCCACCGCTTTCCACAGTGCTTTCTGCTGGTCTCTCCACCGGCTGCAGTGGCGGAAGAGGTGTTCCCGCGTCTGGGCCGCCCTCCTGCCTCCACCGCCGCACCACCAGCACTTGTCGTCCTCACGATGGCCGAACCGTTTTAGGTAGACTCCAGTGGGTGCATGCCCGGACTTTAGTCTGTAGAACCTGGCGGCCAGCGATTTCACGCTTGTCATTGGGATAGGTCTCTTGGCCCCCGCCTTGCCCTTGAGTCTGTAGCCGAAGTGCTGGCCGCACTTGTCGGCTTCCCACTCCGCTTTGGCTGCTGACCTTCCCACGGAGATCCGTCTGGCCGTATTCGCGGCCGAGGTGTACGGCCGCTCTGTCGCCGTGTCCCCCCTTGCCTCGCGGGCTACATTCGCCTGGCGGTCTGCTTCTTCGTTCCCGGGGATACCGGAGTGTCCCGGAACCCAGTGAATCTCCGTTTTGATGCCGTGGGCGAGGAGGGCCTGCGCCTTTCGATTTATCCGTCTTGCTAGCCGTTGTCCGGGGCCTGGCTCCAGATGTGCCGCCCGCCGAGTGGCGGCTTGTGAATCGCAAAAGACCGCCACCATCTTCACCCCCGTCGTTGGAGTTACTTCGGCGTGGTACATGGACAGCTTCTGTCGAGCTAACTTCACCGCGAAGAACAAGTCTTCCCTCCACTGAGTCTTCTTCTTGGCCAAAGCTCCCATCACGCCATCCATGTGATCGAACATGTCATTGTATACTGTGATAACGTGATGCAATGTAACCGTATACCTCTTTGACATCCAAAGGGTCCAATATCGCAATGGCTTCAATACTTTCATGACATACTTGACAATCGTCCATTCATCCTGAGTTGTGATTAGCGGCCGGTATTTACTGTGTTTTGGGTTTTGATGCCACTCACGTGTGGATTCCCTTAAATGGTAGGCGCCCGCGAGCAACTCTAGTGTAGAGTTCCAACGTGTCTTCACATCCATATTTGGAGGTACTGCAATGTGGACTTTGGCGGTTTTACAGTCAATGAACTTGTTTCGGCGACCAGGTGTTAGCGTAATTAATACATCAAGCATTCTCTGCTATATGAAGGTCAGCTTCAGGACTTTCAAAATATCCTGAAATACGTACTTTCTCAATTATCTTTGCTAAACCTGGTTTCATGGCCGACACCTTATTGAGTCTAGCATTGCCCTCTTTTTGTAGTCTTAGACTCTTCCCAATGTCTATGCTTTCATTCTCTCCAAATTGCTGATCATGCTCATGGGCTTCCCAAGACTTGGTGAGGCCTTTCACACCGAGACTGCTCAGGAATGCACCTAAAGCGAGCTGTATGACGTGCGCCATGCATGGTATGTGATTCCTCAATGCCGGCCATTCGATTCCAGAGACGTCAAGTGTTGATTGCAGCTCGCCTGTCATCGAGTAATTTTGGGAAACCATTATCAGTTCTAATACCAAGCAGACGGCGGTCAGTACGCTAAAAACGATCAACCACATCCTTCAAATGTACATGCTCGTCCTGCTCCAGTATGTTGGCCCTTGACCTATCATCCATAATTAGATTTCGAAACGGGAATAAAACAGGCGATCAACCTCATCGAAAGCGAGTTGAACATCACCCAATGCCCAATTTTGATCCAGATATTAAGGAATCGCCGATGTTATTGGCAATTTGATTGTTGATGTCCATCCATCCAAAGCTAAACTCACTATGTTTCGTATCAGCCATTGCTTCTTAATTGCATCCAATGTCTGTGCATATTCCCTCCGGCAGATGTTACTAAGAGTCGTAGCAGATGGCAGCACTAGGTCATCGCGTAATGCCTTGTATGACCGCCGTAGCTCAAGATTTGATATGGCGTTCCACGGAATATGTGACGAAACAAATCCTAACATGAGGTAGCGATTCCACCTGTCTTGGTGAGATTTGGAAGTTTCAAAGTCCTTAGCTGCCAGTTTGGAACGTTTTGTCTGTCATTTCGGTCAATATGGATTAAACTGGATATCAAATATGATTTTCCTCTGCAAACTTACTGTTGTGATTCCTCGACTTCCTTGCCTCTTCAAAATAGCGAAAGCTGTTTCATCGAGCGTCAAACTCGTCAATTCAGTGACCTCGGACTCTGTTAATTCGTTTAGCTTTGCGATGTGAGCTTTTCCCAGCAAGTGTTTCCCCATTGATCTTGGCCCATGGTCTGATGGATGGCGAAGAACTTGATGGCAAATGATACATATGATGCCAGGGGTGCCGGACTCCTCAATTCCACAGTGTAAATAGAATTGCCACGAAGGCGCATGTCTAGAAGCATTGCAAGCAATAGGCAGCTTCGAGTCTACATTTATTGAAGCCCACCATGTGTCGAAGATGATTTGCAAAGTATTGTCGCTCAAATCGCGAATAAAGACATCTTGATTTTTGGAAGAGATCATAACCTTGAGCAATGAGGTGTTCAAAGATTTTGTATCCGACATGGCGGTAGAATTTGGGAAGCTGGGTAATACAACTCGAAAGACTGCCGAAAATAACGATACATTATAGCAGACAGCGGGTTCTTAAATATTGACTCTACAGCTACAGAGATAATAATCAGATAAGTAAATCATTGCATCCATATTTGTGAAGTTGAATACAAGAACAAACTGCAACGACTGACAAGGTGAAACACCATTTAGGAACGGCATAATGCAGCTTATTACAGTGAGGCGTTCGGAGCCTTGATGCGCTGTGGGCACTGAATTTTGGGCGGTGGACACGATTTCGTCACTTGAATTGTTGCCAGTGAAGGCTGCGGATAGGTTCATTGTGGTGTATCGCGTTCCATTCCGGTAAGATTATCCAAGATGCCAGCGCAAAAAACATTCACGCTCCGTTGATGCTCATTTTGGGACATGGTTATGATTATGTCCTAAGCAAATTTGCCTAGCAAGGCAGCCGATAGTGCAATTATGGATCATTATAGTCGCACACCCCCTTGATGTTGCAAGATTGAAGGCCTCAAATCGTTGACGCTCCGTTGAAGCTTATTTTTAGGGCATAGTGATTATGTTGTCAAATGGATTTTTCCTTAGAAAGAAGGCCAATAGTCCGATTATGGGTTAATGTCGCCGCACTGCCCTCGGATTATCCAAGATGCATGGCCAAAAGTCGTTGACGCTCCGTTGAAGCTCATTGTTAGGACATAGTAGCGGTGTCATCGCAACCGTTTTCGCCTAGAATGGCAGCAGATAATCTGATTATCGCACAATGTCGCAGGAAAGTCCTAGGATTCTCCATGATACAAGGCTGAAAGTTGTTGACGCTCCGTTGACACTCATTTTTAGGACATACCAGAGATGTTGTTGCAAGAGTTTTGGCCTAGAAAGGCGGCCGATAGCACGATTATGAAGTAACGTCGCCGTACAGCCCATGCATATTCCAAGATGCAAGGCCAAAAGTCGTTCAGGCGCTGTGGACGCTCATTGTTAGGACATAGTTGGGGTGTCGTCACAAACGTTTTCGCCTAGAAAAGCAGCCGATAATCTGATTATGGTACAATGTCGCTGGAAAGCCCTAGGATTCCCCATGATACCAGGCTAAAAGTTGTTGACGCTCCGTGGACTCTGATTTTTAGGACATATTAGCAATGTTGTTGCACGAGTTTTTGCCTAGAATGGCGGCCGATCGTGTGATTATGGAGTAACGTTGCCGCACAGCCCATGCATATTCCATCATGCAAGGCCAAAAGTCATTGACGCTATGTTGACGCTCATTTTTTGGACATTGTAGAAATGTTACTACCACCATTGTTGTATTGAAATGCAGTGGATAGTTCGATTATGACTTACTGTACCAGCAGAGCTTACTGGATGTTTCATGACGCAAGGCCAAACATCGTTGATGCTCCGTTGACGCTCACTTTTAGGATGTGGCAATGAGCAAGTCATTTGCTTGTTTTGCAATAACGCCAACTTATACATTCACTTTGGACTGATATGACAATGCAGCCCATTGATTGCTGAATGTGTATGACTTAAAATAATCGACACTCTGTTGACTATTACATTAATCACATCGAGACTGTGTTTGTACACTCACGAATTGTATGTAACGAATCATATACACATTTTTGACATCCGACATTACGTTTGTATGTATTATCATATGCATCGAGGAATTTTGTTACGTCTCAATTTCTGTTCTACTGGTATCTACACTGTCTGAGTGAGAAATGACATGGCCTATTACATTCTCGCGCTTTCGGCCGGCAGTTGACGGCATGTAGATCAGTTCTCTAGTTATTAGTAGATATAGCTTGACTTCCTCACCATTGATTATCCAGCACCTTCTCCTCAATTTCCATGATGTACCACAAGCAATTGCAAATATCTCAACCATGTGCACCAGGTCTGTGCGGCGAGTTATGCAGTTGAATACATGGATGAATGCAGCATGACGGTTGTGGTTCAGATCGATCGTCGTGCGCACTGACCGCTCTGTTCATGACACGTATGACATCACTCACCTAAATTTTGTTAACATATTTCGTCACTAATATTGCTTTTGCTTTGTCGCTTAACAGTCACATGCAAAAGGAAACTGAACGTTTGGGCCGTCTTAGAGATCGATGTGGATTTTAGAACATTCACATGGTGCGTTCGACCCTTGCACATGCACAGACGAATTATCATTTGTCACAATTTGGTCACTGAAAACAAGAAATAGCTGACATGTGGCAAAATTGGTAAACACCTTGCTTTTCACCGCGATCAGACTTCAAGAATTACACTTTGAATATCTATTCTTCTGGAGACGCAGGAGCCGTCACCATCTCTTTGTCGGAATTCGATACCTATATGGTAATTTGCGGGTGGCTATATCCAGGGGTAAAAGCTTCCTGGTTCAACGGGCTTCGCATTCAGTAACGTGGACAAATCGGGCTCCGCAGCTGGCTCACCACTCGGTATGCTTGATTTTGACTGCGGCTTCACCGAACCTAGCCTGATATGACTCCATCCTGGTCCAGAAGTTCCTTGTGGCCTTTGTGATATACCTGGGACAATGTCAAAACTCTCCATAAGCTCTCCAAATGTTGTCGGCGGAGGTGCCGGAGCATCATCATTCGTTTGCGACTGCACGACTGCCTGAACCCTCAATTCGAATGTGCCGTACTTTTTATCTCGTTGACGGATGTATTCAGCTGCATCCTCCCATCCGGGTTGAGTCAGTTCATCGAGCTTCATCTGCTTCTGCCGATAGCTCTCCATGCGCTGCTGTACCTTTTTGGTGATTGTGCCTATCACCCAACTGGGTTCGTCATCATCGCTCAGCTTTCCCTACTCAGTCTCTTCATCATCCTCATCTTCCCCATCCTCCCCATCGTCGGATGTTGCAAGATCACTCAGACTGTCTCGGATAGCGACCAGCATCTCCTCAAATGTTTTTTCGGACTCTCGGGACGTCAATCCCGCGATTTCTGCCTGCATCATATCGTCCTGCTCTTGTTGAACCGCTGCCTCTGCGTCTTCAACTCGCTTTCTTGCCCCAGCAGTCTCTCTTTCAACATAATCCTCAATCCATTTCTCGTTCTCTTCATTGCTTGAGTAGTGCATTTCTCGTCCTTTCTCCGCCGCAAGCTTCTTTTTGGATCTCAAACTGCGCAATGCCTCAGGCACTCGGACTCTCTCTGCCTCCAACCCGCTCTTGCCTTCATTCGCATGATGACATCGTCGGGTTGACCGCTTTGTCGATTTACCATATCTGCCTGCCGGGAGGGGCAAAATGGTCTATTTCCGAGCATTGACCATTTTAGTTTGCGTGGACTTTGTTGTTGGGCGAGATGTTGGATGTTGCAATTTCTGGATAATATGGAGGCAAGCTGCGTCTTTTATGTCAAGGTTGGTATGTTTACTCATCTTGAACAAAGCAAAATCTCCCTCTTGACTGTCAAGAAATGAAGAATAGAGACGCTAACTGTACAATATGACATGATTGTTAGTGTCATTTTCATTTAATATCCCGGGGATTATTTGAGACAAACATCAGCAGACGTCCTTTCCCTCCACCTGCATCCTATTCATATCTAGCAATTGAGCAATTCCGGGGGTCTTACACTGTAATTTATCCATGGTAACAAACAAACAACATCAGACCCACTCTTTGCAAATTGTGGGGTGGTGGGAAACTCCTGCAACGTGCAGCCATACTCAGTATGATTCATCGTGAGCATAACGATCATGTTGGCTGCTACTTATTCCAGTCTGACATGAAGCTGACTATATAGTCCTCAGGGCTTCCCACTTCCTCTCATTATCATCTTCCTCTCCTATTCCACCCCAGCACATCATGGATACACAACCACCTCCGCCAGGTGAGAGCGGATCGAATCCAGGCAGATTGGCAGGCGCTACATCAAATACAGATAATCTTGGTACACTACAAGAGTGCAGACACAAGTTAGCTCACCGCGACGCTGCCAATGCAGCCACCAATCATATGACCCAGGATGCACATTTGAAAATCGTCCGCAAGGCTGGAAGCAGGAACAATGAGCAGCAGCATGCAGTGGGATGTGAGTCTATCCATATCGAGGCAATCAGTGGTCAATTGACTGTATAACATACAGCGGGTGTCCGTACAGAGCTACGTAACGACTGTATTGCTCCCCATAATGGGAAACCTCCAAGGTCGATAAACACATTTGTCCTGACAGTCCGCGATATCGAACATCATGATGATGTCAGCTCTGGGATTTTCGTTCCTGATAAGCATCCCCGGGAGTGGACGAAACAGGCGTTAATCAACTTAGAGCAGGGTATGGAACCATATATGATAGAGGTAACAGACCAATTTCTTTGTTAGAAGCAGCAACTAATGGCTTGTAGGTTTTGAACATGTCTGCAACTATGGCAAGGCAAGGAGGTCGGGTACAGCTGGAACAGTCCGACATGCGCCTGGCATTGAATATGGCCAAAATGGCCAAAGATGGCTTTTCGCGCACCGCGATAGAAAAAATGAAATATCTCATTAAGAAACAACGCGTCAAGGTCCAAGAAGAGAAGAAGCGCGATGTTGAGTTTCCAGGGCATAACAAGGTGGAAGCTGCGATACAAAGACACCCGGCAATGCTTCGTCATAACCAAACGTCCGGCTTCCTTCTGTGCCAAAATGGCACTGCAAAGAATCCGCAGACACGCTGGAGTCACAAAGGAACAGGTACACCTCCAGCAGCCCGACTCAGATTGCGGACTCCAGAGCCGACTCCCGATCCGGCCGGCACGGGACGCGCCCCACCCGCCGCGACTGTTAACACTTCCGGTGTTCAACGTTTTGAAATCGTCAATTTGCCAGCCCGATATCCGTATTCATATACAGCGCCTCCTAGTGCGGAATTTTTTGAAGATGATGAGGATATCGAGCACGATACCAATTTTGATCCAGATATGCTGACTGATGAAGGTTAGTACACTATCTATTACGTGGTAATGCAGCTAACATTGATTGTGAAGACAAAAGCAGCGAATTGAGCGATCCTGCAACTGATGACGAGCAGTGACTCAAAGACACGGGATTTTGGAGATTATTATTATATATCTCTATGTATTATTCAAGCACAACATAGTGATCAAGAAGAAAGTAAATGAAAACACCAGAAAGGCAGCCAAAACAATGTGAATGATGGACTGTGCCAAATTAATTAATGGCATATTGTGGATACAGCCATGGCAAAATGAGCGTCAACAGAGAGTCAACGATTCTTGGTCATGCATCTTGGGAAATCACACCTCTGATAGGTTGTAGTAAGTCATAAAGTAATTTTTGGCTGCCTTTATAGCCAAAACAGTTTACAATTCCCTCCCTGCCCCATCATGAAAATGAGTGTCAGCGGAGGGTCAATGATTTTTGGTCATACGTCCTGGAAAATCACACCCCCGATAGGTCGTGCTTAGTCGTAAAAGTATTCTAGCCGGCCATTATAGGCAAAACAGATAGTAATACCCTCCTTGCGCTGTCATGAAAATGAGCGTCAAAAGAGCGTCAACGATTTTTGGTCATGCATCTTGGCAAATCACACCTCCGATAGGTTGTACTAAGTCATAAACTAATTTTTGGCTGCCTTTGTAGGCAAAACAGAGTGCAATATCCTCCCTGCCCACTCATGAAAATGAGCGTCAACGGAGCGTCAACAATTGATTGTCAGGTATGATGGGAAATCTGCAGGGCGACAGGTTGCCCATTGTTATAAACTGATTATTGGCTGCCTTTATAGGCAAAAATGAAAGTGAAACGCTTCCTGCCCCAACTTCAAAATGCACGTCAACAGCGTGTCAACAATTGTTGGCCTTCCATCATGGTTAATCACAGCGCGATGTGGCGGTTATTTTCTATATACATCGTTTTGACTGTTACTATATGCCAAAAGGCTCAAGAATACTTAGTGGTAGCTCTGTAAATGAAATAAGTTGTTACTGTCCCGGAGGATGTGGCTAGAATATACTGTAATTATCTACCTACAAAGGCTGCCATATCCTTCTTTATGGATGCTTGTGGTCAAGCTCCATTCAGATTACCGGAGATGCAAGACCAAATCTCGTTGACGCTCTGTTGACGCTCATTTTCAGGATGTGGTTGGGCGCATGAGTATGCTTCTTTTCCACATCAAGGCGCCTAATACGGTTAAAATGAAGCGTGCAGTACAGATTTCAATATTTTACAATTCAAAGTAGCATTTCTGAATGCGACCATAAATGTGAAACCAGAAATGCAGAACTGGAGATTGGAACCGACGGGTCGAGCCAAACCCGGGAAGACATGCGGGTTGAGGGGTCCGGGTTTGGGTTTGGCCTGCCAAGAGTCAGCCGGTCGGGATTTTGGCCGGGTCTGGAACCGAACCTACCCGCTTTTGCAGTCCAAACCCGGACCGCTGGCGGGTCACCCGGACCTGTTGCTAACACTACCAGTGACTTGGTCGATGTTATGCATAATGGACGTATTGGCAGCTTTTATTGGCAAAAGAGATAGCAACACGGTCACCGCCCCATTCTCAGCATGAGTGTCAACACAGCGTCAAAGATTTATGGTCTTGTACGTATGGTAAGTCACAAGTGACTTGGTCATTGTTATGCATAACGGACGTACTGGCAGCTTTTATTGGCAAAAAAGATAGCAACACCGTGACTGCCCCATTTTTAGCATGAGCCTCAACGGAGCGTCAACGATTTGTGGTCTTGTATGTACGGTAATTTGCCAGTGACTTGGTCGTTGTTATGCATAATGGACGTATTGGCGTCTTTTATTGGCAAAAGAGATTGCAACACGGTCACCGCCCCATTTTTAGCATGACTGTCAACAGAGTGTCAACGGAGTGTCAACGATTTGTGGTCTTGTAAGCACGGTAATTCACCAGTGACTTGGTCGTTGTTATGCATAATGGACATATTGGCAGCTTTGATTGGCAAATGAGATAGCAACACAGTCTCCACCCCATTCTTAGCATGAGCGTCAACTGATCGTCAATGATTTGTGATCTTGTAAGTACGGTAATTCAAAAGTGTCTTGGTCACTGTTATGCATAACGGACGTATTGGCCACTGTTATTGGCAAAAGAGATACCAACACAGTCATCACCCCGTTCTTTGCATGAGCATCCACGGAGCGTCAACACTTCCCAGCTTTGCATCTGGAGTAAGTTATGTTCCGATTGGTTGTGAATATCCATTTATGAGATATTAGCAGCCTTTACTGGCAGAATCAATAGCGACATGCTCCCTGCGGCATCCTGAAAATGAGCGTCAATGAAGGGTCAACAGTTGTAGGACTTGGATACTTCATAATCAAGGAATCGTGTGGATCTTCGCATGCATAACTGTAGTATTGAGCTCCTTTCAAGGCAAAAATACCATATATCAAAGGTGAAATACAGATACCAAATTACTAGATATTGCAAACTGCTCAACAAGCAAAAGCACATTGTTGGTTGCTGAACACGCAATTCTGATAAGATACTATTAAGACAGTGCAAACTCAAGAGCCTTGTATGAATCTATAGATGGACCCGCTGGGCGACCCGCTGACAACCCGCCCAATGCAGACGGGTGGGAAGTGTTCCATGGAACCGTACCCGAGGTGGCAGTTCGGGTTTATTGACCAACCGGACAGCCAATTTGGCAATGGTTCGGTTTGGACCCGGAAAGGGACCCGAAGTAAAGGTCTGGAACCGTTGCTCACACTAGCCTGGTTCCATGGTGAGTGGAAGCATCAAGCCAAACAAAGAAGTAGCAAAGGTTTAGATGGTCAATGTAGGGAGGATGCTGTCTGGTGGACACTGATGGACATCTTGGAGGAGTGGGCAAAAAAGAGGCAGCGGAAAAGAAAGAGGACCAGTGACACCCCCGGGCCCACCCTTGGGTAACCAATGACCTCTGGACTCATTGGACAACCGGGACCCTCTGAACAACTGGAACCCTTGACTCCTGACTCTTCCATTCCTACTGACGCGGTCGATCATACTGCCCCGGACGATCATACTCACACGGTCCATCCTACTCCATACGTAGATCCTACTCCCACGGCCGATACCACCTCTGGGTTTTGCCCTCCATTCATTGCAAGTCCTCCCATTCGCCCTCTTCCGGTTTGCCCTCTTGCGGTTTGCCCTCTTCTGTTGGGCACTCTTCCGGTTTGCCCTCTTCCGGTTTGCCCTCTTCCGGTTTGCCCTCTTCTGGTTCGCCCTCCTCCCATGCCAGACACTCTGGGTGGATATTTTGGTGGCAAGTTACAAGATCTGGATGATCAAAACCCACCGGCGAAATGGGTGGCACAAAGTTGGCTGATCTGGCACAACCCAGCAATTTATGTTGCCAACTGTGTCCAATACCACGATGATGACGATGATACTATAGGGATTCTGGACTTCTGGTGATCACCTGGGATTATTCGGGGGCCGAAGTTGCAGGATTTGAGTCAATTGGACCACCCTGGTGCAAGGTACATCGGCCTAATATATAAGTCCCGTGGACTTCCATGGCCCTTTCCTCAGGAGAACTTGGTATTTATTGAGCGGAACGCGAATGTCTCAACTTGGCTCAAACTTACCTGGGACAAACATATCCCGAATCGAGTCCTCCTTGTATCGCCGCAGGCTGTGCCCGATGGCAATGGAGGTAGGGGTCTGGCCTCAGTTAGGTCGATCATTTGCTGACTGCAGTGAACAGCATTCACCCAATTGATGAACGTCCTCTGGCGAGTGGTATAGACTGTGCTTTTGAATTGGTTCATGTGTCTTTAGGGTTATTATTGTTGGATGGTATTCCGCAGGCCTTCGTATGGTTTTCTGCCAGTCATGTATCAAGGGCCACTGTTTATGTCATTTGGAAGGTATATCATGGGTTTGTGTTTGGTGTTCCTGCCTGTAATGTATCTTGGGGCTGTTTACCTGTCATTAGGATGGTATCCCGTTGGCTGTTTTATGTTGTATACTTGTTTATGGTCGTTTGAATATCGACACGTGCATTTCCTTACCCTACTGGTATATCACATCTCTTCTGTATGAATCTTATCGTATTTCTATCCAATGGTTTCTGCATCACTACCAGTTGCCTGTGAGGCTTATCGGGTGGAAATCATGGTATCAAGATCCAGATCAAGCTCGTCTAGCAGAATTTCGGTGATGGAGATCTGGATCAAAGTGTTTGTCTAGTGGGAACAATGTGTCAGAAATTAGAATTTCTGTCATAGAGATCTAGATCAACATCTTCATCCAGCAGGATTACAGTTGCAGAGATCTAAGTGTTTGCATAGTAGAATTTCAGTTATAGAGACCTAGATCAAGATCATCATCCAGTGAGAACAAAGTTACGGAGATGAGAATTTCGGTTATAGAAATCTAGATCACAATGTTTATCTTGCAGAAATGAATGCAGAATTACTGACGCAGGTGGAAGATGTGGACCCCAGCTGGATACATATACTATGACGAGTGCACTCCACAAGACACTCTCCCTTCCTCCTCCTACCTCTTTTGCTATTCTTTCAACACACCTCATCCATTAGCTTCAATATGGCGAGAAGAAACACCTGGAGACCCAGGAGCAATGCTGTGGCCAACTCCAATGCCACCAGCCGATCCCCGAGACTGCTCAAGGAAAAGGAAGAGAGTGAATCAAAGGAAGACATCCCTTCTTCTAGATGCGAAGATGAGTATACTGAAACCTCACACACTTAGTCAAAGTCCTTATCTCCGCCGCTGGTAAGTTCATAGCCTGGGGCGTGGGTGCTACGCTGATGAGGGATAGAATCCACCCGATGTTGCACTCAGAGACGACCAACACTCAGATGTACCCGACGATTTCGATGATACGGATGACGAACCGCTGCAGGACTTGATCTCTTCTACTCCACGACCTCCAAAGTTGAAACCAGCCACCGGACGCTCGTTGACTGCTGCTCCAAAACCACCTAAGCGGACCTTACCAAAAGCAAACAGAAGATGCTGATCGGCCTCCTCCTCATCATCGCCATCAGTGCAATATCCCCTGTCAACGGCGGCATGTCATTCTGTTACTTCCCAGTAAACCAATAATTCTAGCGAAAGGTCCATGATGCCTGTGACCTTCCATTCAAGCTGTCGGAGTTCCCAGCGGAAACGTGCTGCAGCTGATACTCATTCCAAACCTTGGGAGTCCAAAAAGACTAAATGAGAATTGAATTTGAGAGGTATCGACCAGTTCAAGGATCCACAGGCTAGAAAAGTTGCCGAAGAAGGTTCCATTACGATCAGGCGGAAGACATTGTTCAATAACACATTGCCGGAGGATGTAGATGTGATGGCTGCCGCAGCCTGGACAATGGCCTGCGGATTGTGGACATTCAATGACAGTGTCCCCCAACAACTGGCGCTTGACCACATGGCATATGCAAGTCCCCTAGACTTTGTTTAGTAGCGATGTTAACCACCAGCCACAGATCAGAAGATTTCGTTATTCCTTGCGAAGCACCATGACAGTCTTGCAAAATGGCATTAAACACCGAGAGATTTACCAACGCCTGGAGATGGAGGCCCAACAGAAGAAGGGTAAGGTCCGCTGGTTACTCGACAATGAATGATATATCTTTGAGAAGAAGGGCATACAGGCATGTATCATAAGTCCACTGGTACGAATAATGCTTATATTAAACCTCTGACTCGCAAAGCGCCATACGTTAACAGCTACATTGCCACAGCCATATACAACGGTTTTTTCACTCCGAACAAATCTCTGCGAGTCCAAGATTCGCGCTTTCTGGTGCGAATGTCACTGGAGTTCATCTGTCTAATGTCAACTGCTCTCCAGTGGCACCTCCACACCTACGGTGCCATTTGCAAGGCAGTATAAGCGCTGGTATTCAACACGATAAACTCAGGCGGTGAGTGATCCTTCCAATGGCAGCTGCCAAACAACTGACCGTCGCAGTGGTATACGAGAGGCATCAGGAGATGTGGGATAGCTCGTGTATGACACCAGAATTGTCAGACATTGCCATAGCCTTAATAAGACATAAGGTTCTAGATATCAGAAGATAAAACAGCAAGGCGGTTCAACGTATAAGTCTCCCAAAACCGACAGCTTTCCCTGCATGCAAGGAAAACCTTGGCAGGATGAAAGAACAATTAGTGGCTCTGGAGGCGCTGCAAGTCCCGGAGGATTCTGAATAAAGGTCAGTACGTGGAAGGTAAGAAAGTATACCTGAGGTCATATGTCCTGTGCTAACTAGATTACAGTGGAATGGATGGCATCTGAGGTAGAATTGCCGGTAATGTTCGAGGGGATGGTTTCCGCAGGTTTGGCGAAGGTAGTGAATTTGGCTTTGTAGTGTGGAGTTATGGTTTGGCAAAAGAAGTGAATTTAGCTTTGTAGTGTAAAGTTACGGTTTGCCAAATGAGGTGAATTTGGCTTTGTAGTGTGGAGTTACGGTTTGGCGAATTAAGTTGTACTCGACATACTGCCAAAAGTATTGTATTCGTTAGTGAAAGTTTAGATTTTAGTATGAATTGTATCATGCAGTAGCTGCCTTCCAGCCACCGGAAGTTAATGATCCTCATGCCATAGCTCAACTGGAAATCGTGCCATAGCTCTCGTAGACTACTGCAACTCTGTAACAATTGTACCTTAGCTCGACTGGAAATCATACCATATCCCCATAGACTACTGCAACCCTATGATTATCGTGCCATAGCTCCACTAGGCATTGTGCCATAGCTCCACTACAACTCCATTGACCATTGTGCCATAGTTCATGCGGAAATTCAGTGAATATACCAATACCAGGACATGATGCCCATTCAGAACATCCATAGCTTTTGTGTGGACTCGACTTGTAGCTGCCGCACACCAATTGTGCTATCGCAAAAAATACTCCTTCTTCTGGCAGCATAATCTCAACCCATATATTTACCGTGAGATCATTTTGTAGTGGCTGGGTGCCCAATGTGCTATTGTAGGATATCCACCCTTCATCGAGTGGCACAGCAGAGTTCCCTGTACGTGTAGCGGCCGGATACAAGTAGTCATGACGGGACATACAGGGCTCAATACGTCCACCGGATATTTGGATATCCATTTTACTACTGCATAGAGTCTGTGTGAACTCACAGGACAAGATCGGTCCGATGGTAGTCCACTCATGGACCCACCGGTCATAAATGCATCCATAGGCCCACGCACAGATGACTACGGACCGACTATGGATGAGTAGAGGCTAAGCATTGCGCAGGGGTCCACGAGAATCTTGCTATGACTTGTGCATGTGTGCATCTGCATGTAGTGCAGTCCATAGTTGATTTGCACTTTTGCCTATGTATATTTGGTGCAGGTATCCGGCACCGATTCGTACCCTCTTCCTGTAGTGCCTGGCTCAGTGTCAGCTCAACCCAACGATGTTCATGAATCTGTTGGATCGTGGTTTGAACCTGATCTGCATCCAGGTGCAGTTGATCCCCTCCCCATTTTGCTTCTCCTGCAAACACCATCCAGCCATCCACGCCCTAAACTGGAAAGAATGGAGTACATTTAGTCGATTGGGACGTCCCATTATTCGCGGCAAATTCAGCAAGAGGTAGCCAGTGTACCCAATCATCCTGTGAATGATTTACAAACTCCCGGAGATACTGCTTCATACTAGAATTCATCTGTTCGGTCTAGCCATCCATCTGTGGATGGAATGCAGTACACATTCTTCGATTAATTCCCAACCGGCTACATATCTGTCCCTAACAGGTTGATCCAAACTGCAGTCACCGATCTGAAACAATAGTCATCGGCTAGTGATAGAGGCGCATGACTTCCCACAGGAGGAACTTTGCCAATCATAAAGCATCTATTGTCGTATGACATGAAATAACATGTCGCATTTTGGACAGCCCATCCACTACCATCCAGACTGCATCCATCCTCTCGCACTCTGGTAGTCACGCCGCAAAATCCATCAAATAATTTTCCCATGGTCTTTCCTGTACTGGCAAAGAATGGAGCACTCCGAACATTGGATGTCTTGTGGTGCGGGAACATTGGCAGAGATGGCAATTCCGTAGATACAAACCTTCCTGTCTCTGCATATCTTTCATGTAATTTTGTCTTGTGAGAAGGTCAAATGTCTTTGCCGTCTCATGGTTTCCAGCAAGGGCAGTATTATGATGCTCCTGTATCAATTATAGCCGTAACTGATAATCCTTTGGGACATCCCTCTTCCCTCAATACTGAATCCTCTTGTCTCATTCCATGAACTCTGCTACGGTAATCTCTTTAAGACTGCCATTGGCTCGTATAGCTTCCAATATCTGCCCTGGTAGCGGGTCAGTCTCATATGGTTGGGTAAAAAGATCAGGTATCGATGAACGGTCCTGCATAGGCAGCCCATCCGCCAGCAAACGCAATTGTACCGGCAATGTTTGTCGCTCTAAATCCTCCTGTTCCATATTTTTCAATCTTTCATCCTCCCCCTCAGGGAGGTCTTCTGGTCTGCTTGTCAAAGCATTCACGTGTCCAATCGATTTCCCTGGTCAGTAAACAATCTGATAATTGAACCGTGTTACAAACTCTGTCCAGCCTGCTTGTCCTAGATTCAGGAGCTTCTTCGTCAGGAAATATTCATTATTCTTGCTGGCAGTTATCCTCTGTAGGGGATATGCAGCACATTCACATTCAGGTCTCCATTCCTGAAGTCTTTTAATAATAGGCATCAGCTCTTTATCATATATATCATAATTTCACTCAGCTGGTGTATGCTGCTTTGAATAATCTGCCACTGGATGTAGCACTGCCTCATCATCGCGTTGTGACAATACCCCTGCGGAGACATATTCAGAAGCATCTGTCTCAATATTCACTTCCCTCTCATGATCATTATGTCGCAGTGCATGTGCAGTCGTAAACCCAGTTCTCATAGTCTCAAAAGCCAGCTGTTGTACTGATTCCCATACCAATTGTTCATCTCTTTTGGTCAGCCTTGTTAATGGTTCCTCTTTCTCACAATACTTAGGGATAAACCACCAGTAATAATTACAAAACCCAACAAACTGGTGTACTTCAAAGAGGTTATTCAGCCACCCGTTCTTCGACTTCTTTTCCTGACTCCAATTCTGTACAGTCTCAACTGTATCCTTGTCCATAGCGATACCCTTGGTTGATATGATCAATCCCAAGTGCCTCACTGTTTCTTTATGAAACTCACATTTCTCTGGCTTTAGGTACAATCCTGCTTCCAGCAATCGCTGCATAACCCATTTAACATGACTGATATGGTCTTCCTCAGAATCACTGTATATCAGAACATCATCAAGGTAAGCTAAAGCAAAGTCATCCAACACCTCTGTTATAGCATTATTCATATAACATTGGAAGTCCGCTGGTGCGTTCGTCGTCCCAAACTGCATTGCCATGGGTTCCAACAACCCATACCTAGTCCGAAAGGCAAACTAATGTTCATCCCCTTCCTTTACTCCGAGTAAGTCATAGGCTCCTTGTACATACAACGTCATATATATCCGCGCTGTGGCTAGGAGGTTCAATGTTTCATTTATCAGTGGGAGGGGATACCGATTTGTAATTGTCTTACTACTGATTTCCACATAATCAATTTAAAATCGCAGCGCTCCATCAAGTGTCTTTCCAAATAAGACTTGTGCAGCAAACGGTGTTGTTGATTATTGAATGAACCCCTTCGACATATTTTCCTCCAGCCATTCCTTCAACACAACCAAGTCAGCCCATGACATTGAGTATAATGGTCCCATGTTGGTGTCTCTCCTTCCTTTAAGCGTACCTCATGATCAATACTTGGTCGATGCAGTTGTAATCAATCTGCAAGTACTTTACTAAACAATGGGAGGAACTAATGATACTTTTCAAGAATACTCTCCTCCAAGGGCCATTCTTGCAAATCTTTAACCTCAATGGCTGTAAAAAAGATAGTAAAGTGACGCTGTAAACACCGCAAGACACGCTTTCTTGACTGTCCTGAATATCAATGATTCGTTCAACATAACAATATTTCCCCGAAATGCTCTTTGTGGTTGTATCTGTGGTTGAAATATATCATTGGTAGGATATACCAGTTCCGGAGGTTCTTCTGCAACCCCTTACACTGTGACCAGAGCATCGTAACAATGTCTCGTACAATATTGACAGCCAAATGTAACAGTATTTGATGTGACTATTGCTGCTACATCATGTAATCATAACCAGGGATTGCCAAGGACAATAGAATAATGTCCTAACTTTGAAATGAACATAAGTAATTGCTCCCCACGGTCATGTATCTTCTTGCCAGGTTTGGCAATATGCGTAGTCTCGCCAGATTCGGTAGGTCTTGCATCGATAACCACAACCAGTCAATTCACCTTCAACTCCTGTAGTAGTATTTGATGATGGGGAGCAAAGTTTTCATCCAGAAATGCACTGCCTGTAGCTCCGCAATTGATTCGCGCATGTCTGGGTATTTCTGGATTATTCATAGTCAATGTGCAGGTAATAACTAAATGTTTCCTTTCCATTGATCCTTCTAATACCTCCACCTTGCTAACTGAAACACCCAACATTCCAAAACATTTCAAAGTATTTAAAACAAAACTTTTTCCGTCAGCCAAAGTGCCATGCTGCTTAGGTTGACCTAAGCATTTCCCGAATCCTCAGAACCTTCTTTGGTTTCTGTTTCCTTATTTTCCACTCCAGCAGCCTTGAAAGTCTGAGCCGTCTTCCTTGCCATACATTCCGCCGCCCTGTAGTTGAATTCACCACTGTACAAACCGCTCCCATCTGCGAATCTCTTCGCCCTTCATTCCGCAAAAAACCTCCTCTTGCCTGCGCCTAGGTCCATGGGCACTGGTCCCGTATACCTGGCAACCGTTCCAGCTGGAGTTCATGCAGCGTCTTTTGGGGGAGTAGGCTGGTTTGGGGATGAGGCAAACCCGGTCAATCTCCCTCGATTCTGCGCAGCCTGCTCTACTTGTCGTTGTCAAATTTGGTTGTCCTGCTGTGGCAGAAGTCCCAGATCAAGAGATCACGCACTGCAGCTTCCGTAGGAAGCTACGAATATGGAGGTTTCGTTTCGAAGAGCGTAGGGAGGGAGTAGCCGCAGCGAGATAGTTGATTGGCTAGAACTAAGCAACAAAAGAGAGAAGAAGGAAAGAAATGAGATGATGATTGGTACGTGATTACAGAGGTGTCTGTGTCATCGTCGTCTAGGATGCCGTCGACCAAAGGTTTTTCAATCTTGTCGATGGCTTGATGCAGAGCCGCGAGAACCCTAACCCAGTCACGTTCCCACTCAAATGCGTGGCTTTTTAGTTGTGGGAGCTGTTTTCCCACCACAACTCCTCCCCAGCCACCTGGTGCAAAACATGCAGTACTCCTCTTCTGCCATCCTCCTCCTCGTCCTAACCGTCATCTCCGAAAGCAAACCCCAACCGGCAAACGAAACAAGCAACATGAAAGGAACTAGAACCGACAAAGGAATGACAAACAACAAAGCAACGACAAACGACAAAGAAACTAGAATAAAAACGAAAATCCGGCTCAAAAACCCACTGTATCCATCCTTCCTCCGAAGTCTCCTCCACTCATATTCGGTCCCTTTGGACTCGGTGCTGATTATCCATCCTCCCGGTTTAATGAGACGGTGCTCACGATTCTCCAGTGCGGCATCCACCCCATATTCTCCGCTCCAGCCATCACGTCTCAGTTTCATGAGACGGTGCTGACGATCCCGTGTCCTCCGTGCGCATACGTTCATCCCTGTTTAAGCCGACAGTGGTCACTATACCAAGTCCTACGTACCCATACCTTTGTCCTGGTTTAACGAGATGGTGCTCACAATCCTCCAGCGTTATCCTCCATGCCCGTCAAGTCCGCTTGGCCTCCATATCCTCCGGCTGCACTTCTCGCAGTTTTATCCTCCAAATGCACCCTCGTCAAGTGCACATCGCTCCCGCATCTTCAAAGTGTGTTTCTCACCCCCGAGTCCACATCTCCTCCGAGTCCACTTCTTTCCTCCAAGTCCACTTCTTTCCTCCTAGTGCATGCCCCGTGTCCAGGTTCACCTCCACGTCACAAGTGCTTCCTTTCTCCTCCACGTGCACTACTATCCAGTGGTGGTGAAAAGAATGATATTTCCCCTCCCTGGCCCTATGTGTGAAGCACACTCTTCGTTCCAGTGTCCGCTCGCCGTCAGCAAGCCTATGCTCTACCGAGTAGAAGGAGTTCAGGGCATGACTGCTCACACATTCGTACCAGTCATACGGCCAGAGGTGGGCGGGCTGTGTATCCCGGAAGAGGTTTCACTTCGATTTTGACTTGCCAAGATCATGCGAAATGCTCCATGACCTCCTGCATCAGCTGCGTCAATTGTTCTGTTGAGAGCAGCGGTGCGGAGGGACGTGTCGGTCGAGCTGGAGACGGAGCTGGTGAGACTGGGCGGGCTGGAGAGACTGGGTGTGCTGGTGAGACTGGGCGGGCTGGAGGTGGTGATGGTGGGGACGAGTGGGCTGATGGTGGTGGCGGCCGTGTTGACAATATTGGACACACTGCATGTGCAAAATCTCATATCGTGCGGTCACCGTGGGCAGCGGGTACCAATGGTATCTCCTGTCCCGCACGCCCAAGCACAAGTCTATCAGGATAACTCATACTTACAACACCATTCTCCAGGTCGGTACGCAAATTGACACACTTCCACAGGTGATGCTGACCGCTGCAGTAATGACTTGGGAGAACATCGCGTTGCTGCGGTGGCTGTACTGCATCTTGATGTGATGGCGGTGGAGGGCGCTTCTGATTGAACGGCGAGGTGGGCTGTGGACGTCGCTGCTGGTCGGGCACTTTACGTGGACGGTGCTGCTGGTCGGGCACTTGACGGTTCGGCAGAGCAGACTCCTGACGGTGCTTGGACTACACAAAATGGTGTCGACGGACTAGCGGACCTCGAGGCGGCTCAACACCGCTTATTCCCAGTCCTACAGTTGGTCCGGCACCGATGGTATCTTGTTTAGCCGTAGGAGTTGTCGTTGGAATCTCTGCAACTGCGAAAGCAAAAGGAACCCTGGAAGCCGTGGGAGCCGGGGACACCAAGAGTGGCGGAGAAGTCGTGTGAGTATTGGGAGTTGCTGGAGTCGAACAAACAGAGAAAGTTGTCAATGGCAGTGCGGCAGGAGCAAGAAAATCGAACATTGTCAAGGCCTCCGGGGCTGTGAATCTCGCAGCGATCCAGCCCTGGACTTTGCCATATTCAAATGTATGCGGTTCGAGCGGGTTGAAACCAAGCTTAGAGATCGCCTGCCTCCAGAGTCGCTTGGGAAGCGCACGCAGCAACATCTCTGACCTCTCATACTCGACCATCATGCCGCGCTCGGTGACTAGTCCACTGATGTGGTAATAAGTGCGAAGGAAAGACTTCAGGGTCTCTGTATTGTCTCGACCTCCGAACTCGGCGTAGACATTCTCCAAATGTTGACGTGTGTAGATGACGTCCCGGGATCGACTGTTGGCCAGCCGAAACGCGTCCAACATCTCCGTCCTGAGTACAGCCCAATCTCATTCCACGTATTCGCACATCTTGACTACCTTGTCTCGAACATCGGACCATTCAACACAGTAGTACGGGAACATTGGAACAGGATCGGACTTAGAGGGGTCGATACTGGTGAAGGCGGCGAGGCTCTCGTACTTGTGGAGGAATTTCATCATTTCAGAGCCACGAAATATAGGCGCGGCTGGACTATACAGAAGGGGCATTGGATTCCGCTGTGTGCTGGCAGCCGAGATGGCTTCAGCGAGTAGCCTTGAGATCTCCATGATTCCAAGCTCGCTTGTTGTATACGTGGGCATACAGTCTTGATGATATCGCTCGTGAGGTGGTTTTCGCGATGCTGATGGTGGCTCCCCTCCCTTGGTAGGAGTCAAATCAGCCCGTCTCTGCTTGCAATTCGAGTATCCTTGTCGTTGATTCTCAGGCTTGTTATTGGTCGAGCTGTCATCCTCCGTACGTAATTCGTGTTCAATTGTCGCTGTGTTGTAGTCTCTGCTCACAGCCCAGTATTCCTGTCCCGTCGCGTCAATTTCATCCACCTAGGTATCATCGCGCTGTTGTCTGTCCCGCTCTGCCAGCTAACTTTCCCGGGCTCTGCTTTCCGAAACGACCTCGGAGTGAGAGCACCATTTGTGGCCGAAATCTTGGTTAAAGTGATTGTGCACTGCAGCTTCCATAGGAAGCTACGAATATGGATGTTTCGTTTGGAGGAGCGTAGGGAGGGAGTAGCCGCAGCGAGATAGTTGATTGGCTAGAACTAAGAAACAAAAGAGGGAAGAAGGGAACAGATGAGATGATGATCAGTACGTAATTGGTGAAGTGTCTGTCTCGTCGTCGTCTCGGATGCTGTACAGCAAAGGTTTTTCAATCTTGTCGATGGCATGATGCAGAGCCGCTATAACCCTAACCCACTCATGTACCCACTCAAATGCGTGGCTTTTTAGTAGTGTGAGCCGTTTTCCCACCACACCGCTTCTGACAAACCATTACAAATGTGCGGAGTTCTTCGGGCATATTACTATAAGTGAACAAATCCTTCCTCTGTCCAGACAGCCTCATCCGAAGAGCATTCCGGAAGGCTAAACGATTCCAATCAAGGTCAGCAGCAATAACTTAAAACTCAACATACTACTGAGAGAACTCATGGTTGGTCTTTTTAATTTCTCACATCTTTCATTCGTCGGCAGCTACTCAATCGGGGTCCCCAATAGCCGCTTCCAGATGTTGTGTAAACGCTGGTAGGTCTTCCAGTCCGTTCTCCCTGTTATCTCCACCGTATAGCGAAACCTGGCCCAATGCTCTGCGCCACCGGCCGTTGAATGTGTACCACATCTTCCACTGTTCGTAGAGAATGCGGGCGGGCTTGTGCTGTATGGCCATCCGGAGTAGAACAATCCAGCCTCCCACCTGAGTTCCATCCAACCCTGAACAGTCTGGGGAGTCAGGAAATGTCTGGCTTCTGTCTTCCAGAGTCTGGGGAGCTGCCGGAGCTGCCCTGGCTGCCAACATCAAGACAGTAGCTAACTGCGTCTTCAAACCATGGATGTCCTCTACAGATTCATCAGCAAAGATTATTTCTGTCCGGACGGAATGGCTCCATCAGAGTGGATGCGCTGTGTCCGAACCGTCAGAGACACCCCGGTGGCGGATTACTCCACACCCGGTCTCAATACCACTCTTAGTGTTGCATATCACCCTCCAAACACTGGTTCACCAGTTCTTCTCACTCTGTCAGTCTCGTATTTTAAACGAACACTCTGGTGTTGGGGCCAACTGTGACCGTACGTTGGAATGGGTTCATCGGGTACACGCATGCATCCGGATTGCAATGCGATGGGTGATGTTGCGAAAATCTCTCCTCGCATTCCTTCTGCCTGTGCGCAAAATGCGATTCTCTCTTTACTAATTATACACATCATTCCAAGTCGCCAGATCTATGTGGCTATTAACAATCCATTGCTCGTTCCGTCCATCTCCTGTCTTACTACTAGTAGCTATCTCTGGAATTACGTGTGCGCAGCCGACGATGTTTCCCACACTGAAAGCTTGCAAAGCACCAGCTGCTGGTGCTTTTCTCACGTGTACAAATTCCGAGACAGGATCCAACTTACCCAAGTTCCCAGGTATTGTGGTGAGCGCCAGGTCTAAAGAGTACTCAACGAAAGCTCCATCCTCGTTTTGGAGCTTGATTTTGATTAGTCCTTGCAGTTGCCACAGATAACGCCCATTCAGCGCGCCATAACACCTCCCTGGGCGTTGCTTTACCCTCACCCAGTCATTCCGTCTATCCCCTCCGCGCCAGCTCTGGCTCCCTGTGCATCAACACATCTGAGATATGCGTTCACAATCTAAACCCACAACTTGAATCTTAATACCATGGTAAATACAGAGCTCCATTGCGTGCAGTTGTTCGTCCGATATATACGTCTTCTTACGACTCTTATGCTTGATCATCTCCCGTGTGCCACTGTCTATTGCCACGTGGTGCGTTGCGTCTTGCATATTGTCGAGTAATACCCTGCAGTCTTTGATCATAGCATCAGGATGCTTTCCATCGCGGCGGTTTTGGGGTCCCATGAATTCGGGCTTCACATATGACTGGGTGCTCAGGGGGGCTGCCAGATCAGCACCAGAAGGGAAGACTTTGCAGGCAGCCGTGCTGTGCTCCGAATGCTGAAGAAGGGCTTGGAGATTGAGCTGTCTGATTTCGAAGCAGAGAATGCGACGCTGAAAGGTGATTACTTGTGGCAGGTAGTGGAGATTGTAATTGGAGGCTTTCCAACCGTCCGTGAGGTTCGTTTTATGTGCTTGTTTTTGTCTGTTGGCAGAATACTGTTGCAAGACTCCATTTCAACGAATCTTGTCGGCCCAATGAGACATCAAGTGGATCTTCGGAAAGTTGTAGTCAGCATCTAACTCCTTGGAAATATCTGTCTCATGGGTGATATAATTCTGCCAGGCGTTCATTTCGCGCAGCTCCTTTGACAGCGTCCAACATTCAGCAGGTGATTCCTCATCTGCCTTTCACTTCTTCACAAGTTCCGTTCTCAGGGCATTGGCTTTAGTCTTCGCCTTGTTGATGGCTCGCCCGAGTGACAAAACATCTTTGAAGGTGTGAAAACGATGCAAGGCGTCCTCCATGTAGCTCAATGTTGCATCATCATGGGATTTGAATCGAGCATACATACAGAATTCTACCAATGCCCGTGTGCACTCAATCACGCGATTGAATTTAGGACGCTGAGCGGGGCTTCAGCCTTGTGGAGACTGGGTTACAACTCCAAGCAAGTACCGGCTCATTTCCTTCATCTCCTTCCCATTCCATTGAGAAACATCCTCATTTGACTTATTTTTTGGTGTGAGGTCATGGGAAGCAGGCACAGATAACCAGATTGCATTTTTCTTGTCGAGCCGTTCATGCGTCTTCATGAAGTGGACAATCCACTTCTGGAGGTGGTCAAGCATGCTGATCTGCATTGTATGGAGGAGGTCGGGCTTAGGTAGGTCGCGCACAATACAGAGAATATGTCGAAACACATTGAATCCTAGGTGAACATGGCGTGACGAGAGTTCGGCATCAGCTGCCTTGGTGTTGGCATCGCTAAGCATTCTATACAGGTTGTGATCCCGCCGGGGGTGTTGCTTGTCAGGAGGCACGTAATCTCCAAGTTCGGTTTTGGACACTGGCACCGAAGACCGACATGCCGCTCGACATGATGTAGGTCGCTATACTCTTGTCAATCGGCAAGCCATGCTGCTATAACTGGTTTGCATTGCCTGAAGTTGTCATCTGCACAGAGAACGTTGTAATACCCGCTCTCGGCGCTGGAATTTTGTTTAAAGGTGAGTTGGTGGAGAACCCGCCGGAGTACTCCTTTCAGCACCTCTCGGTTTGTTTGCCGCTGTTCATCCAGCCGCATCTAAGGAATATTGCGGTTCTTGATCGGAAAGGAAAGCCGAGCGACCATTACAAGGCTGTGCATTGAGGGCATCCGGCGGATCTTCGACGATAGATTGCCAATTGTCATATATACAGGGCACTCTGTCTGGTCGCCAGGAGAATTCGAGAGATGTGTTCCGTCGGACATGATGATCAAAGGAACCAGTGTATCCCCCACTCTGAGGATTGTCTAAATGTCAATTAGCACGTTAATATCCTAGAGAATCTCTTCTTACCTGTGTCTCCCACCACCAGTCCACAGTGGGCATTTCGGTATAGAGGCGTATGTGTGGCGTATCGCTGTGAACGCAACGCTGGGGGGCGTAAATGAGATGCTCGGCGTAGATTGGCTGCGGGATCAACCATCTCATGGTTTTGATGATGTCTTGATTGCAGTATTTGATAGGGCGTTGGTGATTGTCATTGCATCTCATATCTTGGAGAGTGTGTAGTTCCCACTCCCCGAGAGCCATATCATCTGGCATGGTACCAACAAGCTTCTGGACGCCATCCCCATTGTTGAAGCTTGGGAAACACAGAGCGGTGTTTTCTTTCTTCTGCACGTTGTCATAGTACATTTTCATGCCCTTCTTCTTCATCCCACACAGGATATATTTGTACTCTTCACGCGTCCCAAACGGGTAGTAAGGAATGTTTTGTAGGTTCGTCTCAAGGCAACCGTGATCATCACATTCCCATAGCTCAGCAATGTAATCGCTCAGGGGAGGGCCAAAGCCGGGGCATGTCTCCGTCCGCGGCAGAGGAGGTGCCGATGGTTGAGTCTCCAAGTCTGCAATGTTTTCAATGTGTTCGAGGTAAGGAAAAGCTTCCAAGTGTTCGACTGAATCTTTGTTAACGTTAAGTTGACGATGCTGAGCGGGTTCAACACGTCGGGGTGCCCTGCGAATAGTCAGATTCTTCTGGCATGCAACTTGAAGGTGTTCAGGATGGTGTAATTGGATATGTTTATGTCGCCAGCTGTCAGAGGGGAACTTCTTTCGGCATGAAATTTCGGGGCAACGGAAAGAGGTCTTCTCTAGCATTCTTGACGACATGGGAGGAGTGGAGTATACTCTGTTCAAACGGACGAAAGTTGGTGCTGTGCCTGAGCAGCCTTGTGTGTAAGCTCACAATACCTTCTACTAACTTATTAATCCTCAACACCATCACAAGGAGGTTCCTTACACACCAGGAGTTGCAAACACGCTGCATGCCCGATGTCCCATAATACTATGAATAAACTAAAACCAATAAAAATAAAACCAGTACAAAACCCATAAATACAATATACCTTGAGTGATCCAAAAACCTCGTGACAGGTGTAATAATCAATGCCTGAGATACATAGATTAGAACAAAGGAAACGAACAAGACAAGAACCAGACCCCAACCCAAATGCAACAACCATCACCTCCTCTGCAATGTGAGGACTGGTTCACTCGTCACCAACCGAGCCGTCCGGGCGCGCCTCAGGGAGAGGGAGATCGGGAAGAGGGAGATCAGGGAGAGGAACAGCAGGGAGAGAGACATCGGAGAGACTGTCGCCACCTGCCGATATGATCAGCAGCTGCTGATTCACATCCACATCCAAGGTGTTTCTGGCTGCCTCAGCTTCTTGCAAAGTTGGCAACGCCGGATGAGGTTTTTGCGGCGTCACAAGCCCCAGATACTCCAGCCCAGTGAGAGGATGAGTCTCCGGAGTTTGTGGTCATGGGCGAAGATCCGGGGTATGTGGCAGTGGGGCAGGCGCCGGAGGTTGTGGCCGTGGCTCGCGCATCTTCTGGCCTTGCTCAGGAAGCACAATTGGCTGATCGTCTACCATAGTATTTACATCGTCTGCCGATGTATTTACCATCTCTCCCTGCCCAATCGTCCGAGGTTCTTTGCCATCATCCTCCTCCTCCACCTCCTCCTCCTCATCTTCCTCCTGTTCATCTTCCTCCACTTCATCGTCACCGTCCCTTGCCATATCCACATCACCGTCTAAATCAATGCCTTCCGGCGCGTCCACATCATCCTCCACACGCATATCCCCATCAGGATCAAGTTCTTGGTCAAATTGGCTGTCTGACTCCTCGGTAGAGTCGGTATCATCATCTAAGGCAATTGACATGGCGGGCGATGCTTCTGGCTCTAATTATACCCGCTCTGGTTAGCCCTCCGTGTCCTAGCCTGCGTCATACATTTCCTTCTACAACTGCAAAGCAACGGCACAAGAGATATCATCTCCTCCTGGGGTTCGTTTAACTATACCTTGCCCTTTACTGTTTCCCTTCCCCTTCCCTTCCTCCGTTGCCTTCCCCTTCCCTTTCCCCTTCCCATCCTTTATACCCTACCCTTTCCCTGGTCCTGTCTCACCACCCTGCCTGTTCTTCTCACCCTCGGTGTCGTCATTGTCATTGCCATCGCCAGGACGGCTCATTCCACCGCTCGGCCCTCCGGGATCCGCCCAGTGCTCATCATCATCATCCTTGTCCATTATCACATCCCAATTCAGTGGTCCATCGGCCAGAAAGTCGCCTGGATTGCACTGCCGGCAGCTTGGTCGCTCAATCTTTGCCCTGAGATCATCGCAACCTTACCAGGAGAAATGCTCGCCGGTGCGTTTAACATTCCCCAAGCTGGTTGTCTGCGCATTGGAGCGATCGACCACATCCCCGAAGCCACAGTGGTTGTCCCGCCTCAAATAGTTCATTTGGTCGCGGGTTTTGTCAAACAATTGCCCCAATTATGAGCGGAAGGCTGCCCACCACTCCCGGAAAGGCAAACACCTGCTCCCGCGGTGTAGCCACAGCAGCTGGAATTGTGAAAAGGGACTAGTCGAAACTGGATCAAGAAAGATCATATCATAAAAGAGGTCCCATGCCCTCTCATCCGCGATGCCGCAAACAATGTATATCCATATGCGACCACCGATGTGTTCTGAGATGAATCCCTTGATACAGTCCCGATCCAAAGACAGGGGTCAATTTATAACCGATGTCCGCCTTTTTGCCCTGGCAGTTGCCTTCCCCGTTCCTTTGCAGCTGCCCGTTGGTGCCATCGCTGGGAGTTGAAAATAAATCGACACCAGACGCGTTAGCATTCTGATCCAGTTGAATGTAGCGGAAGCAAGGCCAGAGGGAACATACAAAGTTGGGTGGGTTATCGGGTGTGGTTTGGAACCAGAGGCGTCGTTTTGTGCAAGTCACGTGTTGTCGAGAGTAGTGTTAGCAACGGGTCTGGACCGTCACTTCGGGTCCGGGTACGGGTCGGAACCGAACCGGAGCCAGATTGGCGGTCCAGGTCGTCAATAAACCCGAACTGTCGATTCGGGTACGGTTCCATCGACATCTCCCTACCCATCTGAATTGGGCGGGTTCCCATCGGGTTGTAAAGCGGGTCCATCTGTCAATTCATATAACATGCTTGCTTTTGCTATTCGATTATAGTACTCAATCAAAATCGATCATTTGACATCCAGTAATCACATTGTGCTTGTTTTGCATATCGCGAGATCGTC
>Ga0307512_10001447_pt1 | contig 33644 bp, 48 predicted proteins | sample 14_EM_MG_FD_200267 | JGI IMG/M metagenome (GOLD analysis project Ga0307512, IMG submission 200267) | Populus trichocarpa ectomycorrhiza microbial communities from riparian zone in the Pacific Northwest, United States - 14_EM | ecosystem: Host-associated > Plants > Roots > Unclassified | place... | reverse complement strand
TTCGTTGTCCCTCGAATACCCATTCCAGCCTCGTCAAATGCCTCAGCCCTCCAGAGCAATTCGATAAGCTGCGGGGTGCACGGTGATGTCCGTGTTAAGGCTTCCCACATCGTTACTTTCTCATCTTACAGTGCGCAGTTATTGCTGCGGACCCTTCTTCCACTTACTGATATTCTTATCTCTCTCTTTCTCCTCCACTAGATTCCCCCGAAGCGCTCCGCAGTATACTCCACCCAAACGCAACTTCCCTCTATTCCAGACCATGCCTCGGCCCCTCCGAATCCACTGCGACTAAAGCCTCCTTCACCCGTGCCCTTCATGCCATCGCGGCAGCATGTGCAGAGCTCGTAAGCCCTTCACAATGGGGTCCCAAGGATGCCTCGTCATCTTTACGTGAAAGTGTGGAGCACGCGTCCGAGGATTCCAAGTAACTTAACTGCCTTGCACCTCGTCGCCCGTTCGATATCGATACGACGAGGCATCAACAACTTCTGCGCAGCCTGGAATTTTTGACGTGTTCCTTTCCTTCCGTCACGGATGCGTCGATGCAAGCCAGCACTTCTATTACGCAGCTCCTTGCTGTGACACCCTGCATGCCAAGTCATCATACCGCCGTTGCGGGCTGGGTTATCTGGCTGAGCGCGGTCGAGAAGCTTCGCGGGTGTGGCGCTACTGGGGACACCTGGAGGCTATAGCACCTGCACGGACTGGTTACGGTGGGTGGGTCACCTGTTATCTCGTAACACTGCCAGGCAGCCGTGCAGGCTTTGAAGAGGCTGGATTAAATACCCTAGCTTCCCTTGCCAAAGATAACGACGAAGTCGATGTTCACCTTGGCGAAGGCTCCCACATCACAGGTCCGCGCTTTTCATGATCATCTTTTCATGGCCTCCTCATTCTGTGATCATAGCAGGGTTTCCGGTCATCCGAGCGCCGGCATCAGGTCTATGCAAATCTAGCTCTGCAGATATGTAGCTCGCTACTTGCTACTTCGCCCGTAGATCCACAGACATGTACTATACTCTTCGGTTCCATTCCCCTCAGCGCCCACCGCAGCCGATATAGGTGCAGCACACCCGGAAGCGTCCAAAAGCGTGGTTTTCCATTCTCGAAGGCTAAGCGTACACCTGCCGCACAGGTGGCCGTTCACGTTCCCTGTGGGGAGTATTTTGCGCCACAGACAAGCCACCTTGATTCATGTGTCATGGGTGGCGAACCGCACGATCAGCTAAACAAGCCAACCATCGACTGCTGACTGGAGAGCGGCATGGAGGAATGCGTCCCACAGTACAAACAGCTATTAGTCTCCCGGAAGCAAGACCTGATGAGGAAGGAAGGCAGGGGAAATTAGGCACGAGAGACAAGGCCCGAGGAGGACCGAGTCACGAGAAGTGGATAGAGTAAATAGTCGCTCGTAGACGCGGAGCGAGGGTTGCTCAACGGGGGCAAGAGGGTCAAAGAAAATGAGAGTGACTTTGAGCACTTCCGATCACCGGAAGCGTTGCACGCGGAGGACTTTGAAAGAGGGAAAAGGACAGGCTGATTACCTTTGGAGTCGTATCGTGGCCCTTTGTTAAAATTTACTAAGACGCTATTTCACGTCAGCTGTAACTGCAAGGTGGAACATGAGAACAGTACTGAGATATCTGAGGCACGACAAGCCATTGCCCGAACAACAAGTAGCATGGCGACAGTCGCGCATGACTTTTGTAGGTGAAACAGTCGATCTTGTATGCAAGTTTTGAGTGCGCGTGGAGAGCTTTCGAGACCTATTGGTCGAGCGGTAGACAGTAGCGATACGGGTGAAACATAGACTGTAGCAAGAGACGATACCCGAAAAGCATACGACCGAGACAGAGATCATAAAGATAAGATCCCTCAACAAGGAGGGGTGTTCCAAAATTAGGAGTCGCACTTACGGCGATCTCGATTTTGGTCGAGCGTAATGCGGCTTCACGCATGCGACTCCGCCTCGACAGGATAGAACGGAAATCCGCCAGTGGACGCAGCGAAAAAAGTCGTCGCTGATCGCCTCGTGGCTAAGGTGCAACGTCAAGGACGGTCAGCAGCACCGAAGAGGAGGATAAAAATTAATGAGTTCACGCAAGGAAGAGAGGCTTTCGCGGGGACCCACATTTTGCAACCAGTCGTCGAGCCAGTTTGTATGCATGAAAGACACCTGTAAATTACGAGAGACAGCCCAAGAGTATGAAGTCTAAGTTACTGTCAAACGGTACGCGGACGAACAGACCGCGAAATCGGGAGACGAAGGAACGCCATAGGGTGAAAAGAGAGACGAATGGGAGGGCAGTGAGAGAAAAGTCTAGGCGCACGAGGGGAAGTATGACGTGTGGGTGTCCATGCATCCATGAACCAATAATGATCGAAGCCTGAGATAGTAAAGTGTTAGAACCCTGTCACCCCTATAGCCAAAGGCACGGGTTATGGGCAGTACTGTGACCTGAACTTGATTCAGCAGACAGAGGACGGTCAACCAGTCAAGTGAGTGCAGAAGGAACTTGAAAGTTGTCACCGAGTGAAAAAAATGTCACAAAAGCCTTCGAGTTTCATAGACTACAACCATGTTGAGGTTGATGTTGAAATTCAGCTAAATGCGCGGCGCGGACATTTCAGTTCTCACTCAGACCAGTTTATCTTCCAGACTTTCCTTGTGGAGTCACGTAACTTGGATTTGGAGGTCATGAACATGAATACGTTTTGCTCGTTTGCTGGAAATGGGAGGACATAAGGTCGGGTAGTACTAATTTGACCGGATTCAAATTTCAGATCACCATTTATGTTTGGATTGGTACTTTCAAGTTGCTCCTTCCAGGGCGTTGTATGTACTGTACTGTACCAATGTAAAATGGAATCACGGATTGGTTTAGAAACAGCGCCACCAAGCGCCCGTACCGTAACGGCGCTTGGTGGTGCTTATCAGTGCAAGGTAAACTATACTTGACTATACTGTATCTATTGCCATGGGTCAGTCAAGACTGTATGGCCCGTGGCAAGACTGACCACTGCAATGGTTGCCTTGCACTGCCACGAAGTGCCCTTCCCTTTGTTCTCGAGCTTCGCGCGCACCCTCGTGGCCTCGCCTCCGGTCCTGCCAGTGCCTTATCTCCCCACGACATGTTCGTCTGGAATTTCTCCGTTCAAGTTGTCGTTGTATCCAGATTGTTTCCTGTAGTCGTGAGTTCCGTCCGGCCATGAGATCATGAGACCTTATGCCCAGTTCAGTAATCCTAACCTTAAACACATGTCCTTTTTGGGATCAAAGAACCGGCACATGCCGTACAACGGCGGCGCACATCACTTTTGTCGGTCAACGTTCAACGTTCAACTTTCAACAAGGATTCCCTTTTTGAACAATGTTGGACTGTATCTGTACCCTCGAATGGATTGACTAAATACTATTGACCTATATGGGATGTTCTAAAGTCGTCCTGCATCGAAATACGCCCCCGTCCCACGCAGCTTGGAATGCCCTGATCGGAACCTGGGAGACGCAGGTAAACTTGGGGAGGATTTCTAGTCTCCTCCACAGTAATTTCCAAAAAATGGTCTGGTTCTCTACTATCACAAACAACCACAAGTCTTCAAGTTTGATTGTTATGCTCATGCTGTGCCTTTAACTCCACTGTACTTATGAGCATGACTTCGTTCTGAAGTTGTGCAGCACCGTCATGCTAACTCATATTTCTTTTCAGATGATGATATCCCGCGTTGCCTTTACAAGGGAGTTTCAATGAAACAGAGACGCCTTATCGGTTTGTAACAAAATGCCACATTTCGTATATGTCGAACAGAATACATTCTAACCCACGGCGCGGTGCTAGAAACGATCCCGTAATACAACGCAATTCTGTAGCCTCACCCCTGTGCCTGGGGATAAGACATTACCGATGGCTCAAAACGATATACAGTGTACATATATCTCGTATCACTATCAAGTACCTCACCCAGGAACTCTGTATCTCGAACCCATTCTGTCATCCACTCGTTACTTCCCAACCCTCGATGGTCGACTTCAGTGATCCTGCCATGTTCGCAAGCGAGATCTGTACGAATGCTCCCCAATCCCATAGTATAATACCAGGGCTTAGGAATACCCTTTTTTACAGTGGCGGTCCAGAGAGTCTGGCACTCCCTCGCCGGTTTATTTATGTGCGTCTGCCTCCCCCTCTCCCAGATGTGTCGCCCTTACCGACAGTTAACCCTTCACTCATAGCTGGGAGTTCGTGTCCACTCTTGATTATGAGTGGAGTATCATACGAAGGCGTCGGCCCTACCAGTGGACGATTTGGGCTAGTAGTAACGCCTATTTGGGCTTTGTCATCCCGCTCAAGTGACTGTACTGATCCCCTCGTCAGCTGTACTCCCTTACACGTGTGACCACCCTTTCAGCTATCATACTTCTCATTATAGCTGTAGACGTTACAACACAATACAACTGCCAGGTTGGTGCCGTGCCCCGTTCTACTTCACACCATCATCTGACCAACCTCGATTCTCAGGCCGCGACGACCTTGCAGCTGGTGAGTACGATCTCAAACGCCCCTCCCTCTCCAGAAAAAGCACTTAGCCCGCTCTTGTCTTCTTGTTTTCAGATCTTCGCTTACACGGCCTTTACTGCCGCTTCCTTCTTAGTCGTGCTTCGCATGTACGTTTGTTTCCACACCTCTGAGGCCGCGGACATCTTCCCGGAACAGTAACTCATGGCCGCCGCCAGTATCGCCATTTGGAACAAAAATAAAGTCATTTCGGGAATTGCAATCGGCTTATGGATGAACAATACCGCGTTCTGCATTCTATGCAAGTCCCTGTCCCTCACACTTGACGGTATAAGAAATCTCATGTGTTCGTGGTTTGATTGGGCATAGGTATTGTCAGGGTTAGTTTTCCATCGGAGCTATTCCGAACCCTCTGTACTTATCCCGATTGTAGATTCGCTCTGTATGGGTACCCGACGTCTCCGCCTGCAGCGTACTCAATATCGAGAGCAGTAAACTTACCGTCATAGTATCGACAGTTACCGACCTTGTCCTACTTCTCATAATGTTTGTTGGTTTACTCAACCTACGTTATGAGGGATGTGGGACGTTAGGTCTCGCCGGCCTATTATGGAAACAGGTGCAGTGGTTGTCGCCAGCCATGTTACTCCTAAATCGCTGACCCACCTCCTTTCTTAAGGGTGTTATTTGGCTTTCGCTTGCCATCGCTGTGGAGATCCTGCCAGCCGTGAGCCCGTCTCGTCCCTTACACCCGTTCTGAATTTTCATCACTGATATACATCACAGGTATTCTTCATCTTAGCTCTGAACTGTACGTATTTTATCCTAAGGCTTTCGGTGATGATCGTTGCCAGTGATTGATGTCAATTCTGTCCCAAATGCCAATCCACTCAATGTCGTACGTATTTGTTGGCCACATGTGAGGTGGGACTATGGCCTTCTCATGTTCTTCCGTGACAGATTCTCCAGCCTCCCTCTTCAGTTGCGATGGCAATTGCTGCGACACGGATGTACCGTTCCCTGACAGACTCTACCTCTGAGCCGACAGACAGGTGCGACTCCCTTCAATTCCTTCCCTCCCTGCTCTTACGGTGGCCGATATCGGTTTGATGCATCCAGCAGCAACCAAATAATTTCGCTCACCCAGACGCCGGCCATCTTTCACCTTCCCTACGAGCTGGAAGATAAAGTTGAAATGGTTTGATTGAGACTTGAGATATCCACTGATCGAGCGTCAAGTTCGATATCACAGTCAACCTTACCCAGCTCGTAGAACAAGGCACAGCTCCTGTCCAAGTCAAACCCATTTTTCCCTTACCTTGTTTCCTAGATTTCCTACCACCATAATGTAGCATAGACACGAGTGGGCAACGCGTGTGTTTGATCCCCGATAGAATGCATTCACTCGCTTTCAGTGTTCCGTAAAAATCCGATAGCTGTAGTGCTCATACAATAGTCCGCAATGGGCTCGGGAGGTGACAGCCGCTGCCAACTATCGGTAGTGGTACGCGGTACGCAGGGGATTGTCCGCGCCGAAACCGGTCGGAACGGCCCGAGCCAAGAATCGAACACCCATCATCGCATCATTCGCCGACCCGAGTCCACCGTGACCGTGGTACATACCCCGACCACCATTATTGCCGTATTTCTGCACCACTTCCACACTTCGCAGATGCGAAATGATATTACTATCCATGTGCGGAGCTTTTACGAAGACCCTCCGTTGCATGGGGAAAGATGCTCGTGTTCAATTCAAGTCGAAGCCTCAGCCTGATGCCAATGAAATCCTTAGATCTCCGACTCGGAGTCATGCTAGTAAGCACCGTGACAATCCCCTCCCTCAGCTGCCCTCTCCCCGTGTAGGCGTGTCATTTCAACGCCTGGGTATAGCCGCAGATGACGTGATTCCTATGCTTGTTTGATGTTCCCAATGCCAGTGACCTCACGCGAATCATTCAAGACCCATCCTCGCATTTGTATATCCTATGAAGCGTCATGAATGTTTAGTCGACAATTAGTCCATGTCGCAATCTTCAACTTCCTGGGTTTCTGGCCACCACGGCTGTGCTCTGTACTTCTGTACAAGTCATGCTAGCATTTCGGTTCGGAAAGATGTGGACGTTCTGGGATGGGGTCTATCACTATTGGGTCGGACCCCATTATCAGGAATGTCACCTAATCCAGTGACGTTTGAGATCGCTAGTCAGAGGTTAGCGCCACGGGTATGGCACCATGCGAATGAGGGCTCGGCTTGGTGTCCCTTTGCCCTAAGGATGTCCATACAAGGGGAAACCGTCTCGCCTCGAAGACGCCGCTAAATGCTCCTGTGGTATACCGATGACGACGTACTGATTCCGAGCCCTGCGCCCTGTCCCTTTTGCAATCGTGTTGTACAGTCCTCCATGTAGACTAGGACAAACCCGGTGGCTTTAATGCGCGCCATTGACGGCAAATGTATTCGAGGGTCATTGCTTCCGAAGCCACTCAAACGACCCATTCGCTCAACTTTGTCACGGTGAAGTGACCAATGACACATCGGCCTCCAGCACTGACAGAGAGGTCCCAAGAAGTCATGGTGATGTGTACTCACCCCAGAAGGGGATCAGTGTTGCGCTTCGTCACAGCTTCCAATCGATGGTTTCAGCGAACCATGCCAGCAATCTATCACCCTGACTGGTGGCCCAGATGGAGGCTGGCGACAAAGGGCATGCTATTTTTTCGTGTCGGTGGTCGGCAGTGATCTTATGTGATCATGCCGACTGCTTCGTTGCGTTCTCTCTGGTCAAAGGTATGGTGACCGTCCATATTCACAGGCCGAATCCCTCACGTACTTGACTCTTATCAACTCCTTTGTTTGCAAGGTCCGACGATCCATTTACCCCAACAAAGCTACTATGCGTTCATCCCAAAAGGCGCCGAACAGATGGCCTCTTTACCCCTTTTCCTAAGGGATTCACATTGGAGCAACGAGAAGAACAGAAGGTATCGCCAAGCGGTATGTGGTATCACACTCGCATGGGGCATACCCTAAGGCTAGGCAATGCCCAAGGACCTCATTCCCCACGGGGAGTACAGTAGGCGCGGTAATCAGGATCCCGCCCATGACAGCGGCAAGGAATAGTGAACTACAATTGAATGTGCTTTGCAACCGCCGGGACTAGCTGAAAGTGCTCTCTCTTTCCCAGGCCACTGCAGTAGCGATCATGGCGGGTCTCTGTGAGGGGATGTTGGTTGCGACTGCCAATAATCAACAATCGAACTTTCGAACAATGGAAAGATGGCGTACAGAGAGCATTTCAAGTAGGGAATCCTTCATGGAATAGCTCCGTTGATCGCTTGCCGAGAGGTGATGGACGCTGATAGAGTCCGGCAAGTACGGCATCTCTCGGCCTGAGAGAGCGACCTGGCGGGGCGCAATCACATTTCCGTCCCACAAACCATTACACTGACTGACTGGCCAAAGATGGACGGAGAGAGACCAAAGTCCCAGGCATCCATTTGGGGCGAGTTGTCGTCCCTGCTTGAGGATATTTTAATCACCGATGCGGTCACGATTAATTGGTATGGTACCGCACCCGCCCTAGCTGACGGAAGGAGTGAGAACACGGTTAAATAAATCTTCAAGAATGAAACCACAACGGAGGGGCTATTTTATATCCAAATTCTCAATTCCGAGCTGTGGCCAAACGCAGTATAGGACGACTCTGCACTGGCATGTAACAAGTTCGGGGATGTATGACTCATATAGTATGACCGCCCATCATGATGGAAAGGAATCCGACCTACAAATGCCGCCTTGTTCCCCCGTACATCGCCCGATATTTTCCCAGATACCATCGTACCATTGCCTTTACTCGTAGGGCTTGATAGTGGGTGGCATGACACGATTCTATGACCCGGATGATACGATTTGAAGGCTGGCATGAAACAAAGATACACGGATTGTCGTAGGTACAATACAGTATGTTTCTGTTTCACCGAGCCACTGTGGTACACAGTCCGTCCAAAGGTGATAAACCGGAAGAGATGGTAAAAAAGAGAAACCTCGACTATGGAATTCGGACCGGGCGGCGAGCAGCTCGCGAGCTCAACTGCTCAAGTTGCTGCTCAACTGCTGGCTTCCACACTTCTTCCTATCGGACTACCAGTGACACCGATACGGCTCACTGTATATTGTGGAACTTCGAGATTCCAACTTGTGAAATGACTCAAACGCGTGCACAGTACTGTACCGCAGGATTCCAAACTGAGCACCAGATCCTTCCACTGGCACCGAACCAATCCGAAATGGCCTTGTCTTCGTTTTTCCCGAGGATCATAATTGATCAATCGATCAACAGTGGAACAATCGACCAATGGTCCATTAGTCGCTACAGCCAGTTTCCCGGCCGGGATCACCCCCGGGAACATGCCGGGCTATCCCTTTGTGATAAGCAACAAAGTCTATTGAGGCGCCCTAGTGGCGCCCTCCACCGGCCAGTAAATGACCCGTGCCTGTGCTCACGTAATTAGTATTTGCCAATGATGATGGAGTCAACGCATTCGCGTAGTGGGAGACGTGTTCGAGTTAATCCTGGGACAAACGCACAGGTTGCCCCCAACTTGAAGGCGTTGCAAACCCAAGCCATAAGTCAACCACACTGCGTTCATACCAGAATACAGTCCGGAGTTATAAAGTTTCGGTTGATGTGAGCGTTCTACACGCGCCAACTTGAAGAAGGAAGGATACAACAGGATTTGACTGTAGTACGTGATGTGATTTGAAGTTCCGCAGCTTCCGCTTACAATTTGATCCTCGTTCAACGGTTCTAGCCTTACAGCTTATAGTACTGTACCAGTACCAAGGACTTCTTACCACCCTTTTCGGAAACTCGGTTGGAATCCCAAACAATGCGCAACGTAGATAAACACTTGATTCCTATGCCCCCTTCTTTCTTTCGAGGGATTATAAAAGATAGTTCAATTCAATACTCCGGGTCGAAACATCACCCCAATTCCTGCTTCCTCTCAAACACCGTCGATGAATCTCTCCCCGAGTCTGTCTCACTTCAAGGTAGAATGGCATAGGGGAATAGGTCCCGCATTCTCCGTTGCCACCCTATTCGCCACCATATTTGTGTCTATGGTCCTGACCCGTGCATACACTCGCCGTCGGAATTCTGTAATCAGAAGCCTCCAAGGTCCTCCATCACCGTCTTTCATCTTCGGTTGGTCTTTGTGATACCTTTTCTCCGTTCACCAGGATCATTCACCGGCGCAGGGAATGACGTGGACTTTCTACATCAGAACGAAGTCGGAGATTGGAGGTTCAAATGCGCGCGCCAGTATGGCGCCGTCTGGTATCAGAGCGGATGTCTCGGCGTAAGGGTCTCTAGCCTGATATCCTACCACATGGTCCTGAACAAAATCATAGAGAGATCGTTTAGTGATCACCGATCCAAAGGCTCTCCAGTACATCCTCCATACGACTGGATATCATTTCGTCAAGCCAAAAGATGTATTGAAGGTGATAGAATTGATGTTCGGTGGAGGCATTGTCTGGGCCCACGGTTCGTAGCTTTCTCAAGTGCCGCCTTCCACCTCAGAAAGAGTTTCTTAGGTGAATCACACCAACGTCAGCGGAAGATCATGAACCCGGCATTCTTTGCGCCGCAAATGCGGTCATACTTTTTGTTGTTTCAGAGTTCAGCGTCCAAGGTCAAGCTTTGTTAACTTTCTAATGGCACAAAGCTGATCCCCAACGATTTGATAGCTCGTTCAAAAATGGAGGGAGGAAGTAATCGCATCCGACACTTCCGGACAACCACTGATAAATGTGGCGGGATGGCTTTCTCGTACTACACTCGATATCATCGGCGAAGGTGAGTACCCTGTCTCCTGGTCTGCGCCGCCATCTTCCCGACCTTCATTCTAGCCGGTTTTGGTTTCCAATTCGGATCACTTGACAATGTCAAGACGCCACTGCGCGAGCAATATGAAAACCTATTGTAAGCCCTAAGTGTCCTGATTTGCCCTCACGCTAATGACGTATGGAAAGCGTCGATTCTCTACTCTATCCGCCACTCTATGACATCCTTTTCAAGTCCAGTTGGCTCTATATCCCAGAGCCGATACTCAGCCTCGTTCGGTATTTGCCCACTCGTAGATACCGCCGATTCTTCCGGTACACGAGGTTCATGCGCAAGTTTTCAAAAGGTATGATCAAGGAGAGCGTGGCCAAAGGCGATGGGAACGATATTATGAGCGTACTGCTGCGGGCGAACGCTTCAGAAGATCCGAAAACCAGGCTGACGAACAAGGAAGTGGGGGACCAGATTGCGTACGCCACGTTTAGTTATTACCACCGAACGGCCAATTAACTCGTCATTGTTCGCAGCACCCTTGTCTTCGCGGGACACGACACGACCGCGAACGCCCTGACATGGTACCTCTGGGAACTCGCAAAACACCCAGAATCGCAGGAGCGCGTTCGGGCTGAGATCATTGCCACACGCGCAAAGAACGGCGGCAAGGAATTGTCGATGGCAGATCTTGACAGTATGGCATTCACACAGGCCACTCTCAAGGCGTGTCGCATCACACCATTACCACTGCGTTTGGTCAGCTGACATCGCGTAACAGGAGTCGATGAGGCTGCATCCTATAGTTTACTGGTTAATCCGGGAAGCAGGCCGTGATGATGTCATTCCTTTGGCCTTCCCTATCACCACAAAGTCGGGGGAACAAATCTCCTCAATTCCGGTTATGAAAGGGACAACAATTGATATCGCCGTTGACGTGTACAACCGGTGAGTTCCAGTGACACTAACTTAGCAGTGGACTTACGGCTACAGGCTTCCCGAGGTTTGGGGTCATGACGCAGATGAGTGGAACCCAGACCGTTTCCTGGATTTGGATAAATCCAAGCAGACAGCTATTGGTGTCTTCTCAAACTTGTGAGTCTAGTTATGACTTTCATAAAGTAGTGGCGCGTTGATCGCATATTCAAAAATAGGATGAACTTTGGTAAGTAGGAAGGCCAATTCTTATCCATTCGCACATACCCTGAGCTATTTACTTGTAGGTGGTGGGATCCGTGGATGCATCGGCTGGCGATTTGCGTAAGTCATTATTATAACAAAGTCTTCAAATGGACGACAACTCCTTCCCAGAATTCTTGAAATGCAGACTATCGCCACTACGCTCATTGAGAACTTTGAGTTTTCTCTTCCGCCTCAGAACGAAAAGACTCGGATTTACCGCAAGCCGTGTGGCGTGATGATACCGATGGCAGACCCTGCACTGGGTGTATGGATGGGCCTTATCGTCAAACCAATAGACTAGCTGGTCGGGCACAGCATACGTGCGTCTTCATCAATAAGGCCGATGTAGTAGTGTAGCTCCTTATGACAGTTTGCCTCGTAGTCTCACTTTAAGGGGAGGGATGTACTATGGTAACCGACAATTGTCAAGTGGGTTGTTACTTGGGAGCGTCTACTGAAAAAAAGAATGAGAGAGCGAGTTGGGAAGCATCCTGTCGAAGAGTACGAGATACAACCCAAGTCAACCAAGAGCAGCCAGGGGCACAGATCCCTCTCGTTCAGGTTTGGGTGACAGGAAAGATATCTTGTTGGGCTTAAAGAGAAGAGGACTCCATCATCCCTGGTTGTGATAGATCAGTCATGCATACGTGGCTCGCACTTTACGTCAGAGCAGCACCGACGATAGAAGGAGCGCAGCCCACATAACTAACTTGGGTTGGCAATTTAGGGGGACTCGGAAACGTTGAGACTCAAGCTCCTGCACCGTACTCACACCTGGCTCCGAATTGGTCGATACACAGGCGAATGGTCGACATCGTTGGGAGTGTTGTGGCTGTCATTGGACACGAACTTGGCATATGACCACTGGCACCGATCCACCGTGACTGTTAAGTGTCAACTTGAATGTCGGGAATAAGGAGTGAAGGAGATAGGCAGGCGTGGGGGGTTGCATTATGCCGATAGTTTCACTTTATACCCAGTGGAATGCTGCGGGGTGACTGCGACTGCGAAGCTTACTATCATGCCCGTCGTTTGCCACTTCTGGCGACAGCAGAAGTCCGTGTATCTTATCTATGAGATTTGTGGTCTCGTGATCAAATCGATCAAATTCGATCAAATCCCGCGTCAAGCTACGTCACGGTACGTTCAACTTGAATGTCCTTCTGCCAAACTGTCTCTCGCCTAGGACAAGCTCTTGGTAACTTCTTCCGTGGCTTGTCCTGTTTTCGCTGTCCCTCTAATACCCATGCCAACCTAGTCAAATGCCTGAGCCTGAGCCGTCCAGAGCAATTCGATAAGCTGCTGGGTGCACGATGGAGTCCGTGTTGAGGCTTCCCACATCGTTACCTTATAATCCTACAGTGCGCACTTTGCTTCGGACACCTCTCCCACTTACTAATATTCTTATCTCTCCCTTTCTCCTCGACCGGATTCCCCCGAAGTGCTCCGCACTATACCACGCAAACGCAACCTGCCTCTATTCCAGACCGTGCCTCGGTCCCTCTGAATCCACGGCGACTAAAGCCGCCTTCACCCGTGCCCTTCATGCTATCACGGTAGCATGTGCAGAGCTAGTAAGCCCTCCACAATGGGGTCCCAAGGATGACTCGTCACCTTTACGTGGAGGTGCGAAGCACACGTCCGAGGATCAACTGCCTTGCACCCTGTCGCCCGTTCGATATCGATACGGCGGCGAGGCATCAACAACTTCTGCGCAGCTTGGGTTTTTTTAACGTGTTCCTTTCCCGCTGTCGCGGATGCGTCGATGCAAGCCAGCACTTCTATTGCGCAGCTCCTGACTGTGACACTCTGCATGCCAAGTCGTCATACCGCCTTTCCGGGCTGGATCCCCTGGCTGAGCGCGGTCGAGAAGCTTTACGGGTGTGGCGCTACTGGGAACGCCTGGAGGCTATAGCACCTGCACATTTCTGGTTTCGGTGGGTCACCCATTCTCTCATACCACCGTTGCGAAGCCGTGACGTCAAGGTGCAGGCTTTGAGGAGGCTGGGTTAGACACCCTGGCTTCCCTTGCCAAAGATAACGACGAAGTCGCTGTTCACCTTGGCGAAGGCTCCCACATCACACGTCCGCGCTTTTCATGATCATCTTTTCATGGTCTCCTCATTATGTGATCATAGCAGGGTTTCCGGTCACCCTCCCGCTGTCATTATGACTATGGAAATCTCGTTCTGCGGATATGCAGCTCGCTGCTTGCCTGCGATAGAGAAAAGCACGTTTCTCGAATGCCGATTCGACTTACTGAAAACGGTGTGGACCCCGTCATCTCACGACGCTGCTGCGTAGCCATTAACATCAAGGTACAGCCCTGGAGGAGGCTTTGTTAAACACCCTAACCACAGCATCCGGCTGGGGCATACTTCGTTCTCAATAAGGAACATTCTTCTATCATTTCCACTTTGCTATCAACAAACCGAACTCTAGACCGCCTCGTGATGGACGAGAGAGATCTATGTCAAACTGCTTTTGACAGAGGCTCACTGTCAAAATTCTCCAACGTCGTTCACGCTCTCACGCTGCCACCTGCGACGGAAAACAAGAGACCACCAAAATCGGAGGAACAGCAACGGAAAACCTGTTGCTACCCTTACAACGACCATGATCGTCGCTCTCCCATACAACGGTATTCAACGAGATGTTGCGTGTTGCCAGCAGTTTTTATTCCCCTGGTATCAGCAATCACCCACCAGCACACTAGTGCGCCCCACGCGCCCTGCCACTGCGTCCGTGCACTCTTGCGTACGTCGCTTGCGAATTTGGGTCTACGCACTGCAATGATTGCCATTTTTACAAAGGAAGATGAAGACAGACGTTTACTACATGCCAGTCCGGCAACCGTCTGCAATCTTGTAAATCAGGAACCCCCCCGTTACTCCCTCTATAAACGCCGTTTTTGGAACTCGGCTGTGCGACGCGTCTCGCACGCCTTCTCGGATCACCTAGCGTCGATGATCGGTCGATCTGTGCCTCAACGCGCTGTGGGAGTTAAAAACTTGATCTATATATGCCCGCAGGAGACCAATCAGGCGATTATGGTAGACGTCGGTGGTCCGCGCTTGATGCGCGCCCGGACGATCTGGACGCGGGGGTGCGCGAGCAGGCTTCTACCTGTGGCGGAACTTATGGACTGGGAGGACGACGTCGGTGCTGCTCTCGAGGCGCTCGGCACGCCTTTGCTCCCGAACGCCCTTTAATCACGCGACGCGAATATTGCGCCCCAGGCGGCATGCATACTCGAGAACTTCCAATGGTCATACTCAGAATCAAGCGCCCGTCGCCACTTACGGGCTTCTCTGCTCGCCGAGAGGCGCGCTCGTCGAGGCGCCCCCGGATGCGAGATGCGCCGCGCTTGGCGCGATCATCGAGCTCGCTTGAGGCTCGGCGGATCTCCGGGCCGCTGGGATCGAGATGGCCCCGGTGGCGGCTCGGCGGATTTTGGCACGTTAGCGCAATGGCGTTGGTGGAGATGTGGACAGGGAGGTGAGGGAACGCGCACAGAGAGCTCTGAAGAGCGCGTCGTATGGCCGAGGAGGAGCAGGGGTTCGGTTAGTACCTTGCCGTCCCTCTTTCTTTTTCTCTTGCGTCGTTTTCTTACTCTTGCGTTATTTTCCACCGCCTCGGAGGTAACTTACCCGTTTCCCTCTCTCTGTCTTGCCTCTCTGTCCTGATGTCATGATCTTGTCTATTTAGACATGTATTATATATTATGACGCTTAGGAACATTCTGTTCCTGACCAGCTGCATAGATCGGAAAGTCGGTTGCGCCGTTGGAAGTTGGCATGATCCTCATTGAGAGTACAGTGGGGCAGTAAGAACCAAGTTCGGGAGGCTCCAAGGCACACGACTCGTAGGCAGATAGGCGCCCTAGGATATTGAATCAGAGGTCGAATTTCGCCGCTGCCCCTTGTCGATGTCGCCACCGCTGCCGGTGGCCCGTTGTTACCTGTGTGTCTTGTAGCATGACGAAGCTCAAAATTACGCGGATCCGTGATGCAGTTGGGCAGCATGCGTGATGGTGCAGAACATGATGCTGATCATAAGATAGCGCAACCCGGCGTCCTTCTGACATGTCCATCATGATGATGCTCAGCTTGGTCCGACGAAGTCTCTGCCTCAGGCCTCAAGTCTTGTGTTACACAAATTGAACACTCTTTCCATGTAAGTGTCATACATACACTGTAAGGCATTAGTGCCAGTATTCAGTTACTAACAGGCAGACAAACAGACCACCACACCCCGATCAAAAATCGGGCAACGCTCCAAACAGCTCAAGGAGCTCAAGAATGAGCCCCAACGCAACTAGTGAAAAACTCTGAATGAACGGCTCCTCTCGGTGATACTGCCCCCAACTCCACATAGCCCATGCATGCCTCAGCCCATCACTCAGTTGCTCCACTGTTGGTGGAGAGAGTATGCCGATGATTTGCGCGCGGAGGTAGTTCACCAGAGTCTCCGCGTGAATTCTCATGCGATGGGAACAGTCCTCACGCCAGCACGGCTGGCTGCACTTCGCCAGGATAGTGCCTAAAACAACCTCCTCCTCGCTCAACTGGGTATTGGATGAAGTGGAAACGCTGTGTGTTACGCAGATGAATTGCATCTCAGATGCATACCGCGCATGTAGGTCTTCTGTTCGTATGTTCCGGATCTGGATAGCCCCGGGGATCGTATCAAGTACGCTCTGGACGAGAGGTGAAAGGATGCGAGAGATCACATCTTCAAGCGGGTTGGCCTCCCCGGGAGATGCAATCAGGATCCCATCAAGGACCTCGTGTATGTCGATACTCCTGAAAAGGTGGCCAAGAGCGCGACCTGACTTGTAATAGTCGACATGACGGGAGTTAGGTACCTCGGGACGGTGCCAGTCTGGTTTGGCCTTGATGAACGCCTTGGAGACTTCGTTATCGATGACGACGGGAATTCCGTTCGTTGGGTAATCAGTGGCTATTCGGTACAATCTTGCGAGTGTGATACATCGTTCATCGAAGACGCCATCCTGTTGGGAGTCAGAATACAGCGACTTCGCGACTGTTTCACAAGGCCGCACCTTTGACTGATCTGCAATGATAATGTGGCGGTCTGCCAACGAGCCCTGTCGATGACATAAAAAATAAGAGTTCGAAGTGACGTATCAGAGGGCGCACGACGTACCGCCAAATCAGAGGTCATGAATTCGACGACAAAGTCGCGAACATCGTCAATCGTAACATCACCACGTCCTTCGTCTAACATCCATACTTCACTAGGAGGATAATTGGCCGGGGCTGCTCGGATCGTGGGAAGCAACGCCGAGTTCCCGAAGTAGATATTAAAAGTATCGCTGAGAGATCTCGAGTAAGAATGGCACATTGTTAGCATGACCGGGAAACCTACCCATCCAGGCCACCCCCACCCAGACACGATGCAAGAGAGCGCCCTCCTAAAAAGGGGATTTTGATATAGGAGGCCTTAGCAGAACTGATATGAACGACGTACCGACAGCAGGCAGGACAGCGACGTTCATCAGGTCACGGAAAAAACAAATCTTGTTTTCCGGTGGCATGCCCACGGCATATACGCGTTGCACTGAAGGCAAAGTGCGCCTTGTCAATAACGAGTAGAGAAAACGCCTCATTGCGTACCGTCTCCAGGATGAACAACCGGGTTTCGACAGATCACACAGGGGCCTTCGAGATATACAGGTTCCGTGTCAGCAGCCTCTTGGACACAGACTTGTCGCAAGCCCAAGAATGAGCTATCATAACTGCGGAACTGAGAGGACACATACCGTAGATAAACCCCTCCTTCAACGTAAACACCGTGTCAGGGTCCACGCCTTCTCTGATATATGCTTGGCCTTCATCCGCAACACCGACTAACTGGTAGCTTCTAGAAACGGGTATTTGCGTCTTGTATTTCAACTCGCGAAGCATATAGTGCGCAGAGTCACGAAGTAGACGTCCGAGGAAGGCATTTCCGAACGCCATTGTATCGAAAGTATCCCTAGGGCCGAGCCCTAGCTTATTGAGCCGGCCGAGAACGAAAGCCAAGTGAAAAGATCCGCCAATAGAATAGGTCTTGAGGAGGCCGGTGATATCTTCCAAAGAGTCGCTTGCAGAGGAAATACGCGCTTTCACGGAGTCCTGGAGATCCATCAAAGCGCCTGTCTGAATGCCAAGGTCTTCCAATGCCATTATTGTGGGCCTAAGCAGTCGGATAAGCGTAGTAAAAACAAAGTAGCAGCCACGACAAACCTGTTGAGATGCGCTAGATCAGGACGATCGAACGACCTCACAATCTCGAACTCCGCCACCTCGTCATCGTGCACAGGAAACTTGCGCTGCGACCTGCGCAAGCGCAATTTGATGCCTTCAAGACGGTGGTCCACCACGACAACACCTTTGTACCCAAGGAAGCTGAATTGATATGCCGACGGCTTCACACGGTTCTCCGTCAGGTCGCAGGTGGCGCGGAAATTCTCCTCCCATATCATGTTGGCCAACTCCGGTGAAATCGTACCAACGCCGTTCGTATGGGGACCCAAATCCTCTTGTTCTTCCCACTGGTCACGTCGAATCTTCACGCTAGGTTCCGTTGCCGTGAAAGCCTGTGCCATCAGCGCGGCATACATACTCGGCATCCGTCCCAGATGCGAGAAGTCGCCAAGAGATGCGCGAATAGTCTCTGCGTTGACGTATCCCTCCACGGGATCACGGAATGGAGCGACAAACCAAGCAGCATGTTCATGCAGTGTAGTCATCGAGTATGCAAGGAATTCGAACGCGCGCCCGCCGAGTTCGAAGCCATCATGGAGGATTCCGCCGACGCGGTGCCGGAGGAACCAGGACTCATCGACGTCGCCATCCCAGAGGTACGGAAGGTTGTCCTCCTCGCGAAACTCGACGCGGACAAAGTTATTGACCAAGGTGCGATCATGGTTCTGGTAGTGTCGAATGACGCGATTCGACTGAGTGGTATAAGGCCCCTGGAGAAGAAGGCGTGTGGGAGTGATGATGATATAGTGACACAAAAAGCGTCCGTGTGGAGTGTTAAGTGGCTTAATCGCCTGGACCGGATATGCGGTGCGAACACGTGTGAGACAGGCGCTTGGCGTTTCCCCCACGTTGCGCATCCGCAGCGCAATTGAAAATAAGCGTAGAAGCTCGTTCGCGTTATCGCCATAGTCACGGACGACGCTCTCGATCTGCTTTTGGAGAACAATGAGCAAGTCATGAGCATTGAGGAGACCGCAGCGTATAGACGCCTCGATCTGAAAGGCGTTCTTCCAGTCCATCGTTTTGATCCAACAATACACATCGCGGATGTAGCGGTTGGAGAAGAGCGCTCCAGGGAATGCATCCATGCGGGAAACGCGAACAGGTCGGACATTGCCGTGAACAATCTGACATAGATGCTTGAATTTAGAGAGATCGTCCGGGTTCGAGAGCAGGATGCGCATGTGGTAGGCATACGGCGCGACGCGGGCATGCGCATCGTCGAGTGCAGATAATCGGTCGTACGTCTTGTATGACCAGTGATGTTCGGTGCCATCGGGGGCGCGATTGTCGGTGCATTGTACCTCAAAGCTTGGGGGTGTACGCAAATCGAACAAGATAACTACCGAAAGTGACTCGTTGTTAAATCACAAACCATGCCGGAAGAAGATTACTCACAGGGTTGCCCGAACTCGTCGTAACCGACACCCAGGTTGCGGATGCTCGAGAACTTCACGGAGATGAAATACCACATTTCTTCACTTCTTTTCTTGATGGTCTAAACGACGGAAACGTTAGTTGCATTAGCAGTGGGTCAAAAACTGCCACTCACGTCGATCCGAAAGAGGTCATGCTCATAGACAACATGGATATATGCCACGCCATTTCGTAGAAAATCACGTTCATATTCGATTGAGAATGACCTTCCTTGGTCCGGAAGCGCATCTGGCTGTCTGTACCATACCCCGAGTTGGAGCTTTGCAACCTTGAGACGAACATGCTTGGCTTGATTTTCGATCTGTCTACGCCGTATTGCACGAGTGCTCATTGTGATCGGATGGGTGGAACGGGGAGCGCAGCTACCAATGACAAGGCTGCTCAGGGGGGAAGATCTGGCCATCTCAAAGAGGCGTTGAGATAGGCCATTGGTAGGAATATGGGGCGGAGACGATCCGTCGTCGATGTGTTGACTGATGGGATATTCCGCCGACCGGGATCCAGCGGCAGGGTGGTTTCGATATTCTAGGTCAGCGGAAACAAGTCTCTCAGGACTGTCAAGTGTGGAATTGCTGTCGATTTCTGGAGTGGTCGAGGTGGATTTGATTAGCATGTAGTGAGTATGGGTCGGGAATCGATAGTGAGACAGAGTGGGGTTGGTGAGATGATGTCCGATAATAATGGGACAACCACCCCGTTATAAGGGCATATCAGATGATATCGTGACATCTATCAAAAGGGAAGCTAGTCCTTCTCCGCAGCTGCGAAGTTTTAGAAGTGATGGTGTGGTAACGTGTATTGCACGCCTGGACGAGACGGAAAACGCTGGGGCAGTTCCGACCCAGGTCAACACACGTACGTCTTATGTCATCAAGCCGCATCAAACGCGCGCGCTCTTGAAGCCGAAGCCGCAAGCAGTCAACAACCTAGCCAGACTCTCCATACAAGCCGCTTCAACCTCAGGGTTCCGCCCCTCGCAATCGTTTCAAGGAGGTAATTCTGTACACATGTGCATGAGATCACGCTCAATTGTCCGTTCGTTTTACTTCCAGCGCTTTTGCGGCGTCACTTGACCATTTGAATTTCCACAGTATCCACACAGCCCCAAGTTGGACAAGTGTTGGACAGCTGCTTCTGCGCAGCATGGAGTTCCAGACGGTGGCCTTCTGTTTCTTAAAGGTGCCTTTATGAGCTTGAAGACGAGCACGCGTGACCAACACGCCCATTTCACGTTGCACGGAACTGTTTTCCGCTCTCTGTGTCGTCGCAATTAGGAAGAGCTTTACCATGATGTCTTCGCGAAGGGTTACAGGTACTGCATAGGAGTTGGCCACCACCGATCTCCCGCCAACTTGGCTTATGGCTTATCATCGAGGCTATGATAAGGATCTCTGCACTCTGTGACTCTGTTGACAAACCCGTTGTATCCTGCGCTATGATCCGTTCTCTGAAATTGACGTGGTGTTGTTGTAAGCGGTATGCTTGACTAGTGAGACTGCCCAACGCGAGGTGATTGATTCGAGATATACCATAACTGTTGGGCTACACCTGTAGTTCTGCCAACGCACCCTGTTCAGTCCTCTCACGTCCTTTTTTCTTCTTCGCCGAGCTACCCTCATCCATGCCCATGTCATCATACTTTTTCTCCAGCCTCGCCAGGAGCGCGTCTACATCTGCCGGGAGTCCGTTGATAATCTCGCGCATTTTGTTAGCTTTAACAAAAAGGTGTTCCACGGCGTGAGCGCCAACACCTGGAGCAATGGGAGAAAAGTGTACTCTGCTCTTTGGCCTGCTTCTGGAACATGGCCCGTTTCTCTTCAAGACGTCTGTACGCCGCCTGTAGCCTCTCGAAAAGGTCGATGATATCTCCCTAAGGGGGCATCAAAGCATCAGAACCTTGGATGAAGAAGAGGCAGTGGAGTAAACCTCAATCCTCGCATAAGCCGCATTGAGCTCGGCGTTCTGATAAGAACTTTCCTCGAAACGTTTACATGCATCATCAAATCCGAGCAATCCGGTGATAAATGCGCGACCAGGCGCAGAGCGTGCAGCCCGAACGCTCCTCAATACGGGACCAAGGCTCATGATAACATCCTCACGTAGGCTGTGTGAAGCGTCCGCGAACGCGTGGCGGAGCGCCTGAAGGACGTCTTCTTCTCTGCATGCGCTGTGAGCCCACTGATAAGCAAAAGTCCCATCGAATGGGGAGAATAAGGGTTCGAGTACGATGAGCCCAGCATCTCGACGAGGGTGGTCTCCTCGTCCAATTCTTCATCATCGCTGCTTGCGTCGAGGTCGGTTCCATTGGAGCCTACCTCGTCGTCGTCATCCCCTGTGTCACGTATACCACGTAGGAATGAGAGATAGGTGTCTTCTGAGTCGTCCTCATATCCACAAGACTTGGGGCTGTATTTCTGCCTTAAATTGTGGCGCTGGTAGCGAGGACCGCTGCGCGAGGGGGGTATATGCGCATGTATCCTCGATGCATGTCGTACAGGGGTGGAACGGCGTGTGTGTGAAGCACGTTTGGAGCGTGTCATCTTAATACTCTTGATTTTCTAAAACTGATGGGTGAGCTGGTGTTTAGACCGGCGGTCGTATTTGTGCATCTCATTCGTCTACGCTTTGTATTACGTAATACCAAATCCACAGGCCGTCGAAGGCGGGATCCTTCCACACTCCACGATTGATTGTAGGGGTGCGTAAATTGGCATTTCATCCTCACCCCAGGCTCCAGCCTGGCTCAGCGCGTCAAATAGGGCTGATGGTAAATCTCCTGCTATTTGATTTGACACTTGGGCTTCGTAGTTAGCTGCTATCTAATTACTGAGAATCAGACACTTTTCAAAAAAAAAAATTGATTATAATAAGTTCGCCGGCGCGGGAACATGTCATGTGGCCGCACTCGGGCTCTCGCATCCACAAAGCACGCTGAACTATGTCGTCGCGGACGATTGTCTCATCTATTAGGAAAGACCTGTGTTTTTCAGAGGCACATAAATGTACAGTGTACCCGCCGAAGTTTCCCTGAAGCCCATAGCACTGGTTGTTTCGCGGTCCTTTGCCCAGGGTCGGCACAATGCTAATGAAATCCTCCCAATCAGATCTCCGAGTCATCCTAATAAGCACAGTCCCCTCCCTTAGCTGCCCTCTCCCCATCTAGGCGTGTCATTTTCCGCCTGAGTATAGCCCCAGATGACGTGATTCCTATGCTTGTTCGATGCTCCTGATGACCTCACGCGAATCATTCGAGGCCCATCCTCGCATTTGTACAGTATATCCTATGAGGCGTCATAAATGTTTAGCCGACGATTGGTCCGCGCCGCAAACTTCCACTTCCTGGGTTTCTGGCCACCGCGGCTGTGCTCTGTACTTCTTTACAAGTCATGGCAGCACTTCGGTTCGGGAAGATGTGGATGTTCTGGGATGGCTCTATCGCTACTGGGTCGGACCCCTTTATCACAGGGATGGCACTATACGAATGTGGCTTGCTGAGGGCTCGGCTTGGTGTTCTTCGCCCTAACGTCGTCTATACAAGGGGAAACCGTCTCACCTCGAAGACGCCGCTAAACGCTCCTGTGGTATATCGACGACGACGTACTGATTCCGAGCCCTGCGCCCTGTCCCCTTTGCAATCGTGTTGTAAGTCCTCCATGAAGATGGACTACTGTAGGACAAACCCGGTGGCTTTAATGCCCGCCGTTAACGGCAAATGTATTCGAAGGTCATTGCTTCCGAATCCACTCAAACAACCCATTCGCTCAACTTTGTCACGGTGAAGTACCTAATGACACACCAGCCTCCAGCACACAGAGAGGTCCCAAGAAGTCACGATGACGTCTACTCGCTCCAGAAGGGGACCAGTGAAGCACTTCGTGACAGCTTCTAATCGATGGTTTCAGCGAACCATCATGCAAGCAATCCATCACCCTACCGGTGATTGCTGACCCGGATGGAGGCTGGCGACAAAGGACATGCCGCTTTTTCGTGTCGATGGTCGGCAGTGATCTTATGTGATCATGCCGACTACTTCGTTGCGTCCTCTCTAGTCTGGTCAAAGGTATGGTGACCGTCCACATTCACAGGCCGGATCTCCCACGTACTTATCAACTCCTTGGTTTGCAAGGTCGGACGACCCTATCGTTCATTTATCCCAACAAAGCCACAATGCACTCATTCCAAAAGGCGCTGACAGGTGGCCCCTTTACCCCTTTCCTTAAGGGGATTCACATTAGAGCGACGAGAAGAACAGAATCCTTAATCAGCATGTGGTATCACACACCCTCATTCTCCACCGTGGGTACAGTAAGCGCGGTGATCAGGATCCCGCCCATGACTGCGTCAAGAGATAGTGAACTACAATTGAATGTGCTTTGCAACCACCGGGACTAACTGAAAGTGCTCTCTCTTTCCCAGGCCAGTAGCGATCACAGCAGGTCTAACCCTTCATGGGAAGCCCGCCCTGTGAGGGGATGTTGGTTGCGACGGCCAATAATCGACAGCCGAACTTTCCAAGGACGGAAGGATGGCGTAAAGTGAGTTAAATAAATATTCAAGGATGGAACCACATTGGTGTCAAAGGGGCTATTCCGAGCTGTGGACAAGCGCAGTATAGGACGACTCTGCACTGGCATGTAACGAGTTCGGGGATATATGACCCATATAGTATGACCGCCCATCATGATGGAAAGGAATACTGTAAATGCCACCTTGTTCCCCCGTATAGCGCCCGATATTTTCCCAGACCATCGTACCATTACCTTTACTCGTAGGGCTGACAATGGGCGGCATGACACGATTCTATGACCTGGATGATACGATTTGAAGGCTATCATGAAATAAAGGTACACAGCTTATCGTAGGTACAATACAGCGTGATTCACTGAGCTACTGTCACGGTAGTACACAGTCAGTCCAAAGGCGATATCCTGGAAGAGATGGTAAAAGAGAATTTCGGCTATCATGTCTATGTGGAAATCGGACCGGGCGAGCAGCTCGCCGAGTCGTGAGCTCAGCTGCTGGTTTCCACACTTCTTCGCATCGGACTGCCAGTGACACCGATACGGCTTATTGGTTATTGTGGAACTTCGAGATTCCAACTTATGAAATGTGCAGTACCGAACTGAGCGCCAGATGGTTCCGCCGAACCAATCTGAAATGGCCTTGTCACCATTTTTTCCTGAGGACCAATAGTGATCAATCAACCAATGGTTCACTACAGTAGTCGCTACAGCCAGTTTCCCGGCTGGGATCACCACCGGAAACTACTGCATCCCGGGCTATCCCTTTGTGATAAGCAACGAAGTCTATCGAGGCGCCCTCCAGCTAATGACCCGTGCCTGTGATCACGTAATCAGCATTTGCCGATGATGACGCGTGGAGTGAAGTTCAAGTTTATTCTGGGATAAACGCACAGGTTACCCCAACTTGAAGTCGTCGCAAATCCGAGCCGTAAGTCAACTACACTACGTTCATACCTGAATACAGCCCGGAGTTACAAAGTTTCGGTTGCTGTGGGCGTTCTACACGCGCCAACTGAAGCGAGGAGGCAACGGGATTTGACTGTCCGTGGTGTGATTTGAAAATTCCGCAGCATCCGCTTACAATTTTATCCTCGTTCCAGCCTTACTGTACCAAGGACTTCTTACCACCTTTTCGGAAACGCGGTTGGAATCCCAACATGGCAGCTTCTACTGCCTAGTACGCAGCACTGGCTCATCATGTGGACTGGACTTAGTCTGAGCGCTTGCGTGTCCTCTGGCGCCATTTTTATTATGGCGCCATGGGGACAGGGACGAGGACTGGCGGCATGACAAAGTCATGAGACAGGGAGAAATAGTCAATCTTGCTCCATTAGGCGAGGCTGCCCATAGGCTGGTGCCATAACTGACCTCCAGGCTGTACCTTCTCTCCCAATGAACGGCGCCAACATGGATCAACACTTGATTCCTATGCCCCCTTCTTTCTTTTCGAGGGATTATAAAAGGCAGTTCAATTCGATACTCCGGGTCGGAACATCACCCCAATTCCTGCTTCCTCTCAAACAGCGTTGATGAATATCTCCCCGAGTCTGTCTCACTTGAAGGTAGAATGGCATGGGGGAACAGGTCCCGGATTCTCCGTTGCCACCCTATTCGCCACCATAGTTGTGTCTATGCTCTTGACCCGTGCATACATTCGCCGTCGGAATTCTGTAATCAGAAGCCTCCAAGGTCCTCCATCGTCGTCTTTCATCTTCGGTTGGTTTTTGTGATACCTTTTCTCCGTTCACCGGGCTCACTCCCTGGCACAGGGAATGACGTGGACTTTCTACATCAGAATGAAGTCGGAGATTGGAGGTTCAAATTCGCGCGCAAGTATGGCGCCGTCTGGTATCAGAACGGATGTCTTGGCGTATGCATCTCTAGCCTGATATCCTACCACATGTTTTTGAACAAAATCATAGAGAGATCGTTTAGTGATCGCTGATCCAAAGGCTCTCCAGTACATCCTCCACACGACTGGATATCATTTCGCCAAGCCAAAAGATGTATTGAAGGTGATAGAATTGATGTTCGGTGGAGGCATTGTCTGGGCGCATGGTTCGTAGCTTTCTGAAGTTCTGCCTTCCACCCTCTGAAAGAGTTTCTTAGGTGAATCACATCAACGTCAGCGGAAGATCATGAACCCGGCATTCTTTGCGCCGCAAATGCGGTCATACTTTTTGTTGTTTCAGAGTTCAGCGTACAAGGTCAAGCTTTGTTAACTTTCTAATGGCACAAAGCTGATCCCCAACGATCTGATAGCTCGTTCAAAAATGGAGGGAGGAAGTAATTGCCTCCGACACTTCCGGACAACCACTGATAAATGTGGCGGGATGGCTTTCTCGTACTACACTCGATATCATCGGCGAAGGTGAGTACCCTGTTCCTGGGCCAGCACCGCCATCTTCCCGACCTTCATTCTAGCCGGTTTTGGTTTCCAATTCGGATCACTTGACAATGTCAAGACGCCACTACGCGAGCAATATGAAAACCTATTGTAAGCCCTAAGTCAAGCGTCCTGGTCTGCCCTCACGCTAATGACGTACGGAAAGCGTCGATTCTCTACTCTATCCGCCACTCTATGACATCCTTTTCAAGTCCAGTTGGCTCTATATCCCAGAGCCGATACTCAGCCTCGTTCAGTATTTGCCCACCCGTGAATACCGCCGGTTCTTCCAGTACACGAGGTTCATGCGCAAGTTTTCAAAAGCTATGATCAAGGAGAGCGTGGCCAAAGGCGATGGGAACGATATTATGAGCGTACTGCTGCGGGCGAACGCTTCAGAAGATCCGAAAACCAGGCTGACGAACAAGGAAGTGAGGGACCAGATTGCGTACGCCACGTGTAGTTATTACCGCAGAACGGCCAATTAACTCGTCATTGTTCGCAGCACCCTTGTCTTCGCGGGACATGACACGACCGCGAATACCCTGACATGGTACCTCTGGGAACTCGCAAAACACCCAGAATCTCAAGAGCGCGTTCGGGCTGAGATTATTGCCACACGCGCAAAGAACGGCGGCAAGGAATTGTCGATGGCAGATCTTGACAGTATGGCTTTCACACAGGCCACTCTCAAGGCATGCTAGCATTACACCATGACCACTGCGTTTGGTCAGCTAACATCGCGTAACAGGAGTCGATGAGGCTGCATCCTATAGTTTACTGGTTAATCCGGGAAGCAGGCCGTGACGATATCATTCCTTTGGCCTCCCCTATCACCACAAAGTCGGGGGAACAAATATCCTCAATTCCGGTTATGAAAGGGACAACAATTGATATCGCTATTGACGTGTACAACCGGTGAGTTCCAGTGACACTAACTTAGCAGTGGACTTACCGCTACAGTCTTCCCGAGGTTTGGGGCCAGGACGCAGATGAGTGGAACCCAGACCGTTTCCTGGATTTGGATAAATCCAAGCAGACCGCTATTGGTGTCTTCTCGAACTTGTGAGTCTCGTCATGAGCTTCATAAAGTAGTGGCGCGTTGATCGCATATTCAAAAATAGGATGAACTTTTGTAAGTAGCAAATCCAATTCTTATCCATTCGCACACACCCTGAGCTATTTACTTGTAGCTGGTGGGATCCGTGGATGCATCGGCTGGCGATTTGCGTAAGTCATTATTACAACAAAGTCTTCAAATTGACGGCAACTCCTTCCCAGAATTCTTGAAATGCAGACTATCGCTACTACGCTCATCGAGAACTTTGAGTTTTCTCTTCCGCCTCAGAACGAAAAGACGCGAATTTACCGCAAGCCAAGTGGCTTGATGGTGCCGATGGCAGACCCTGCACTGGGCGTATGGATGGGCCTTATCGTCAAACCAATAGAGTAGCTAGTCGAGCACAGTATGCGTACGTCTTCCTCAATGGGGCCGATGTAGTAGTGTAGCCCCTTATGACAGTTTGCCTCGTACTCTCACTTTAAGGGGAGGGATGTACTATGGTAACCGACAATCGTCAAGTGAGTTGCCACTTGGAGGCGTCTACCGAAAACAAGAACGAGAGAGCGAGCTGAGAAGCATCCTGTTGAAGAGTACGAGATACAACCCGAGTCAACCAAGAGCCAGGGGCACCGATCCCTATCGTCGTCCATTGGACACGAAACACGTAATGAGCCTACCCCAATTAAAGCTGGCTCATCACATGACCGCATTGGCGTTGGAGCGATCTGGTTTATGCACGCTAGTTATACGATACCTGGGAGGAGGTACTAAGGACAGCCATGGCAGCTCCGTAGTTATCGTATTTCCCAACTGTGTGTCTTACGTGAGAAACCGGATGAGGCAAGGTAATCGTGCGGGGACACGCTCGGACGGGATTTTCCGGGCTGAGTGAGGGACCCCAAAGAGCGAACGAACGAGCGAGTGAGGATTGATCCTGACGCAACAACACCCGTTCACCTCCTTCCTCCTCTTCCTCTCATGGCCACCCTTGCTCGACTTCGCTCCCGTCTTCCTCTAAAAACGACGGGGCGTTTCTCAGTAAGCAAATTTTTAAAAAAGTTTCTTATCCGCATAGGTCCTTACGCTTCCGATAAAGTGTTTTGCCCGCTCGTTGCAGACCTCGGCCGACTCGACGCAACTCACCCAATCAATACCGGAGGATGGCTCTACACCATTCTCCGTCAAGCTTCATGAAGACTCTTTCAGGGGTCATAACACTGAATCCCCTTCGCTTGACGTCGAGGTTACCAAAGATAGCCTCCTCAAAATGTACAAAGAGATGGTCACCATGCGTCGCATGGAGCAGTCTGCCGATGCGCTGTACAAGAGCAAGCTCATCCGTGGTTTCTGTCACCTTGCAATTGGCCAGGTGCGCTCTTCTGCTGTCTTTCCGCGGGACGTATCACCTCTGACGTATCATTCTTCACGCATGTTCTGCCTCCTAGGAAGCCGTTGCAGTCGGTCTTGAACATTCTATAACCGAGCAAGATATGGTTATCACTTCCTATCGTTGCCACCCTTTTGCTGTCCTTCGTGGTGGCACAGTCACTGGTGTTATCGGCGAGCTCCTCGGCCGCCAAATCGGCATGTCAAACGGAAAGGGTGGCTCCATGCACATCTTTACGCCACGCTTCTTCGGTGGCAATGGTATTGTCGGCGCCCAAGTTCCACTCGGTGCTGGAATTGCTTTCGCCATGAAATACCTCGAGAAGCCGTCCGCTACCTTCGCTCTCTATGGTGATGGCGCGAGCAACCAAGGCCAGGTCTTTGAGGCCTTCAATATGGCCAAACTCTGGAATCTTCCATGTGTGTTTGTTTGTGAAAACAACAAGTATGGAATGGGTACCTCAGCCGAGCGTAGCTCTTCCAACACCGAGTATTTCACCCGTGGAGACAAGATACCTGGTATTCAGGCGAACGGCATGGACATCATCGCTTCTGCGCAGGCAGTCAAGTATGCCCGCGACTGGGTACTTTCGGGTAAGGGCCCGCTACTACTCGAGTTCGTGACGTACCGTTATGGTGGCCACTCGTGCGTATTTCTCACTTATACGAAGGTGCAAACGCTAAGTATGGTGGCAGTATGTCGGATCCTGGCACAACATATCGTACGCGTGAGGAAGTGCAGCGTATGCGTTCGACGCAGGACCCGATTCGCGGCCTTCAACGCTACATTGAAGAATGGGGCGTAGCAACCGATGTCGACCTTAAGGCAAGTAGCGACAAGCCGTCTGTCTTTCCCTACGCGCATTTTGACAGGCAATTGCATCGTTTAGGCTCTCGATAAGGCCGCCAAGGATTTCGTCGACAAGGCCGTCGAAGAGGCCAAGGCCTCACCAGAGCCGCGAGCCGAAGATCTTTGGACCGATATCTACTATAAGGGTACGGGGCCGCCAGCCATGCGCGGACGCGAGCGCGACGAGGTGTGTCCGTTTCATTTCTCCTACTCGTTCCCGACACAGCGTGCTGATCGGCCGTTTGCAGGTTCACGTTTACTAAGCTGATGGATGAAATGCGGGATGCGGGCCATAGACACCTTGATCAATGATCAATCCCTTATCGTATTTACAGTACCTCCTACCTTTAGTTGTAGACAGCGTCACTCACGGAATCCTCAAGCGATGCTATCACTGCGTGGGTTTGCATTATTTTTCATACCCGCATTTCTCTTTGCGAAGATCCACTAGTGATATTCGAGAACGCGTCGAGTAACCTCAAGAGCTTTGTATTTTGTGTCCCTGCGTCCTCGGTCTCCACCCTAATCTCCGCCTTCCACTTCATCAATCCCGAATATCTGCCACAACGCCGCAACGCTCCCGAACGGCCGTTCTGCTCCCAGCAGCGTCGCTGCTGCCTCATACCGCGACCGAGGATCGTGTACACGCGCACATAACGCCGCGTACGCATGCCCGAGGCGCTGCTGCGCTGCACGGTGCACGCGCGCATGAAGGGCAGGGGCCGTGAGCGTGGCAAGCCGCCGTGCGTGTACCGCATCGAGCGAGGCGAGCCAGTGCGCGAAGGACGAGAGCGCGCTGCGGAGCGTAGGGGGCGCACACGCTGGGACGAGCGCGAGGGGTTCCTGTGTTGGCGCAAGCGCGATGTATATGGGCTCGTTGGTTGGTGTCGTGCGCGCGAGCTGGGAGGTTAAAGGGAAAACGCACGTCTGGTGGCGTCTGTTCGCAAGCGCGGACAGCATCGTGAAGGCCCGAGTCGCGCAGGACAGTCTCGTACTATGAACATATGATGCGACGTGTCAAGGGCGAGTCCACATGAGAAGAAAGGGTGACGCACATGATCCTCGATAAGTTCCAAAACACGCGTCTCGACAAGACCATCCAGTTCCGCGCGTTTACGCGCCGCGCACGCGTGCGGCGAGAGCGTGTCGACGAGGTATGTGAGACAGTTGAGCACGAACACGGGGCGGTCCCACGTCAGTGTCGCTGCCTCCGCCGCGGTGGAGGCGGGTGTGGCATGTCGCTGGCGCGCTGCGTCCTTTTCCTCTGCCGCAGCGACACACATCTTTACGGCGGGGTCGACGAGCACGTCGAGAGCACGCCCAATCGTCGCGATATCGTCCTTGCTGCCCGCATCACCATCACCGTCATCGTCAACTTCTGCAGCGTGCAGCGAAAGGATCGCGCGTAGGTCTTGGGCGTGAGTCAGAAGCGCTTGCGGGGGCGTGAGCGCGGTATCGGTTGGATCGAGCGAGACGCGCAGAAGCGCGCGGCCCTGTGCTGCGATGGCGTCGAAGAAGACCGTGTACGACGCGGCAGTTGTCCTAGAGTTTTATTTCTCTTGCGTTAAAGACAAATTGGATAGGGGATGTAATGTGAGGGGTGTGTGAGACGACGTACTCCCTGAGCGTGGTGGCGAGCAGCGCACGCGCACCAAGCGTCCGCGCCATCGTCAGCGCGTAAAAGTGGAGCAGACGCGCGACCTTGTACGCGTTTAGGCCGCTCTCCTGCGCGCGGACCGTCTGCAGCACGCGTGCGCGCAGCGGGCCACAGAGCCCCGCGACGGCGGCATCCATGAGCTCGCCAAGCCACTCGTCCTCCGCGTGTGCGGGTGGGCGCACGGCGCCGGGCATCCGCGCGCCAGCATCGATGCTGAGCAGGGCCTCAAGGAACTCACGCTCCGCCGCGATTGCCTGATGCACCCATGCGAGCATGTCACCGATGTAGCGCAGCGCGTCATGGGCATGCAGGTCTATCGGTCGTGCGCTTGCGCCGCCCGTGCGGCTGCCAGTTGTCAGGGCGCTTGTAAAGGACGAGAGGAGCGCGGCCTGGCGCGTTTGCGCGAGCACGGTAAGGGCATCGCTGGACAGCCAGGGTGGGCGAGTAGAATCGATTAGCACAGAGTTGGGAGTGAGGAAATGGCGACGTACGCAAGGAGCTCCGGCCGCGAGCGCAGGCGACGTACTGCTTCGCTCAGTTCGTCGGGAACTTCAAGAGCAGCGTCGCGCCCCATATCGCGGAACTGGACGCTACACCATCGCAAGAGTTTATCGCATGCCTTTTCGAGGTGGGAAGATGTCACAGCCATGATGTCGAGTCTATCCATAAGAAGTGGGTAAGCATGTCAAGACTGAGATGAGCATACTGATGGAGAAAGTGAACGCGCCCAGCTTTGGAAGGGCTTTCCTCCCCAGCCATCAGGACTCGACAATCTTCGCGAATGGCCTGTGCGCGGTCCATAGCCGCGAAGAAAGTAGGGCCGACTGGAATCTCAGGAGAGTATAACGCGTCGGCTTCATCAGGTGAAAGGGTGAAGCGAGCGAGGAAAAGGTCAACGATCGATTGACGCGTCTTCACTTGTTGTCTATCGAATCTTGGCGTGAGCAAGAAAACATAGCTCCGTGAAACGCAGGGTCCATACCGCTCATCACGCAAACTCCCTGCACGATCGATCAACGATTTACATGCCTCGTTAGTCGATTGAAGCTGGGCCTGTGCCTCGTCGTACTGTGCGCGCATGGTTGTTATATGACCTTGTAATGAATCCAATTTCTAAGGATAAGGAGGCTAGTGAGCTGCGCATAAGTCTACAGTATGTAAGGTAATACCCACTTGGTCTACCGCAGAGAATGCAGTAAGGAACCTTAGGCTTCCCTCCTCCATTTTGCTCTCGATGTCGCGTCGAAGGTGTTTCCGAGCCTTGGCCGCCGTATCACCAGGCGGTGCCCCTCGCAGAAAGCTGGGCACATCCTTGACGCTCTCCACTTCGACTTCATCGATCCCATCAAGTCCTGTTGTGTCTTCCTTCGTCGTCTCAACGACGATCGGGGATCCCGAGGGAGCGTAAAGATCGGAAAGTGTGCTGAGCGCTTCTCTGGTCGCCTCATCTTCGAATGTTGCTCCGAGGACTTTGTAAAGGCGGAGAGAGACGGGATTTCGGGCGAGAGGTGATGGAGAAGCTGTTTGAGAGCGTCGGCCGATTTCTGTGACTGCCGCAGAGGGCACCGAGGGCATGATTCCCTGGGAATTCAAGTGTCAGCTCACGCTCGACGCGCGACGCGGTACTTATCGTCGTCACGCGCCTCTGCTATCCCGTCTTTCACCACTCAAGGCAGCAGACGAAGCTAACAGGTCTTATCGCGAGACATAAAGCCCTTCCATCGTTATGAGACCACAGACGCGACCCAGGTTCTTTTTACCTGCATTGTCGGATAACCCCTCCTGCTGACACCCCCCATATAGATAATTATCGGGAAGGTGCGCACTCTACGCTAGCTTAATATACGCATGTGCGGCTTGCGGTTCATAAGATAAGACTTTTTTCCTTCATCGTAACTGTAGAGCAGTCAGGATTCCGGATGACTCAGACGTATTCACCCAAGGAATGTTATCTCCTGGTCCCTCGGGTGGTCACCTTACGTCCCACAACGGGAAAGACGTTATTGTACTACTGCAGTAGTATGAGACAAGACGAGAGGTTTCAAATACGTTGTTATCATTTGGATGTACTACTAGTAATAGTGGCAATGTGCATAAGATATCAATATGTATTGGGTATTTGAGTTTGGAATGACCAGAAGCGCCATAAGTCTGAGAAGAACAGAAGTCTGGGTCAGTCATCGCCTCGGCACAGGACGTACCCCCTGATAACGAGAAAGCGAGAAAAGGGTTGTCATTTCCGTCGGATCATGAGTCAAACTACCGTCTGGACAAAGGAGAGATGGTGGAAGCTTCGCGGTCTTTGTGCCACTTGGTAGCAGCCCGAAGGTTGGTGGGGTTAGCGTGGTTGAGAAAATCTAGAGTAGTTATACCCTCGCTCTTTTAGTAGCACTAGGACGTCATCTGGTATTCGTACAAGAGTACATATAAACTGAAGTTTTACCGTATGCAATTCCCAAGTCCTTCATCTCTCAGACCCAGCCCTGCGCTCCACCATTTTCCTACAAAGCGCACCCCACTCACCCGCACGT
>Ga0307512_10001446_pt1 | contig 33664 bp, 29 predicted proteins | sample 14_EM_MG_FD_200267 | JGI IMG/M metagenome (GOLD analysis project Ga0307512, IMG submission 200267) | Populus trichocarpa ectomycorrhiza microbial communities from riparian zone in the Pacific Northwest, United States - 14_EM | ecosystem: Host-associated > Plants > Roots > Unclassified | place... | reverse complement strand
TAAGCATTCAGGTTCGGATGGAGCAGATGTTGAAGGATCTTGCTTCACAGTCAAGATAGTGGAGAAATGTACTTATTATAACTGAATATCTATTATGTATGATGACTCGCAAATCATCAATGGATGTCGGCCAATGACGGCCGGGGACGGAAGTTTACCGTCAACGGCCGTCCCTTCCGTCCGTCCCCGTCCAGCCTCAAAAAAGACGGCGCCGTCCCGTCCCGTTCTCAGTGATGTCGGACGGACGGGACGGTTGACAACACTGTTACTGGATTTGGAATCGTTTCCATCCGGCTGGAGATAAATGCACTGTTCGTTGTATCTACTGGGACGAATATTAGTGGGTTCCAAAGGTAAGAACACATGAAGTGTAGGAATACAGCGGCCACTATTGATACCAAATTACACCAGATAAATTTCCCTGCTAGCTTGCCATGATATGTCACTCGCAAACTGCGATGACTTCTCTGTTACAGATGTACATGATGTTGCAGGTCTGATACACGGTCCTGCTGCAGGGGCCGATGCCTCCTGTATACATCTCAAGTCTTTCTCCTTCTCTCTTTTCTCTGTACCATAGAATACACGCACACGGTTCTCCCCAACTTCCATATCGTAACATTCTCTGTTACTTTGGATGCTTCTTTGACTTGTTGATTGACTTGATTGATTCTATCTCGAGGGCCAAAGGCCCGTATATGTACAATCTCTCATATGCGTACGCGTATGCTCTGACATGAGACGCATCACCCTGGTCCTGATGCATATCTATGATGATCGTGGCTTGTATGAGGATATGCATATGGCTTGCATCAGGATCTGGGTGATGCGTCTCATGCCAGATAGTGCATACGCGTACGCATATGGAGATTGTACATATACGGGCCATCGGCCCTCGAGAGATCAGTCAAGTCAATCAAGTGTTTCTAGCATCCAATGTACCATTCTCTGTTGCATATCTGGTGGTGGCAAAGGTGGCAAAAGGCCGCGCAATTGTCGCCACTCTCTTGTACTATAGATCTCGAGTCTTTCTCCTCTCTTCTCTATACAATAGTCTATCCACTAACACGGTTCTCCCCTTCCATATCGTAACAATCTCGAGTCGGATGAAAATACGTATCTACCACACACCCACCTACCAATCTCTAACCGTCTGCGGCTTATTATTCTAACGTCTTCCTAATACAATGTCGCTTGACACAAAGGATGAAAAGTTTGCTTTTTGGTGCTGTTGAGATTAATTAAAGCAGAGAAGAAAGAGACAGATGATTGAACTGTCTATCGTATAAAGGCAGAATAAGATAGACATAAATAAGAAAAGACACTATACAGCGAAGCATCACCCAAGCCCGAGGCTCATAGAGAAATAGGTAACGTACCAAGACCATGGTGGTCAGAGAGCCAAGTGCTCTATCAAGTCCGAGGCGAAGTCTCAGCCTGTAGGCTAAAGCTAGTTCCCGCCTTAGTTATGATAGTCTTCAGGATAAATCCCTTAGTCAACAGCTGCCGAAGAACCCATCAGTGCGACTTCTACCCAAATCACTCTCCTAACTTGTGCGCACGCTTGTGAGTGTCATCCCCTCACCCATCAAGCACTTCCCTAACCTCTAATTTTAGGACCTCACCTCTAACCCCACTCGCTGATCGCACCAGGAGCAGCCCTATCCGCGGACGAGGTGTCTTATCTGCTGATAGGGTGGAGCTTAACATTCATTGTGAGTGAAATCCGGCATTGATTTTTTTGAATTATGAAACATCTAGACTAGGTTAGTGAGAGATACATCACACTCTAAATTATAATACTGATGAGAATCGCTGCTATTTGCTCCATATATGTTATGCTATACAGTTCGCAGCGATGCCAGCTGTTTGCCCGATTCAGGCGCTGACTATGCTACAACTGACCAACGCCTTAATGCTCCAATAGAGTACAAGTACCTTTGGACTCAAGAAGCAATATTCTTCCCTAAATTTCCTAAACACGTAATATTAAGCATTAATTTGATTTTGTCTACTAAGGACGGAATTCGAGTTGCGGAGTATATTGCGACAATGAAGGGGAGAACCGTGTATTGGCTATGGTGCGATGCCTAGGTACAAGTTTAAAGGTCCAAGATGCGTAGGGAAAGAGAAGAGGAAAGTGTGAAGTCTAAAAGAACAGTCACGAACCTTATCTATCACTAGAGTAACCTAACATTTCCTTTTTGAGTCATGAGCTATGAATAATTACCTCGGTTCAGATTATTTTTCCACTTGTCTCTGACACATAAAGTGATACTCTAGCCGACGAAGGGCCGATGCTACTTGGTGTATTAAAGGTTCCCGGACATCCCGCTTAGCTAATGATCCGAGACATTGTCTGGGACACCAACTGCATTTGGTGACAATAGGGTCCGTTTTGGGCATTAGCCGCTCCTCAACAACCATCCAGCAAATGCGATCGTACAAAATAACTAGATCGTACATGTATTGTGCTGTTAAAAATATGATCAAGAAGTTGAATTGTATCGAGTACAAAGATAAAATATGCTAGACAATATACACAAGAAAGATACCATAACAAGGGCCCACTCCGTACCCAGTCTGAGAGAGTCGGGTACCGTAATTAGCTCGAGGCTACAGGAGAATTAGGTACCGTACCAAGCCCGAGGTCGTTCGGGAGCATACAGTTACAAATGTATGTTTAGGGCTAAGAGCTCATTATGCCCGTTTGTCTGAAACCATATTTCAGCGGCTTGCGGCCATTACGTCTACAATTCCCACGTTTCAGCCATAACATGATGATTCCCACTTCTTCTCTGGAACTCTGTAGATGGTTTCACCTCATCCAAACGTTCCGCTCTGCCTCTAGGTGATAAGGTAAGTATGCCAGCGATCCAGATCGAATGTGGGCGCAACATCAGTCGATGAAATGCGAACTATAGGAATCACACCGACACCTCGACACACCACCTCACCGCTAGCTTTTGCCAAGCCGTGAGTCGTTGGCCAACCAAAAGCCGCCCCGTTTATCCTTTACGGCTTCACGATGCCTAGAGGAGGGCGCCCTTCGAGGACCGCAGCACCTAGTGTGGGTCCATCTACTCCCATTACGACTTCCTCCCGCTTTAGTTTATTGCAGGAGATGATGAACGAGGATAATGCGTGGGAATCGGGCTCTGATGGCTCGTGTTCCGGCCATTCCACCTACGATAATTATCGAGATAGCGACGATGATACGGTCGCATCCACGATGCTCGCTTCCCTTCTGGGAGCTGAGCCACGAGCAAAGAAAAAGGGGAAAGGCAAGTTGCCAGCACCCAAGAAGAAGAGTTCGGGGGGCTCTAAAACCCCACAACAACAACAACGATTTGTGCCTGAGGAGGTTTTTACCGACGAGGGCCAACAGGAATATTTGCCAAGTGAAATAGTTGAGGAATTGGTCGGCAAGGCCTTTATCTCAGTTATGGAAGGGCATTTTGCAAAACTCTACACGAAAATCGACAACCTGAAGACGGAAGTGTCGACGCTCAAAACAACTGTCGCGAGCCTTGTGGAGGAAAATAAAAAGATGGGTGAAGTTAGGGGGAATGCGCCAGACCCGGAATTGCAACCACCAGCGACACCACGTACACCAAAAAAGGATCTTACGATCAGGCCACGGCCAGTACTGCCAGCATCACGGAAGCGGGTAGGAACGCCATTGGCGCAAGAAGTTACAAAACGAAATTTGGTGAAGCAGGTCGAAAAGGACAACGCGACGCCTATGAATATCGACGAATCGGATGCGGAACCAGGGCGACCGGGTAAAGCACCGAGATTAACATCCCCACCACCCAGCTTAATGCATTGTGGACATTCTGGAGCTTCGGCAATGGTAATCGGGAGGGAGGATGATAGGGGAGAAAAAGAAAAGGGAGGAAGCCGACAGAATGCGCGGAATCCCAGAAAAAGAAATGGTAGAGGGAGGTCCAGAGGGTCAGGTGACCGAGTGACCGAACTTAGAAATACGATAACGTGGAGGAAGGAGGAAAAGGATAGGGATGGAAGACGACCTGGAGGGAGGGGAGGACCAAAAAAGAGGGGGGAGTCTGAAGTCTCGCGAAAGGAGAATGAAGATGGGCGACCACGACATAGTCGGGTCGTTACTAAATATGATGATGACCGTGGAATCACTGAGATATATGATTGCCGCGGTGGAAGGTATGAAAGTTGGCGACCCCGTAAGGGTTAGCCGTGCAGGGCTTAGGAATGGAGGAGAATCGGAAGAGTTGCAGTTTAGATCGCGCCTATATGGTTTGAAGATCCTGCAGGGCAAAAATGTACTTTACGATTCTCTTTTGTTTTAGTTTGCTTTTAGTGCGCTGTTTTTTGTGTGTTTTTGGGGGTGGGCTCTTTCGGGAGTAGCGGGAAGAGGGAGGGACGACTTTGCCTAGGAGAGAGATTGGGAGTTTCAATGGCCTTGCGCCCTCCTGGTTGAAGACCGAGGAAGTTCCGGGGACGGGGTTAAAATGCCATGACCACCAGTGGTCGCCCGGCTTATGGTAACTTAGCTGGGCACCCCTTCGGGGTGAATGCAAAATGATTACAAACAAACAAACAAACTATAGGAATCACGTTGCCACGAGGTTTAAACACACCGTTTTACTAGTTGCGGGTTTGTTCAGTCGCCAATAGTTGCTGTGTAACTATTTGCAGCACTATCGACGCAGCTGTGCATACTTGTCAATGATTAAATGCTGGAAATAGTCCATCTAGTCCGTTTGTGGCCTTCCAATCCGGGATTAACAATGTCAGCTCAGGACCACCAGAGAAGTTGCGGATACGGCGGACACGGGTGCTATGTATCACAGATCGCCTGATCATACTGGGATCAACATTTTGCCGGGATACAGTAACGGTTGCAGGTGAGTTGCCGGTGTACATACCATTGTGATACGCCCATTCACAGAGTAGCTCTACTATATGTAGATGGATTCCGCGTTATTGTTGGCCAGGTACTGGGGCTGGCTGAGGGCTAGTGGTGGGGTCCACTAAGGGAAGACGAAATTGAGCATTCTTCCAAAAACTCATTATGATATGACCTCTGTAAATGTGACAATTCTTGGGCGATTAAGGTCAAGAAAGGCTTGAATGAGAGCTCAGAAGCAGCTCTACAAGAGAGTGTACAACGATCTTAATTCAGACCAGCCGTTCAGGAGCGTTGATAAGAAATGCGGCTTAGCAAAAATCCCGCGAAATACCCCCTGGATTCCGCATTTTGGGCATCCCAAATCCCGTTCGTAATGGGATGAGAGAGCCTGAATCCCGTCCAACTACCATCCCATGTTCACGCTAATCATGCAAATAACTCTATTGCATAAAGAGTCACAGCCTTCGTTAGCCAGAGTTGATACCTCCTATGGCTAGAGATTGCTGTTGGGCTAAGACACTCAGCCGGATCTACACATAAATGCGTACGTACGTATTCACACGTGTATGACCATATATATGGCTTTGTGGCCCTCTTAGATAGTTCACAGTTAAGATTCTCTATCTCTACTTTAACAAGATGTTACTGTGAGAAGGCGATTGAATTGTGTAGAGAGCTAGTCTTGGCTCTCGTGAGAGAAGATATGAACAGCTGTAGAAAGCAGTCACGCACACTACCAGGATCTCTTTGTTTACAAGCATGCATATGTGCAACAAATTTAAACCGCACACAGACCAGTGATGTGAGACGAGATGATTATACCATTTGCTCCCATGTTTAGGTAGTAGGGTAGGTGAAAATAAAGTTTGGTGTATGAATACATGGTAGGGCTTACCCTACAGGGTTGGCAAAGTCATAACAGCATTGCTCTCCTGTCATACTCTAGCTAGAGTAAATACAGTATGAATAAACAACAACAACAGTATTGCTCACGACAGCAACTACCATATCTGTTATATCCCCTCAAACTCCCAGAGTGCTATTGAAACTCAAGCATCAGCTTTAGGCAACCCACCTTTATTAGGGAGATATCGAGTATTCGTTAGACTACTTTCCCTGATTTCTGGGACATCGCTGTGCATCTTTAGCCAGGTACTATCCTCTACAAGGTTAGATTTACACGATAACTTTAATTCACATTTTGATTTATAGTTGAATATCCCCAACGAGCGTATTTCGTAGCCGAGTGCTATAGACTGCCAGTGTTCTGAAACACGATGCCGACGTATGGAATGCGGTAGCACAACACATGAGAATTGAACTGTCTCTAGTTTTGCTGAGGTGATGGCGGTCATTAGGCAATAGCATAGTTCAAACCTTCGCGCAGGAGACAAGCTACTCTGGAGGCATTAGTAATGTTCTGACCCATTGAGGAATCGCCCCATCCATGAACGAGCCGTACCATCCATGGACAGGGCGGCTCCACCAATGGTTCCGCCATTCATGGACCCATGGATGGGACAGGTGAAAATAATTTTTTGTAAATTAAAATTGCGCCACTAAGAGGAGCCAGCAATTTAGAATAATCTGAGTAAAATAATTACAGATAACGTCAGTAAGCGAAACGAAGCTAATAGTTTTCCTCTATACAAGGCTTTTCATGTCTACACTATACTGTTACTTGAAATGCACTGCATCAAACCTCGGCAGAGGGGGGAAATAAATGTTGGGAGAAATTTCAAAGCGGTAGGGCAGGTGGTGAAACCAACCAGTGAAGCGAAATTTTTTCCACAATACAAAGGACTGCAAGTTAAAAGTAAAGCGAACAAACTAATTGTCTTGTAACGGAGATATATAGCAGTACAGCGAAGCCAGTAGACTTGTAAATGACATATGGCAACAAAAGGAAGCAAATAGGCTTACAAAAAATAGAAATATGTAGAAGCGAAGCGAAGCCAATGGACTAATAAAAGAAATATATAGCAGTGCAGCGAAGCCAAACTTATAAATGGGATATTTGGCAGCGAAGCAAAGCAAAGCAAATGCGCTTATAAAAAATAAAGATTTATAGAAGCGAAGCTATTTTTTAATGTGCGAATTTAATTTGCAAACCTTATTTTCACCTGTCCCATTCATCCATGAACGGTGGTACCATTCGTGGAACCGCTCTGTCTATGGATGGTACCGCTCGTCCATGAACGGGCGGCTACCACGAATGGGTCGCAACAGTAAAGAGATCTTGCGGGGATAGATGTTGAGGTAGAGTTGAGTAACACCAACGGCTGCCCTACAACTGAACACTTGCTGTTACCATTGAGAACGTTGTTTAACTCAAGGCAGCACGGACCGACTCAGTAGTTGTCGATGATGAAAAAGCAGCCTATAGCTGGGGACTTCAAATCACTCAAGATCAGCGGTAGTTTTTATGCGCGGGGAAAGCGGAAGAACACCCTTCCAAACTATCGTGAAATTGAGTATGATAGCAAATTATTTTGAAGCATGCGAAACAGAAGAGCCATACAGTTCTATCCCCTACACGCTCGGTATCCTTCTATACGTATCCTTTCTTCGAGTTTATTCTGAGTAAGGATCACCGTGTGGTGAAGACTTTGATTGCCTAGCCGGACTTTTGTGGCTCATTTACTCACATTATACCCCAAAGTAAAGGATACTAAGTCACATTATACTCGAATGGAAAACAATACCAATTGAGGGATACCGAGCGTGTAAGGGATCGTCTCGGACTTTACAATCCGAAAACTGGTAAGACGCAATTCTCTACGTTTGCAGTGAGATGCTTGTTGCTTTGTGCTGCCACCCTGCAGACCGCTCGAAAAGAGCTGCAAAAAGAGCGAGAAAGGCAGACCAATAAAGTGAGATTGGGTGTTGAGTGTTGTTTCTACGGTCTGGTACTTTCGCGGAGACTATTCCTATCTAAGCATTCAATACATATGAAGTACCCTACAGCTTGATACTTTATAATTAGTATATCCATTCTTCACATGAGGGCTGCATGCTCAGCGAGATGCATCCTAACGTCGTGCATCTACGGCCCGTACCGAGTTTTCTCAGCCAATGGGAACCTCTCACATCAACATCACTCCTGGAGACTGTATTATTGCTTCTGTTTCAGAGCCCGCTTCCGCTCAGGAATGTTTCGGTGGTGAATCCTGGCCTACTGTGACACAAATTCGTTAAGTCAATGGAAATAATAATTGCAGACACATCGGCAATTTAGTGCCGAACACAATGGGATGCTGAGAGAACAGGGCCACATTCTACTTGAAGAAACTATCAGCGCGCTAATTGGTTCCTTGTACTGGAAACCGTCGTAGAATTCCCGGCTGGATAACTCCTGTTCATATATCTGCGGGAATTACATATACCGGGGTATACCGCAAAAAAATGCAATCATGTGGTGTAAACCCGAGGATGAACTGAGAATAGTGATCGAGGCAAGACTGTGGAATAACAAATTACCAACGATGATGGCAACTGCATGAGCAGTTCTAATCATCTAACGCACATATATTCGCTAGTTTAAAGTGGTGACTGCTTTGCAATCTAGCTAAAGCAATCTTCGGCCTGTTTCCAGTATATTTTGGGCGGCAAACTGAAAAATTCTCTAGATTGTTAGAGGTATAATCTATTCATTAGATTATCTATTATAGACTAGATTTGGGCGGAATTATTGCAGTTGCTGCAGGGGGGTATGATTGGTTGCATAAGACGTCCAGTTGATCCACAATGGGATCTGATTGGTCAAACAAATGAAACTACTGGAAGTGCCACAAATCAGCCCAAACCGAGGGTGTAGTGGATATCATGTTGCATTCGGGCCGCTTGCTGCCACTGCATAAGCCGCTATCCGTTCATCTTCAGCTGACTTTGCTCCAGTCGGCCGCTGTTTATCGTCCTGCTTGGGCACAAAACTGTAGTTGTGGCGTGATCGTGCCTTTATCGGAAGGTGCTTTGCACTATATAGCTCACGAATTGGCGCGCTACAATGGCTTTATGCAACGAGCCGATATGTAAACTGAAAAAATAGATGATGCATTCTACTTTTCCAGTTATGAAGAGTTGATCGCAATTATCGTGCCATGCAATGTGTCCGGAGTGAGTGCATATCTAAGAGACTAAAGACTGATTGATCAGTTTACGTGAAGAGAGACCCGTAGATCACGAAACTGTGTTGAGGCCTACAGAACTTGATCATTTACACCCCCGCTCGGCAATACAGGGTGCTCGGGAGTTACATGCAAACGTCCCTCTGAAAAGTAGCTGAATCTCGGGCGGGATGCATCAGCCGAGTGCGATACAAACTCAACTTGGCGATGCGCATATCCGGTTCCACAGAAGCAGGATCTCCGTACGGTTCCCGAATCGGGAATGCTACTTGCTTCGGTCCAGCCTGGTTCCTGTGGGGGCATCGATTAAAATTTCTAATCGCGTCTAGGTAGGCTTCGTACTGGGAAAATACTTCCACATGTACGATGGGATGGAGAACAGAGGCAGGTACCCTTCCTGCGAAAAGGTACGCCCAAGAAAAGCAAAATAGGGGGGGTCTACACCTTGAGTCATTTCTCCTATACCGAGTACGTATCAACGCTCACATGCGAGCATTGCCTTCTCTTCGCGTTATTCCGGTCGAGGATTTTCCTATTTAAAGGCGAGTGTCTTCATAGCTTCTTTAGTTCATCAGCATCTTCTTACTACAGTTCGAAATCATTTTGACATCCTCCTCTTCAGTCCTTCCAGACCAAAGCTTTGACGGTAACTAGCCACTTCGAATATAACGCAGTTACTTCTTTTCTGGTGCAGTTTCGTAGTGCCGCACGCAATGCTAATTTAGACACAGAGAACCACTTAAACCAACCTCACCATGTTCTACCTCCTCTCCCTCACGCAAACCTGCGAACTCAAAGACGACTTCACTGCCGACGGCATCATCGTCTTCCAATCAGACAAGCTAGATCTGAATTCTCCTGGTAACGACAACACCGCCATTAGCCTCTTAAATTCTGGCGACTGCCTTCTCGTCATCGCCATCCGTCGCTATGAGAACGCGATCGTGTTCAACTCCAAAACTGCGGAGGGCGATTGGGGACCAGAAGAGAGAGAAACTCTCGATGATAAATTCCCTGGCCCTAACACCACCATCACCGTGTACGATCACGGAGACCGATATCAGATCCTGTTCGATTATCATACGGTTCATTATTATACGAAGAGGATTACGAAGAACGCCAACAGCATTTCGTACACGGTTAATCCGGATCAGACCCCGTCGTTCTCGGACCCGCTCGCGGTGACTACTTATACGTCTATGGAGCAGTTTGTCCCTGGAAACTGATAAGTACGTTGCTCTCACCATTGACTCGAGAGTGCTTCTGACTAATGCCTAGCTAGTTGGAGTCGAAGAAGTGACTCGTCTGGCTGGGTATTGGTTTTGGTGGGATTGTTTTCATAAGAAAAGGGTTTCAAAACACGCAAAAATACAAAAAGATGGACTAGTGGATGGACGTGGTCAGCCTGTTGGTACTGTTCTTATGATGTGATATGTTGGATTAAGGATTAACGCTCTCTATGGCTACAATTGAATTGAGTTTCTATGCTTCCTGAGCTCCCGGTATCGTGTAACATGACTTAGTTGTTGGGTGTGAGATTAATCGCAATAACTCTAATTAGAGTATGGCAGGATCCCGGGACGTCCCGTGACTGTTTGTGTAACTACTGTTCGACAAGGACCGTTTCCACCCGTCTGAGGGATGTAATAACGGTTTGTAGTATCGACCGCGGGGAGAATCGATGAATATGTGAGGAGCAGGGATACGGGGTGATGGTTGACACCAAATTAGCACCACATTATAGTTGATCATAGCATATCATTTATGAAGTCCCCGGATATCTCTGTTGCCTAAATAGATCTCAGCCTTCGTATGGCGATTTACTGTGCTGGTATTCTTACGGGTTGACGGTGTTCAGCCGTCTCTATACATAGATGAGTACGTACTACGTACGCATTCGTATATGGACTACCGTATATGTATGGCCTTTGTGGCCCTCTTAGATAGTATAATCAACCTTCTCTATCATCACTGTTTTAACAATCTCGAGCCCGATGAAAATTACTCCCGAGAAATCTTGTGTGATAGACATTCTGGTTACTCTTGCCCCGGGGAAAAGGTCCCGAAACGGGACAACAGCGTTTCTAAGTCTTGGCAGAAAGAAAACGGCACAATAAGTCAACAACAACGAGAGCAATCAAAAAACGGACAGCGGCATTTGACTCCTAACATCGAATTGACCCCGGAACGCGCTTCCTAGCACGTTCTGGACCGCCAGAGGAGGGCGCGCACAAGAATTCACGCAGCAGAGTGGGTTCGCGTAAAGGCTTGGCAGAAAACACGACTGACGCGACGCATCGGCCAGTGAGCAAGCGACACCGGGGACGAAGAGGCTTGCCTCACAGAAGTGATGACCGAGTTCAGAGGGAGCGAGAGGAGTGACCTGGACGCGGGAGAAGCGGGAGACGGGAGGAGCAACGCGCCCATCGATATGGCGATGGAGGTGGCGACAGCGGCGACACCTGCGGGCGTAGCCATATTTGAGCCGATGGAGAGAAACGAGAAGGGAAAACGGAGAAGGAGGAGCGAGGCCCCGGCGGCCCCCAGCGACTGGAAGAGCCGCATGGAGAGGACGATACGACTGCAGGCACAAGAGCTAACGCAGCTGCACCGAACAGTTGGACATCTGGCAATCCTGTTGGAAGGCTGGGCAGCCCGCGAGGAGGCACAGTGGCAGGGAATGATGCCATGGATGCAGGAGAGAGAGCAGAAGTGGGACGCCCACCATGAGGACGACAAGCTGTGGGGGGTGGGTATCACGAATATGATCGCAAAGACCATGAAATAGGTAGCACAAGGCCAGGAAGGGAGAGAGAGAGAGAGAAAGACAAATGACTGCGAGGACGGACGGGGGGGGGGCTAGAGGCCTTGCAACATGCAGATACGACGCGAGAAGAGGAACCTGAGAAGCGCCAGCAGCTGCAGCAGCAACCGAAGCCCAAACTGCAGCTCAAACTGCAGCCTGAACCACAGCCCGCACCCAAGCCAAAGTCAGCGCCCACACCCGCTAGACGGTGGTAGACCGTCCCACCCCGAGCCAAGAGTCAGAGGGCACCCGTCGGCCCAGGCCCCGCCCCGACGGCTGGATCGAGCATGGCGGAGAGAAGCCTGATATTGAGAAAAGACGAGAGCGTACCGCTCTCCAATAAAATGGACCAGGAAATCGCGTCAGCGTTCAACAGTGCGCTCTTCCACCAGAAGGCACTGGCCCACGTTAGGATCATGAACGCCAAAAGGAATGCCAAGGGCAGGTTTACTGCAATCACGCACCCGAATGTGACAGCCGAGATGGCTCTGCAGTACCGCGAAATCATCATCACCGCAGCGAGGACGGTTGACAACGGAGCCGTGGACGTCGAAGAGAATGAGTCCTGGGTAAGGCTAAATATCCACCCAGTCCCTCTCGTACGGTACATGGGGAAAGGCACGGAAGGCCTGCAGTAGATGCAAGAAGAATTCGAAGCGGAGAATGAGGGCATAGTGATCCCCACCCAAGTGAGGTGGCTGGCGAACCCCCATACCATCAGGGAGTGGAGGCAGAATGGAGAGATTGCCGCGTCATCGGTAGTTTTCGTCGTGAAGGGGAACAGCGTGGCACAGAGCTTAGTCAAGAAAGCCATCAAGGCGGTGGGGGTGTGGTGCCGAGTAGAAATGTACACGAACGAAGGTCCTGACAGCAGGTGTGAGCTCTGCCGCGGGTGGGGCCACATTGAGAGCAAGTGCGGCAGCAAGCCCATATGTGGCTACTGTTCACGCCATCACTGGACGAGCGACCACAAATGCAATGTGGTGGGATGCACGGCAAAGCAGGGATCACTCTGCCGCCACACGCTGGAGAAGTGCCCTAATTGCAAAGGAAACCATATCGCGTTCAGCAGCAGGTGCGCAAAGAAGACCAAAGCTACCGAAGCGGCGCGGCAGAGCAAAAAAATAGGGCTAGCAGGACGAGCGTCCACGAGTGCAGCTCGAGACATGGCAATGGCAACGGGCCCGAACAGAGTGGCACTTGGCCCTAGGCCCCAGGTGGTGGCGGAAGGAGGGGGAGATGGAGATGAAGAGGAGATGGCGGACGTGGACGAAGAAGAGGAGGCAGCGGGGGGGGCAAGAGACATCACGATGGCCGGAATTGAGACTGCGACCAGGACTGCGACTGACATCGAATTTGAGACCGAAACGTGAGCCCTGGCTACGAATGATTAGAGTGATCCAACACAACTGCGCAAGGTCATACGAGTGGACCTTTGCGGCGCTGGAGACGGGACTCGAATGCAGCGCGGACGTTCTGTGCTTGAAAGAGCCACTGAGAGAAAGAGGAGGTATTGGGATCAGCCATTTGGCATATGAAATAAGAAATAGAAAAAGAGTTTGGACGGCGATACAGAGAGAGAGCGGCTTGGTGGTTGATGCGCGGACGGATTTGAGCAGAGGTGCGAACGAAGATGTCATTGCCACCGACGTCTGGAGGACAGGGCAGAGGATAACTGTACCGGGCGGGATCAGGCGTAGGTGATATTGGTGACAATAATGTATTATCGAATACAAGACAAGACAAGACAAGAGTCGGAACTGTTTCAAAGTCGTAACTTGCTTTGCTATACAAGAAAATGAGTAAAGAGAAAAGAAAAGGATATCCTCCAACGCTATCAACACTCTCTTTATATACAATTCGTCTGCCACCCTCGAACCATTCCTCATGCTCCGATGTACCATCCGAATCTCATCCCATGATCTTACACACCACTCCATTATTCCTTATCGTAACAACCACGCCACCTCACCCAACATCGCAACACCTCAGACCACTTCTTTATCTTACTAAATTATACCGCCACCATCTCGCCGCTTCCTCCGCGTCTTCCAACGTCTCCGCCTTTCCATAATACAATTCCTTCCACACCTTGCGTATCTTTCTTCTATTATTCCCAAGTATCTCTGTACCTTCTTGCGCCGTGACAATAACGAGGATGGTCAACGTTTACGACCAAAAGATCACGCATTCGGGAGAGAGACCGGCGCAAAAGTTGAACTGGCAGAGAGTCATTCGGCAGGGCGGCACTGTCCTCGCAGGAGACTTCAATGCCCACTGCATATGATGGGACCCAAGATGCCAAGAGCAGAGGGATGCTGCTTTCTGGGAAGACGTGATTGACGAGAATGGACTGGAGATTGGAACTGACGGCAGGCCCACCCACCATTGGACTGGAGAGGACCAGGAAGGCGAGTCGGTCATCAATCTGATGTTGGCACACCGACCAATTGTAAAGTGGACCATACTGGCCGATGACCACGCCACTGGATCTGACCATGAGGTTATAGAATGGGAGGTGGGAATAGACAGGCAGGAGGAGGCGGACCATGAGAGGGTAGTAGGGTGGAATTTGGCTGCAATCACAGAGAAAGAAGTGGAAGCAGCGGGGAAGCCATGGGCGGAACTAGCGAAGGAGAGAGCTCAATCAGATGCAGAGTGCACAGTTGACGAGGTGGAGCAGGAGGCCGCATGGTGTCAGGAAGCAATGAGCAGCGTTCTCGACACCACAGCAAAGAAAATCAGGATTTGTGCCAGATCAAACAGATGGTGGAATGCCGACATCAAAGAAAGAAGAAAAACGGTAGGGAGAGGGAGAAGGAGGAGACGGCACTCGGAGGAGGCTGCCCGGGCGAAGGCAGAGCTCCAGAAGTCGATCCGGTAGTTCAAGAGAGAAATGTGGAGCGATTACTTGAAAAACCTGAGGGGAACCGAGGTGTGGAGAGCGTCACGATACGCTAACCCTCGGGCGGGCATGACCGTGGATGTTTTAACGGACACAGAGGGCAAGAAAGCAAACACATCATTGGCGAAGGAGGAGATACTGAGGCACGAATCCTTCCCCCCGAACGACAGCGACCAGTACTAAGAACTACCTCCAGCGGGAAGCGCACACACATGCGTCACTGAGCACACAGTCAAGCGAGCTTTGTATTCTCAGTCAGTGAAGAAGGCACCAGGACCAGACAAGCTGTCTTTTGGGGCCATACGGCTGCTCTGGATGTGGGACAAAGAGAGGATCGTGAGGGTGACGAGGGCGGCAATTCGCATGGGAAGACACCCAGCGGTATGGAAGCGGGCTAGAGGCGTGGTCATTCGCAAGCCTGGCAAAGACGACTATACGAAGCTGAAGGCCTACCGCTCCATATTGCTGCTTAGCTGCATGGGAAAAGTGGTCGAGAAAGTAGCCACGGAACTGCGGTCAGAAGAGGCGGCAAGGAGAGGGCTACTGAGCGACGGACAATTCGGAAGCAGGAACGGACGGTCAGCCATCGATGCAGCGGCCATCATGGTCGACCGAGTTCACGCAGCTTGGACAAATGGCCACATAACAGGCGTGCTTCTCATGGACATCAAGGCAGCCTTCCCGACCTTGGCAAAAGGATGATTAGTCAACTTGATGAAGGTCAGGCAAATGGACGGAGACCTTATATGATGGACGGAGAGCTTCCTGTCGGACAGAACGGTGGAGATGGTAATCGAGCTTAGCGCCATGGAAAGACACCCAGTGGAGGCAGGGGTCCCGCAAGGCTCACCTGTGTCACCGATCCTCTTCGCGATCTACACCTCAGGACTAATCAAGTGGGTCGAAGAGTATGTATCAGAAGTTGAGGTGCTATCCTATGTAGACGACCTCATCTGGGTGGCGACCGGGAGCGATGTCAACCATGTCGTCTCGATACTTGAGAGATGCGCAGCGAAGAGCATTGAGTGGGCAAGTAGACGATGGCTACAGTTCGACACTGCAAAGACTGAGGCGGCACAATTCACGCGCAGACGAGGCCACCGGAAACACCTCCGGCCAAAACTGACAGCAAACATAAGAGTCTGAAACGAGTCCGTATGGTTCAACGCCCAGGCGACGCGCTGTCTGGGCGTGTGGATGGACGCACATCTGACGATAATGGAGCACCACAACCGATGCATGAAGAAAGCCAGGGCAGCAGAAGCCTGGCTCCGAACTTTTACCAAGACATACGGCATTGTCCCTGCGAGAGTATGGGCCGTCCAAGTGGCGTGCGTCCAAGCGGTCGAAGTATATGGCAGCGAGCTTGGGTGGGATCCCAGGGAAGTAGGCAGGCGAGATGACCTCCAACTCCTCCTCAATCGACAAGCCGGATCCATCCTGGGCGCGCTGCCCACGACTCCGCGGGGTGCACTGATGAGAGAGTCAGGGCTTACACAGGCGCCAGTAATCTTGGACTCCAGACAACAGCGACTTGCAGCGAGAATAGAAAACGCATGCAGTAGCAAACTCAAGGAGCTACACAAAAACCCCTCTTCCGGAGCACCAATATGCAGATCAGTCAGGAAAGAGCATGAGCATGGCCGGACAACCGAAGGCATGAACTGGCCGGCCCCGAGCGCAGAGCCAGCAGTCAGGACCACCATACTGGACGACACCACTGCAGCCAAAAGCGCCATGCAGCGCAGGGCAAGAGGGAAAGAAGCCAAAGTCGGAGCAGGGGTCTGGATGTGGTGGACAGATTGATCACGCTCAGACGATGGCCGAGTGGGAGCCACAGCAGTGTGTAAACACGGACATGAATGGAGATCTCGCCGCAGCTTTCTGGGGACCGGAAGCATGGAGGTCTTCGACCCCGAAATGTGGGCGATCTGACTCACGCTTGACGTGATGATCGAGAAGAAAGAAACATTTCAGATGCATGGAGTGAAGATGGTGGCAGTCTTCAGCGACTCGCAGGCCGCAATCCGACGAGCGGCACACCTGGAGCCGGGCCCAGGGCAGCGACTGGCGAGGCGGATCAACAGGAGGGCGCGGAGCCTTCTCGGCCACTGCATCACAACCGAGATCCACTGGGTCCCGGGGCACTCCGGCATCCCCAGAAACGAAGAAGCAGACCGTCAGGCCAACTTGGCCCGAGACGCAAGCGGAAGCACAGTGATAGAGCGGCCATACACCTTGGCCTCGAATAGGGCTAGACGGATCTCCGAGGGAAGATCGGCAGCTAAGTCGGAGTGGGAGGCCGACAAGTGCAGCAAGCACTTCAGCTGCAGACTCAAGGGCAAGGCAGGAACCAAGAGGCCTATCCCGATGAGAAGCGTAAAGCCGCTGGCCGCCAGGTTCTACCGATTAAAGTCCGGGCATGCGCCCACTGGGGTCTACAAACAACGGTTCGGCCACTGAGATGACAACAAATGCTGCTGGTGTGGAGCGACAGTGTCCCAGACGCGGGAGCACCTCTTCCGCCACTGCAGCCGGTGGAGAGTCCAACAGCGAGAACTATGGAAGGCGGTGAGAAAGGCGACGGGCTGGAGAGCGGGTAGATGCTGGCACGTGCAGATCTCTGAGCTCTTTTCCATAGAAGAGTGCGACCAAGCGGTGATGGACTTCCTAGCAGCCACTGAGGTTGGGAAGTTTCTGCCCAGTTGAAGTAGCGGGATGGAGCGGGCTCAGGGCTTGGGGCTCAGGGGCGGCATTGGAGGCAGCGGGGCTATACTATTCCTTCTTTCTTTCTTTCTTTCTCTCTTTTTGTCTTGTTTTCTGTCTTTCTCTTATCTTCCATTTCTCAGCGGGGACGAAGGGTAGCGGGGGGGGAGCTCCGCCATCTAGCCGGCTTGCCCGGAGGTGGAGGGGATATCAGGGTCCTGTCATACTCTAATTAGAGTCAATACAGTATGATTAAACAACAACAAAGGTCCCGAAACTTCTTCAGACAGATTGTTTTGTGTGCCATACAAGTGAAAACTAGATAGTCCGCCTTTAAGACCAGTGTTGATCAGTGATATTGAATCTCAGTCCTCTCATAAAGGGTTCCAGTGAATAGAATTTTGCATTCCTGCTGTGCTTCAAGGTGTATTTGTAAGACGGAATATAGTTCCGGCATAACTGTATTCATGTTCCTGCACTGTATGCATCCCTGGAAAAACACCTGACTAGGCTCGGTGGTCTTCAATCAGGCACCAGGCACTGTTGGCCGCACTACCAATAATATGTCTTAGCTGGAAAACATTCTCCTCAAGTCGTCCAAATACCTCCAGCATACGTTTCAGTCGCTTTGACGAGACGATATACCGCCTTCGAGGACGGTTCAATACATTACTGTACCATTGCGAGTCAGATACTAGTACCAAAATCATGCTTGATGTGACGAATGGAATGAAAAAATTCTCTTCTTATCCCTGCGGCTTTGAATACATAGCATTACACGAAAGGTTCTCATTGCTCATACAGGTAGACCCATTCATACACTGCCAAAGTATCCCCTGCGAATCCGCATCACAAAATTGAGTCGTTGTTGCATTGTGGGGAGAATTGCCTGATATAAATTATGGCGCCGACAGAAGAGAAAGGGAGAATGAATTGATATATAGACAGATAACATCGGGATGTCGATTATTTGCCTCTACCGAACTATGGTCATAACGAATAATGTGCTATGATTATGTACGAAAGAGCGCAGTCTGGTCGACATCCGCGATTAAAAAAAAGGGTACGCCAAGACTTTGTGGGTAGCTTTACTCACGGCGATACCTTTTGTTTGAATTTGGTTCCTCCTCCTCCTCCTCCGCGTACCCGCTCGCTCGCTTGTGTATTTGATATATGTAGCGAACGTTTTGGAGTCTCTAGACCCCCACCCCTCAGCTCTAGCGAAACCATTTGAAGGCAGATAACTATTGTTTCATTGGTTAGGCCGGCGCAGCGCTAGCTTGCGCCAATTGCGGTATTAGGCTACGATAACATCTCTTCAAACCATGCACGTGCCTCCAAATGGCTAGATCTGGTTTATTAACTTGTGCTCTATTGATTAGGAGTGGAAGGGTTAGATTTTATTGTGCTTTCTTTAATTTTTTCTACAATTCACTCTTGTAAATGGAGGGGAGACGGACGGGATATGTGGCATGAACGGTAGCGGGTGCGGAATCCATGATTTGGACTTTGGAATCTAAGCTTCGAGGGTAGTGATGAAAGAGGTGTCGTTACCTTTTAACCGACATAGTGTGGCATTACCAACCGCCCCAAAAAGCTTGGGGTGCCTCGGTAAAATGGTAGCATTGCTTATTTCTGCGGCGACAGGGGATGGTTAAAACTAACTCGGGAAATTATAATTGAGATGTGCCGCGCGGCAACGAAACAAGCGATCCAAACAATGCGGGATTGCCGTTACACGTGTACCGATGACATCATATAGGCATGGATACCCAGTAAAATGAATCGGGCCGAAGAGTGTATGCAAGCCCATGTCGAGGTGCAATTCCCCTGCGCATTTACCACAGATTTGGCGATTAACTATATATCAGACAATCCGGTGCATTTGAACATCACAATTCTAATGGTGGAAGATGCCGCTACACCGTCGAAGCTTGTTTCGTACTGGCGGAGCTTTAACTGCTATACCGGAACGGGGATGTCTTGGCCCGAGGGTAGCCCTACGTTGACCACCTACCTTCGAACATAACTATGAGCCTTGTGACATTTTCTCCCATATCATACCCTACTTACTCCCGGTGACACCGCTTGTACGATAGATACATTAAATGAGCTCATAACTCATAAACCTGAGAGTTAAATGCAGTCAATGTACTTGAACTGTCCAAAGGCTTGAACTATCCCAATACATATATCCCCACACCGAGCTATAGCTTCTCACATTCATCCCAATAATACGTCCCGTTGGGTCAAGTCTGTTCCCGGGGCGGGACTGTCAATTTCGGGGCAGAGAAGTTTGGACCGTTTGAGACCTTCTTGGACTACACGACTGCGGTGCCTTACAGTCCATGGGGGCCGAAAATAATTAAACAAACTAAAGCAACTACAACTATAAATCCTTTGCACGTATCTGAATGCCAAACAGGATCTTTTGTCTTCCCAACAATCTGTGCTAGGGCCTTCTGTATCTCACTCAGTGTTGCTAAGCGGCCCGACCGGCCGCCGGGCTTTTTAGACATCTGCAGACCTGCCAGGCCCGGCCTGAATTTAGAGGCGGCCGCTAGGGTAAGCCTGCCAGGCCTGTGATTTAAAAGCCGGGCAGGCCTGCATATATTTGAAGTCTGCATATATCTTCGAAGTCTGCAGAAGCTTGAGCCGGCCTGCATAACCATAAGTTGGCCTGCAAAAGCCCGGCAACCCCGGCTATAGAGTTTCGTTAGAATTTGGGCATTATTCTTCAGGCCCACCCATGCTAGTGTCAGACTACAGTCATCGATAGGGAATCCTAGTCCGGAAACTATCGGCTCGGATAGACCGGTCATCTCGGTGAATGTCCCGGACGAGATGTTTCTGTGGGGTTCCGATATACGCCAGTTGGACCGGACCGTTGGGATTCTTGGTTCTCGGGTACAACAAAACCTACTGATGTCAAGCACTGGGAAATTCTGTGTAAATTTCTAGTGTTTATCTGTCTCCTCACTAACAATCGGCTAGTGCTTCACTCGCTGCCGACGTGCAGCCGACATTTAGCTAATTCTTTGCCTCCCCTTCACCTCCGAATTCTTTTTCTCAGGTCCGCCACCTCTTTGGTCAACGCTGTTTTCTCTACGCCCAGTGAGGTACATTTAAGTCCCATATCCTTCTTCTCTTTGCACAGGGAGGTGCATTTAGCCTCCCATCGCCCCTTCTCATTGCGCAGTGACTCGCATCGATACTCCATGAGCTGATTCTCACGGCTAAGGGAGGCGCATTTAATTTCCAATTTCGTATTCGCCTTTCCGCGTTCTTCAGATTCCTTTCTCTCCGATTCAATCAACCTTTTCGCTTTCTCCCAAACGTCAACCACAAAATCGCCACCTTCAGATATTAGCTTCTGAAATGTGGGGTTCCCGAGCAGCTCAAACATTTTCGCAGCGCAGAACGTGCTGATAACCCGTCGCATGGGCTCTTCCGAGTTCACAAGGGAGTTGGTATTTGCGTATACGTATTCAACCAGGTGGACAACACTTTCGGCGGTTTTTGAGTCCTTTACTGCCGTGGTCTGTGACAGGATCATATGCAACCGCCCGAGAACGGCCTCTTCGAGTGCAGCGGTGTTTGTGTACTGGGCGAGAGTGTAGAGCTTTACATGGGCCATGGAGATAGTTGAGAAGTCGCCCATGTCGAAAGGTGTATCGTCAGGCCTAGGTGTGGGCTGGGGGGCAAAGCAATCCAAGAGATGCAGTAAAGGTTGATGAATATCTAGTTGGGGCTTTTGTACAGTCGGCTTTGGTGTTGGTTGGCTCTCCACTTCAGCTGGGGGCGTCTTATCCCCGGAACATTCCGACACAGAATAGCTCCCAGTATAAGTCCATTCCAAATAGCACTTCACAGTAGATTCTTCCCACTCACTCCAGTCTACCTCGCGACTGTGGCATTCGGCCCAATTGCCCTCGAACATTGCATGCAAGGCTTTTGAGTTTGCGGTAATAAGGCTAGAGTGTACCAAGTACGGCCTCTTTGTGACGCCTACAAGGAGGGTCAAAGGGGAAGAATTGAAGTGGCTGCTTGTTTAACTTGTTTTAATTTACGTCCATGCTTTGCTGCGGGGAAAACTTACGCGCAGATGGTAGTCCCGGCCATTCTGACTCGTCGTGATAATTGAGGGAGTAAATGTATATGGATGGTTTTGGATGCCTTATGGGTTCGAGAGTTGGGGTTGTAGGAGACGATTGAGTTGTAGGAGGGTCCTTTGTTGGGTTAGCTGATGTGCTTTATTGTAATGACTATTAACTTAGCAGGGTTACCGCGCACTTTATGTTTATTGTTGATTGCACATGCTTGCGTGCAGGATGTTAGTTTAGGGGTAATCGTGTTTTGCTTCGTGCCATGGGTTTGAGAAACAATAAATGCGTAAAAATATATCTGGACCGACAAGTGACCGCGACTTGAGAAACAGACATCCTTGGAGAGTGTGCATACATCATACACGCACTACCCTACATGTTTCCCGGCATGATTTTGACCGTCACTCTGGCTGCGACTGAACTTACGCTAGGGAACTGTCGACAGAAGTATGGCCTTAGGTGAGGCTGTAGGGGGTGGAGAAATGATTGTGCGGGAGCCCAGGCGAACGTATAGTACAATTACGGATACTGGAATGGGATGTTCTGGTAGGGTCAAATATCATCGCGAATAGAGTGCCGGGCATGCAATCTGCACGTTCTACGAGAGTAACGGGTTCAGCTATTTTTCCTTTATCCGCCCAGTTTTAGATTATTGGTTGCAATACCTTGTGGCTGAAACCGCGTTTTAGATTGTTATCTCCTCTTTGGTACGCGTTAGTAGGGATGTACCAAGGCGCGCGCTTTGGTGCTAGCTAGGTCTTTGTTAACTCTGACTGTGTCCTACCCTTGCCGCCGTCTAAAAGTACACATCGGCACCTGTGCTATTCGACAGCCGACCAACCCATTTGTCGAGAAACTACCCTTCGAAAGCCCACCGAATTTACGATATCTTAGCCTTGACAGAACGGGAGAATACACAAACAATCCAATACGTATAGATTGGAGCTCACACCACATTACCGTTATTTTAAAGCCTGAGGAAGGTATCTACCAGGTTTATTGGAACGATAAAAAACTTTAACCCTATTCAATCAAGTCATTAGTGCATGACTGGTTTCAGGAGGTAGTTTGATATAATTGCAGTTGAGATCAGCGAGATCTATACTCAATGACGCTGTAGCTAATAATAGGTTCAGTTTTCCGATATGGGATAGTTCATTCCGGCGCCCCTTAGGAGCATCCGTCTTAGTTCAGTCTAATATATTTACCGCGCGGATATCTTTGAGGAAGAAGGTACAAACGCTAATTTATGCAACATGACTTACTTCTACATCTGCTATATCTTCTCGGATTATTTAGTGGCTATTTTTATGCGTGCAATGATTTAACAAGAAAAGGTTAGCCTCTTCTTCCTTCACTGTGCCATCAGCCACATTGATACCTGCCCTCAGATACCTACCCTGAATATTGTCCATGAGGCGAGATGTCCCTGAACCTGTCTCGCAACCCCAGCACCATAATGACGGGACTTCTGAACGCAGGGTTCCCAACGTTCGTCCAGACTAGTCTTCATAGCCCGACATCACCGTCCCGCCTGGGGCATGAATATGGAGTACTAGACCGTCCTAGGCAGAAACTCGAGCACTAGGGCTAGGTATAGATGACCGTAGTTTTTGACTAGGGTCGGATATTGTAAACATATACACATCTTGCGTCGCCTCGAAGCATTCTCATTGGCGGGAATTGTTTTGCCCGTGGCGGTGCCTCAAGCTCATTTGTCGCAATTTTTCGGCTTGTGGCAGTGCGTTGGTTTCTGTGGCGTTAACTGCAACACTATCGTGATCTTGGACTCGCGTCATTGCCACGTGACGTTTCGTTACCACGAGGGAGAGTGGAAGAGATAGCTGCAGAAGGTGAAAAGAGAGTCAGAATACTGTTCGGCAAAATGGCAACATTTTCTTACTTCCGCGACGACAGGGGAGGGTCAAAATTAACCCGGGGAATTATAATCTAGGTGTGCCGCGCGGTAATGAACAACCGCTCCAAACAATGCGGGGTTGCTATAACACATGTACGGATGACATCATATATGCGTGCGCAGTGATATGAATTGAACAGAAGAGTGTATGCAAGCCTCTATTAGAGTGTCTTTCCCCCTGCGCTTTACCACATATTTAGTGATTAACTAACATCAGATAATCCGGCGTATTTCATAATTCCCATGGTGGAAGATGTGGTTACGCCGTTGATACTTGTTTCGTATTGGTGCAGCTTTAACTGCGCGGGAGAGTATGCCGAAGCGATATTGTCTAGGCCTAGGCCCAGAGGGCGGTCCAACACGGGCCACCCACCTTCTGACGTAGCTATGGGTTTTGCGGCACTCTCTCCGCAGTCGTATCTAATTCACTCCCCATGACACACCATGCGTACGATACAATGGAGCTCACTACATAATTCCTGAGAGTTAATGGTATCAAAGTCAATAAACTGTTAATTGGTTTGAACTATCCCATGCACGTATCCCATCCAATTGCCACTCAAGCTACAGTCTCTCAGGTACATCAACGCCTGCGGGCAGGAGTTACGATACCCGGCAAGAATAAGCCGACACTCGGCGTACTTGACTGGAATGGGTTGGGCGATTCCGGCGACGAACTGATACTTCTTTGACTGGCCATCAGTTCGGAGTTCTTTTTTCTCAGCTCCGCCATGTCATTGGTCAACGCCGTATTCTCTCTACCAAGTGAGGCGTATTTAACCTCCAATTCCTTATTCGCGAACCCCTGCGCTTCAATGACTTCATCAGATTTCTTTCTCTCCCAGTCAATCAACCTTCCCGCTTTCTCCCAAAAGTCAACCACAAAATCACCACCTTCTGATTGTAGCTTTTGGAATGCCGGCTGCCCAAGCAGCTCAAAGAATCGGACTGCACAAAACGTGCTGATTACTCGTCGCATTGGATCCTCCGAATTCACAAAGGCGTTGGTGTTTGCGTATACGTATTCGACCAAGTTGACCACGCTTTCAACAGTTTGCGGATCCTTGATTGGTGCGGTATGTAACAAGATCTTATGCAATCGCCCGAGTGCAGCATTTTCGAGGGCAGGTGTAATTGTGTACTGAGCAAGGACGTAGAGCTTTGCATGGGCCATGGAGAGCGTTGAACAGTCGCCCATGTCGTGAGATGTATCATCGGGCCCAGTAGTGGGTAGTGGGACGAAGCAAGCCGAGAGAGGCGTCAATGGCCGATGAATGTCAAGTTGGGACTGTTGCACAGCCGGTTCCGGCGTCGTTCGGCCCCCCGCTTCAGCTAGAAGCGTGTTGCTGTTTTCAGAACACTCCGACACCGAATAACTCCCGGTATAAATCCACTCCAAATAGCGTTTCACCGTAGATTCCTCCCACTCACTCCAGTCCACCTCCCGATTCTGGGTTTCGGACCAGTTTCCCTCGAACATCGCACGCAAAGTTTTTGAGTTTGCGGCAAGAAGGCTAGAGTGTACTAAGTACGGCCTCTTCGCTGCGCCTACGAGAAGGGTTAAAGGGAAAGAATCGAAGTGGCTGTGTATTTAGCTTCTTCTGTTTAAGTCCGGCTCTGCTGTGGGAAAACTTACGTGGAGATGGTAGTCGCGGCCATTTTGATAGTCGTGATAATTGAGAGAGTTAATGTATACGGATCGCTCTGGATGTCTTATAAACTCGAGAGAGACGACTCGGAGTTGTAAACTAGACCTCCATCGAAGGACCCGTGGAAGTGTTTTATTATAACCTAACCCGGTAGGGTTACCCCGCACCAACGTGTTGTTTTACTATTGGACGCATACGCCTCCATCCAGGATGTCAGTCGCGGGGAAATCATCTTACGCTCCGTACCATTTACGAAACAACACATATATAAACCCTAACAGCTTACGTATTAATATCGGAATCTGCATTAGTGGTTGAATCAGAACGGGAATACGGCAGTTAGTTCAAGTCGGGATCGACACGTGGCTGTGACTTGAGAAATAAGCTATGCGTGGCGAGTGGGTACATACATAACACCCTGCATGCGACCACATGTCGGCATATTCTTCACTTCGGCTGTCACACCTTCAATAACCGCTCTCTAAATCGGATCGCCAAGACTCTTGTGTGATTCCACTCTTTCTTGTATATGCTCGACCCCTCTAGAGGTATATCTTAAGAATAAGGTGTCCTCTTATGAACGAAAGATCTGCAGCAACCCAACAGGCTAGTTCAGACTACACAAAAATAGCGACGGGCACCCTCTTACCTCGATCGTAGAACTGAAATGCGAGGTAGCTGAAGGGTTGCCTGGCACGTGGCAGGGAGGGTAAAAGAAATCATTGTACTATAACTACGGCAAAGGTACGGTCCAGTAACGACTGTAGGAATAGGATTCCCTAGCAGAGGCTCAGGCATCATGGCCAATAGAAGTTGCTGCTGATGCCGCGTAAGCAACTTGAATGCCCTACAAAGTAACGGGTTTGACCTGCTTATACTGTAGTTACTCAAGAGCCAAGGTGTGCAGCAAAAACAAAAACAGTCCAGTGAGGTAGCATTACGCGTTGAATTGTTTTCCCTCTTCATCCATGTAAACGGATATAGCAATGCGAGCGCTTCGGTGTTAGCCACGTCTTTATTAACTCTGACTGTGTCCTGACCTTGCCCATACGCACATCTAAACTTGTGCTGTCCGCACAGTATCAACTAAATCACCTGTCGAGAAATTATCCTTCCTCCCGCTACCGAAATTCAATATTTCTTCGCCTTGACAGAACGAGACAACACACAAGCTACCTTGTTTGTGTGGATTGGACGTTCATACTATACTGGCATTATCCTAAAGCCGGACGAAGGGATCTACCACCGGGAAACAAAAAACCTAACCCGGGTCAATCAAACCCCGAATCGATGGCCGGTTACAGGAGGTGTTTTGGTATAATCACAGGTGAGATTCGTGGGAATCTACAGTCAAAGTGGCTGAAGCTAATAATAAATATCCTGAAGATTCAGTTTTCCGATATGCGATAGCTTATTCCATCCTCCCACTAGCAGCTTCACGCCCGATTAGTGATAACGTTCACCCTGCATCAGCATTTGCTTTAATTCTCATGTCAGGAGCTATAGTGTTTGCATTGTGTATAATTATAGAGAGGAAAGCAACCGCTATGACGACATTCGGAACGCTGAGCCTTATAACTGTTAGTGCTATGTATGTACTCATGGGGACGTCTAAGTCTAGATCTACCATACTACAAACAACAATTCCTGAAGACTGCATTGTTGACCTGGATGCGGATTTAGTAGGGGTTGGTATCAGGGCCTCTCTGTATGTTCAAGGTATTGTGGCTTCAGGAATTCTTCTTCTAGGCCTCGTTCATAGAGAAGGTATGGGGGTTAAAGAAATTGAGGCTAGTCTCATGCTCTCACAACTGGCACTCGCAACGTCCCTCGCCCTTCGGATGAAGTTAGGTACATTAAATCACCTGGATGCAATCTTTGGGCTCATTTCCCTCGATGCACAACTGGCAGCTGTTTCGATGTTGCTCTCAACCAAACAGGTGCTAGCGGCACGGTGGATGGTGATTCTTGTTTGCTGTTGTCACTTCGTAGGGTTTGCCACATTGGGAGTTGGTATGGGACGTTTCAAGTATGTTGTTATGGTGGCCAATGGATGCGAAGATTTCACGATAGGGTGGTTTGGTTATATCCACCCACTTCAAGGATCACCCCCAGAATATTGGTTGTATTTTACGTGGCCGATCATTTCCTGGGTTCGCAACCAATGGGTCTGTTTCTGTGTTATGGATATCTACGATGAAAAAGAAAGGGTGGAGGAGTACAGCGAGAGGACGGATACGCAAGCCATGCCGAACCCTCAGTCAAGTACGGCACACGTACAAACCTCTTTCCAACATAGATCCTCGACCATATTTACTGATTTTTTTGGGCCTTTTGTTGCATTCTGGATATCGGTGGACGCACTTAACACAAACATCCAAGTTATGGGTTTGGCGGCAACATCGCAATGGAAAACGACTGGACAATTCACCGCAATACTATTGGCCACCGGTTCTGTATTTCGGGTTCTCTGGCTGACATGGAGATCTGCGACAAATCCCGCCGCCTTCAGTATATCGCATATGTGGCTCGACTGTGATAATATTCCGAAGACGCCAATTCAACAACCTACGTCCAATGTACGCGTACCTCGCTTATTCAAATTCCCACCACCCCGCAATATCGGCATTGTAGTATCAGTAGTGATTTTTCTGGCTATCCCAACAAAGCTCTGGTGGGGCATAACGACGACTTTTGGAATGACTTTCTTCGCGATTCTCGCCGCGACAGGACTTATACTGCAGCAATTAGGGTTCAAGAGCAATTGGATTCGGCCTTGTGTAATAGTAACCTTCTGGCTTGGTGTTGGATGCAGCTTCTTCTCATATCGCTTTTCTGCTGTGCATACGCTCGAAACTGGAGTCAGAGTGTCACCTCATGTTCCAGAGCTACCAAGGACATCACCGGAATAGTGGGTCGAATCTTTCTGACAGTTGGATGTGTTCTGTTGCTCTAATACTAATGAAATTTCAATCTGGTGCAGAGGGGATGCTATAAATGTCACAACACCATCGATAGGCTCAAAGTAAGTGACAATGGGAGGATAACGGACGCAATACACACAGAAATTGACATCAAACTAGGGGAACGTTATGAAGGATTTATAGGCACATGTATATCATATTATACGTTAAATGCTGTTGGTCTTGGCATGGAAGCTCTTACTTTCTATGATGGTTGACTGTATCTCTATCAATCGAGGCTACCAGGTAATATATACAGTTTCCCAAGTATGTATCCGTGCCAACTCTACCAATTCGTGTATCATTATCCGGTTGAGCCTCGTATGGCCGTACTGTACAAGCCGCCGTAGTCCAGACAAGGCCAAGTGCTCTCAGCAATGTTAGAGTCGGACAGCTGTTGCTGGTAGCTTTTGGTTACCAGTGTTCCAACGGACCCGGCCAGCCCGCGGGTTGTCGTGGGTTTTCGGGCTAGCCAGGCCGGGCTAGCAATTTGGAATGCCCGCGCGGGCCGGGCTTTTTTCTGTCAGGACCGCCGGCTTCAAAAGCCCGCGGGCCGGCCTGCGGGTCTGCCTGCATATACAACATCATACAGGCCCAACAATAGTAAGCCGCCATAATGGTTGCAGCTGCTGTAAAAGAGGGAGAAAAGCAAGAGTAAATTTTACTATATAACACAAGAGCTTTCCCACGATCGGGACATTCTTTTCGTTTCATTCTTCATCGCATGCCCTCATTTCATCATCGCTCTGTAGGATTATCTGAGCGCAGTTAGTAATGATATCGTTTTTCTCCGCTCAATATGCAGAGTCACTCGGCCTCGCGGCGCCCGCGGGCGGCCGGGCTTTTATAAAAAAAGCCCACACTAAGGGGGGCCAGCCGGCCGTAAACATGTGAAGCCTAGCCGGCCCGGCCAGTTGGGAACACTGGTGGTACTCGGACATAGAAATCGGTTAGTGCGGGTTAATGACCGTGAAATGGAACAGGAGGGGTGAAGGGCGGTCATACTGGAAAGACTCTGAAGCTTCAAGACTTGCAATTACTCTAGTACCTGTGGTCTTTGTATGTACAATCATCGGTACTGACAACTTTAGTTTTCGGGCACCCCAACCGGGCGCTGACTGACGCAAAAAATCTACCAGACGGACAACCCATACTGACTGCTAGCGTCCAGACTATAGCATCCCGAACAGTATTTACAAGTTTCAGTCTCACGGAGGTTGAGGCTGATGGATTAAGTATACATGCAATAGAAGGCATATGATTCCATATCCACGGATCCCAACGATCCGGGCAGGGACCCGCCCAGACTAGAACATCAGTATCCAGTCCAATTTGGTTCAGTGATTTTTTTGGACTTGGATCCGACCAGTCCACGATTCTCTTGGACCGGTGCGGCATTGGCCTGGACTGGTGCGAACTGAATATTTGACTAGGTATAAATTTGAGCGAATTTGTGACCTTTCTGGCAGGGTCATGACTCGGTTTCAAAGTTAATAAATACGGAGTAACTGCTCTAAACGGTAACTAGTAACTATAGGGTTGGTATGATGGATAGTATACAGGATGAAGTGTTTTTTGGCATTACTCAGCGATTAATCTACACCGAATCGGGACAAGGCAATTGACCGGAGTGTCTCCGGACAGTGCGTACGCACTGTACTACGGCTATTTTACCTGTAGTGGTAATGAAATATATGTCGCTAAGTTCCCAAGCGCACACTACCACCACACATCCCAGAATTTGAAGCACCAAAAAGGCGGAATGCTGTGAGGAACATATAGGGACCCCACAGGGTTAGATTACTTATTAGTCAATTGTTTTCTAGCTTCAGTAAGTGTATTGTTGCGAAGATGAAGTATCATCCACTTTGATAAGGTGACAGATGGGCATCTCCTCGGCAACCTCAACATATCGAGCACAACTGAATTCCGCCAACACCATGGAAACTACTATAATAGTACATACAATCTGGATATGCTGCTGAGGTCTTCAGAATTATTGTGCACCAGTATGGGATCATTCTGGACCAGTGCGGACTGGATATCTATGGCTAGGTTTAATATGCGGTATTCTATTGCTGTTTTGGAGTTTTCTTGTAATAAACACACTGTTTGAACTGTCAAAGGGGCAAACAATGTGGTTTGACTGGGTGTACGTTGGTGTGTGCTCCAGCTTTGACAATTTTCAAGACCAGTTTCTCTCACAAGTCAGATACCGAGCGTTCCCTGGGACCGGTGCGTGACAAGGTATAGATTGATGGACTTGAGGCTGTAGAGTGTCTGAAATCGTGGGAAAAGTTGCAGATACCACAGGTTGCTGTAACCGAAGGCGCGATGAACCAGAGCTGAATGCAGATCCGGGGCGGACTATCGTCTTTCAGGGCCCGACACCGAGGTCCCATCCCGGGCATGATTTCGGTTGACTTGGCCGTCCAGATCTGCCTTTCTACTCCCTTAGGGCCCCGTACAGATACCTATAGGGGACCGGCGATAATCGAAAGTAAGCATCCGGTAGTGGTGCCCATTTTAGGCCTACGAGTACCTATATTTTAGTGGTAAGCTTAAAGCTAGCCTTACACTCACTGGTGAGCCTTGACGCTAGTAGCTGTCGACCTTGAAACCTGCAGGGGGCGAGCCTTAAAACTCGGTGTGATGCTGGTATAGAGCTTAACGAATCTTACTATAAAATAACATGATTTCTGCCTCTTCCCACAGTTTACTCCTGGTAATTATGGAGACTACAGGGCTCTGTAGGTATATAGTTTAAGAGGAATTTGCCCTGGTCCTAATAGTCTATAATTCTGTCCCGAATACCATAGTCTAGTCTCGGTCAGAGCATTGCCCAGACGGGAAAGACAATTCGGATGCCTGGCTGGATGTTGATGAAGTGATGGATATGTTTGTAGATTAGTAGCCTTACTTAAGTGGTGGTTAGCACTGGGCTGGTCTGCACCACGATGGTATAGTGCTCTCTGAATTTTTCTGGTCCAGTGCGGTCCGACTTTTTCGTGCATTGGACCCTACCTAGGATCAAGACCGTCCGAACTACTGGCTACATTGGGAATAGAGATATGAATGCCCCATCCGGAGGCGATTACGGAGGGGAGCATTTGCTTCTACTAAAACCCTTCAAATACACATCCCCATTGCCGGTGTTTGAAGGTTAGTGACAAGTGTGAGATCAAAAATGGCAAGTGTGAGATCGGATGAAGTGTAATTGATCAGAATTTTCTCAGATGCTAGGAATGGTAGTAGGCAAAGATAAGTAGAAGTAATTTGTAGGAAAGAGAGTAATAGTAGACACATTAAGTCTATAATTCTGTGAAAAATAATGATACATGCCTGCGACAGCTTACGGGAATTAGGGTAGTTACGGTTGACAATCACGCCGAACACTGAATGTCTTTGCATTTCAGAATTGCTGTATCGGCAGTCCCCGCAGTAAGATACGGACTAAGCGCTAACTGCTCCCGTCCCGACGATTTTATGCTATTCCAAGTTTTGTGTGAACGCTACCTATTCGAGCACATATTGAACAAAAGAAATTGACAATCATGATTGCCGAGTGTAATAAAAATCCAAATGTGCGTTTGGGTTGGGGATTTTAAGACCGGACAGGGTGATAGTTACCGATGAGGTACGAAGCCCCGTCAAATACCTTTCCCCGGCTAACAGCAAGTCCTACGCATACACCCCGGAACCCGACAGATGCTTTGTCTCAGTGTCGTCGGGAGAATCCGGATGCCACCGGCACCCCGTAACGAGACCCCCGAATCTTATCCGAAGACGGGTACACGGTTGTCATTGGGTTTATCTTTACTCCAATGTGAAAATCTAACATGGTGAACACGATCGGAAGCCCAACAGCAAATATGATTGCAGGGGGTGGAGATGGAGGGCGCAAATGATAAGGTTTCCGGGTGGCGTTTCTAACGACAAGTTGTACAGAACAGCGGTCAGATTAGTAAAGAGTGTTGTTTACTTAGTTGTCTACGTGATTTGCGAGATAAGGGAAGTATCCAGGTTGCGTTAATTGGCTTGTTTGTTCACCACTCTCCACCTGCTACTCTGCTGGTCTGTATGCAGGTGCACTCGACTTCATGCTCCCAGGTGTTGATTGTGCGTTGCGGATGCAGTCTCTTAATTTATCTACAAGTAAACACCATGCTTATATACAATGAGAATCGGAGATCCCGCGGAGATCCCACGGAAATTGTCGACGGGGTGATCAGAGCGGGTGGTAGTGCATTCTATGGTTAAGACGAAGTCTCTGGAACTATCTGTTGTGACTCATTTGTGGTAGCCGCCCATCCATGGACGGGCAGTACCATAGACCCATGAATGGGACAGGTGAAAATAAGGTTTGCAAATTAAATTTGCATATTAAAAGATAGCATCGCTTCTACATATCTCTATTTTTTATAAGCCTATTTGCTTCGCTTCGCTGCCATATATCTTTATTTATAAGTTTACTGGCTTCGCTGCACTGCAATATATTTCTTGTATAAGTCCATTGGCTTCTACATATTTTTATTTTTTATAAGACTATTTGCTTCGCTTTTCTACTGTATATCTCGCTTATAAGTTAACTGGCTTCGCTGCACTGCAATATATTTCTTTTACAAGTTTATTGGCTTCACTTCACTTCTACATATTTCAATTTTTTTATAAGCGTATTTGCTTCGCTTCGCTGCTATTTATCTGATTTATTAATTTACTGGCTTCGCTGCACTACTATATATCTCTTTTACAGGACCATGTGTTTCGTTCACTTTGCTGCCCAGTCAGTTTACTAGTACTTCATTTCGCTTACTGATTTCATCTGTAATTATTTTACTCAGCTAATTTTACCAGCAATTAAATTACTGGCTCCTCTTAGTGGCGCAATTTTAGTTTGCAAAACCTTATTTTCACCTGTCCCATTCATGGGTACATGAATGGCGGTACCATTCGTGGAACCGCCATGTCCATGGATTGTACAGCCTGTCCATGGATGGGGCAATTCCACGGATGGGTCAGAACATATTCTCAGGGAGAGTCTCTTCCTTTATATTTATGAATGGTCCGGAGACCCCACAGCGATGATGGAGTGGCACTCACAGTAGCAAGTGGTGTTGAATACTGAATGCTAAAGAAGCTTGTATATTTTAAACTACCGGAGTTTATGTGATCTTTTATACGGCATTCAGAGTATGCCTTGTAGGCATGCATGCGCACTCAGCTAGCATCTCCCGTTGAGTCTAGAACGACCATCATCATCAGGAGATCATGCGCACCTCTTCCGCCACTGCAGCCGGTGGAGAGATCACCAGAAAGAACTATGGAAGGCGGTGGGAAAGGCGACGGGCTGGAAAGCGGGCAGATGCCGACATGTGCAGATCTCTGAGCTGTTTTCCATAGAAGAGTGCGACCAAGCGGTGATGGACTTCCTGGCGGACACTGAAGTCGGGAAGTTTCCGCCCAAGTGAAGTAGCGGTAGGGAGCGGGCTCAGGGCTCGGGGCTCAGGAGCGGCGGGGGCGATAACGGGGTTAGACCTTTCTTTCTTTCTTTCTTTTTGTCTTTCTCTCATCTTATCTTTCATTTGTCAACGGG
>Ga0307512_10001445_pt1 | contig 33668 bp, 37 predicted proteins | sample 14_EM_MG_FD_200267 | JGI IMG/M metagenome (GOLD analysis project Ga0307512, IMG submission 200267) | Populus trichocarpa ectomycorrhiza microbial communities from riparian zone in the Pacific Northwest, United States - 14_EM | ecosystem: Host-associated > Plants > Roots > Unclassified | place... | reverse complement strand
GAGGAGGACGTTCCCAGAGACCGTGAGGCTTCCCTCGGGTTTGGTAGCGGGGAGTCCTCTTGCAGTGACTCTTCGGGACACCCTGAGGAACCTCGAACGTCTCCGAACCACATCCGGCCAGCTGGATACGTTGCTGGGCCGGTTGATGGAACCGATGACGAGGTGGACCATTACGTCGGTCGTCGAGGACGTCGGGGGAACAGAGGACTCCGAGGAGGAGTCAACTTCGTCAGAGTCCGAGGAGGTAGTCGGGCGATGTGAGTAGACCGGAATCATAGCAATCATCGTAGTCAGTAATCACCAAGAATGAGAATCGTGTTTCAGAAAGTTCTTTGAAGTGTGATAACGAATGGAATGAAATTGAAGATAAGTAACTAATAGTCCGTTTAAGAAAGAATAAAAGTGAAAATTGTCCATGAAATCGTGCGCGATGACACACCCCAGATACCACAATAACTAGACTTTGATCATCTGGTCCACACTCCCTGTTGCAACCACATTGACAGATTTAGGGGCAGAATCCACAAGGTTTGCTATGGTAGAACCACCTTCTGCCATTACAGCTGCCCATTGTCCCCATACCAACATCATGAACAAAGTATATGAGCCTGGACCACCTTTGTAAATCTACCTCCTACGCACAGGCAACATAATACTCACCAGTGGAGAGAAGCTGAGGTGAGGGGACAGATTAAGCACCTGTCCCATCTGGCAGTTCCAAAGTTTGATTGTTTTGGGTCATGAAGCGGTTACGAGGCATGCTCTGCCAACCTATCACTTGTCTGTACGCTAATCAGGGAACTGCCCCAACATCATCAGAAAGTGGACATACCCAGGGAGGCCAGTGAGTTTCCTAATTGCAGGACATGCCACCGCTGGAGCAAACACAGTGACCTTGATGATATAGTTGTGGCCACAAAATTCCATCTTCATCTCACCTGCTAACGGGACCTACAGGCATACCATCTGTACAATTTAAGTATATCCACTGTAAGGGGAAGGGACAAAAAAAGCTTGATCATTCAACCCACCAATCAGGAGCTTGCTGTCTATTGAAGGCTCACAGATTGAACCCAATCAGGATGCCCAGATATCATGCAAATAAGATGTCTAACCATCAGGGGCATTCAGAAATCAGTCGCAAGAACCAAACAGGGTAGGACATCGAATATTCATATGGTCCTATCCCAGCTTGCAGAGTCAATGAAATGATTGCCTGGCATGGAGGGTGCAGATGATATGATGTGGTCACGCCCTGCCATCATCTTTATGTTCTTCCAGTCATTCTGAGTGTTCCACGTTTTGATGAATAAATCCGATAAATAAATGACTCAACCTCTTCGTGAGCAGTAGCACAACAGACAAGACTCACCCAAGAGTTATCCTTACTATCAAAGCCTACATCATTCACAGAACATGTGTAGCCCTTGAGAGTCCTCTCAAATTCTCCTGTTTCCCACAGATCTTACAGAGTCGCTGCTTGTGGAAGCAATTATACTGCACGAGAGATGGAAGGCAATGCACAAAAATTAGTCTCGATGACTTGATGGTGTGTATGCTGCAGGGACCTTGAGCACCCAGCCTGATTACGGAGCGGCACGTTTTGCGGGTAATATTGAGACTTATTCCTGTAGGCTGGCGGAAATAACAGCGCATAACATAATGAAGGCTCCGAATCAACTTATCTTGATCCTGCACGAAATGAGGGCATGACCAAGGATCCAGATCACTGCTAATCAGGACGTGCATATCATCGCCACCACCAAACCTGTACTCGAAGGGACATGTTATGTCTCTTCATCGGTAGATTCCTTTTTCTCTTTGAACGTGTTGAGACTGGAGGTCATTTGAAGGAAGGCACTAGGCCGAGAGTCGCCGCCACCTCTGATCGATGCGGGTGCTGCGTAACCTGCGTGAACCATTCTTAGGAGGGCGGCATGATCCTGCTCTTTCGAACAGATGAAAGTAAGGACCTGGTTGAATATCTCTGGGCGAGCTCGAAGATTTTGTATTCCGTGTGGCCAACTTACTTCTCCTTTAATCGTTCACGATTGGCTCCCTTACGAGAAGTTTCACGTCGGTGACGTAGTGCCACAGGAGTGAACGGACCTTGGAAAGACCGGCGGTACGAAATTCTCTTGAGGTGACTAGCGTTGGGACAAATCTGGCTCGTAGGGGCTTCCGTTGACATTTCGAGGACAATGACAGAATAGGTAGTGGGTTGAATTGCTCGTCAGATGCTCCAGTACTGTATACGGCAATGGGCTGCGAGTGACTAGTGACTAGTGACTAGTGACTGGTGACTGGCCACGAGATGTCCTGCAGGCTGAAAATCATCGCGAGGATGACGCGGACGCCCAACGCAGATCTTAAATACTACATTAATCTTTCCTGCTCTATTCTACAACCTAGCGGCTCTCTATTATCTACACCCTATCCCAACGACCGGTGAAAATGCCAGAACGACATGAAGAGTATTACTTCGACGACGGATCCGTTGTTCTTCTTGTAAGCCTCTACGCATTAGATCGCTCAGGCAGCTAATTCGTTTGCGACGACCGTTATCAACGGTTCAATCACTAGGTGGATGACACGTTGTTTCGTGTCCACCGATACTACTTTACGAGAGAGTCCCAGATCTTCGCAGACATGTTCTCCTTGCCCACTGGCGAGGCCGGGAGGTCCTCAGGGACGATGGAGGGGAAATCTGACTCCTCACCAATCGAAATCCCAGGGGTGACGAGACAAGAAATGGAGAGTTTTCTCGGTTTTGTGTACTTCGGGTGTGTATCCTTGCTCGAATATCGAAATCCACACAACGTTCCGATCATCTCAATAACGATGCAGGATGCATGATGAACACGGCTTCACGTTAGAATCCTGGGTCTCCCTCCTCTCCTTCTCAACCCGTTTCATCTGCGATAAGATCCGTGCCCGCTCGATCCGAGAGCTCGAAGCGATCCAATCCCGGGTAGACCCAATCGAGCGTATCGTCCTCGCTGTCCGGCACAATATTCCTCAGTGGCTAAGCGGAGCATACCAAGAGCTCTGTCAACGCCAAGATTCGTTATCAGAAGAGGAGGGAGAGAGATTGGGGTTGTCGACAGTGATCAAGTTAATGAGGGCGAGAGAGATACTACTCTCTGTGCCTGACATGCGCGACCCACGTTTCACGCACAGGATGAGTCGAACTCCCGGGATGTCCTCCACATCCGCGTACTTAGCCAGGATGCAACTGGTGGACAGTGCACCGGTACGACCGGGATGGTCATCGGATCTCGATGTGTTCAGCCCTCTGCACGCCGGTGTGGAACTACGATTTGATCCCCAACGTGTGGCGGATGTTGTCAGAGAGGTGTTCTCGTTGGAAGGCTCCACTCCGCCTTGAACATAACCGTAACTGCCATCCATACCGAATGTAGAAGTTTCCTCTGATATTTATCACAGTAACTAGTTGTCGGTCGTACACAAAATTTATGAATGTGTACATAGTCACACATCCGATAACACTAGTTAAGCGAAATTTCCTCCGTCTCACCAACGTCATCCAAATCAGACAAGGTCGAAGTCGTCCGTTCCTTCTCGATCGGAGGGGGAGGTGGAACCTCCACGCTCGATGACGCGACCATGGCCACTTCATCACTCTCTTCACCTCCGATGCTTGTCTTCAGTTGCTGAGCGGCTGCGGATAGGTCCTTGGGTATATTCGGAACCGGGGGAGCGGGTCCAGAGGGTGTGGGATCAGGAGGGAACTTGAATGACTTGTTCATAGTACCCTCCCTCCTCCGACCTGTGCGCATTGGTTGTGTCGTCATTTCCTCATGATCATCCAATTTTTCTTCTGTTTCCTCGGGCATGGGCTCCAATGGCAGCTGGGACGGCGGAATATGCCGGCTCGTGGTTGGACTGGTCGGCGAAGTCTGTACTGCGGGTACCGATTGATGATTCGAGTGGGCTTTTTGCTGCGTGTTTGCGTTCGCACTTGTGAGGCTAGCCTGAGACATCGATTGGGGCCGAGGATACGAGGATGAGGAAGGGGTCTGAGGATTCCCGAGATAAAACTGTTGGATCGGTACCATCCTAAAATGATAACACGTCAACCAGAGGAAACCTGGGGCCCATGGATAAATACACTTCTTTACCTTTTCTCTGCAAGACACGCAAGAATCCACTGCGGTTGTACGACGGGTATGCTCAGCTGCAACGCCCTCTGGTACTCGACTCCTGGACCAGAGACTCCGATAGTTCCCCCACTTGCCTGAGCGGCCGCGGGGGTCACGGCTGGTGTGGTGCACACGAAGTGGGTCGTATCAATCTGGATCTTGTTGCTCCAACCCGCGCCCATCTCCTCTAGACCCGCCTCTGCGCTCTTCAGGAGCTCTGGATCTTGGACAGTTCCGAAACAGACGCGGATACCAGATGTGTTTGTTGTAGTATGCGTTTTGACGCTGACGAGATTTGAGAGAAACGTGCCCCCGGTCGTTCGCAACACGAGTTGGATCGAATATTCAGTGTCCATTTCGAGGCCGGACAACTTGGTAGAAGTATTCTGTAGTGGATTCGGGATCGAAGCAAGACGCTGTCGATTCTTGTAGATATCCAGAGAACGTAGCTTGGAAGTAGCGAGTTCCAACGGCGACCATTCGAGCGTTATGGACGTTTGTGTCACGTTTCGAAGCTTATGGAATTCAGAATCAACGGTGTAATGTAAAAACGTAAAAGTCGGAGGAAAGCTCACGCACCTCCAGCTTTGGCGGTTCCGGGGAGCGCTTGCCAAAAGTTTCCAATATTTGATCCTGCAACGTCCAAAATTCATCATCTCGCTTCTTCTCCTCGGCATGGTTCTGATAGACAGCAATGTTGACGATTGATCCAGCGGTCACACCGGGCGGCAGCAACAGCGACGGAAACTCGATGAGGTGGGCACGTTCGCCCAGTAAGATCTAGGTGTGCGAAATGCACAAGGCCACGGTTCAGTCCGGCGTATATTCCTCGAACACCTGGGAACCTACAGCCATTCCGGCATCTAGCATGAACAGAATCAGTGATTGTTTGGGATCACGCTGATTGGGGACTTCACCGAGCTTTCCAACGGTAAACGTGAAACTTTCTTGGGGAGGAGGTAGCGCCATCGTCGTGGAGGTCCAGTGTCGAAAAGCGCGTCACTCAACGAGTCGATCACTCCCTCCACATAATCCTCAGGCAATCCATGGAAGGTGATTCAAATAGCTGGCAACCAGACCCTATGCGTTATTACAGGTCCAAGCGTGATGCCGCCCACCAGACAGTCACTTCAAAATACAAAATTGTCGGTTTCATATCTTCGGGAACATATGGTCGCGTGTACAAAGCCATCAGCAAGGATGGCACCGACAGCGTGCACGCGATAAAAAAGTTCAAACCCGACAAAGAGGGTGACGTTGTCACTTATACCGGGATCAGCCAGAGTGCTATACGAGAAATTGCAGTAGGTCCTCATCCTCACGGCATGACGGTTTCCCGACTAATGATCTCAGTTGAACAGGGAGATCAGCCACGAGAACATGGTCGCCATGAAGGAAGTTATCCTCGAAGACAAATCTATCTATATGGTCTTTGAGTACGCCGAACATGACTTCCTGGTTCGACTCTTCTGTTTCCAAGGAGATCCAAGTGGCTGACACGAAGCTCATCCAGCAAGTTATTCACCATCATGCTCAAACGCTCCGAACCCCAATCTCCATGCCTGTCCTCAAATCCCTTACATACCAATTGCTCAACGGTCTCTTGTACTTGCACGAGGCTCACGTTATCCATCGTGATTTAAAACCTGCAAACATCCTCATCAATTCCTCCGGCACTGTTAAGATTGGAGACCTTGGCCTCGCCCGCATCACGTACCAGCCTCTGCAACCTCTGTTCGCAGGAGACAAGGTCGTCGTCACAATCTGGTACCGCGCGCCAGAATTGCTCATGGGCGCACGTCACTACCATTGGGCGGTAGATACATGGGCGGTGGGCTGCGTGGTCGCGGAATTGGCTAGTTTACGACCAATATTCAAGGGTGAGGAAGCAAAGATGGATGGGAAGAAGAACGTGCCCTTTCAAAGGGATCAGTTAATCAAGGTGTTTGAGGTGGTCGGCACTCCTGACGGTACGTCCTGCGCCAACACCCAGTTCGTTAACCTCATCTATCCACAGAGAAAGATTGGCCCGGATTTGCTGATATGCCTGAATACCACAACGTCAAGAAGCTGGACAGGTGAACCAAGTGTCATGCAGTCGTAAATTTCCTGACGAACCTATTTCTTCAGATTCGAGAATCGTCTGCTAACATGGTGCAACTCAAAAATACGAAGCCCGTTTGGTTACGATTTGCTCCGACAGTTGTTCACTTACGATCCCGATAAGCGTCTTCACTGTCGCGAGGCCCTTCTGCACAAATGGTTTGAAGAAGATCCTAAGCCGACCAGAAAGTATGCAAGACCACCTTCGTGTCTTTACGTACGTTGCTTCACGACAGGTTTACTGACTTGACTTTGGTTTCTATGCATACAGTGCATTTGCAAGCGTGCAAGGTCATCATATCCCTCCACATCGTCGGATCACCCAGGAAGACACGCAGTCAGTAGTACAAACGCAGGCCCATCCCGCTGCTCCTCCGCCAATGCATGCACTATCCCACTCGGTCATGCCCGCCAGTGGCGCAAGTTTTGCGAGTCTGAGTGGCGGACAACAGACGGCGAGGCCAAAGAAGAGACCACGGGTGTGACGAACGATCTGTGTATTGACCACTGTCACTGGACCCAACCAAAAGCCACACAGGCGGATCGGGGATATGCGGCCATACCATTAGACCTGCGCTGCGAGTCGAGCGTGCACGTGTATAATCCAAACTTTAATCCCCGCATGAAATACGTAGAAAACCTCGGACAAACGCTGGGTGTACGTGTGGCTGATGTGGGGACGGATGGCAAAGACCAGGAGTGCCAAATGATTGTGATATGCCGCGGCATGGCTATGGACTCAGGTGCAAACCTCTATATATGTATCGTTACAATGTCGTCACAACTGTATATATACGCGTTTACTACTAGTACGAGGATACTAGGGATTGGTAAAGAGTGAATAAGATAGAGAATAAGGTCGAACGCCATCCAAAGTAAGAAAAACCATGAATCCTGATTGGGAAGAACACGTCCCTAGAGGCTAGCTTGCACTGGAAGCAATAGATTTGTTGCTACTCACCCGTCCCCCTCTCCACCAAGGACGCGACCTGCCTGACACACCCGTGCCCGAACTTGCAGAGCATTCACTATGCGTCGAAATTAAAGACGGCGCAAGCTCAACCGAAGTCCGATCACTCTCGACCGAGCGCTGTTCTGTCGTTGGGGATAGCTCGACATCACGAGTGAAAGGGGTTATCGTTTTGGAAGGGATGGGATTAAACAGCGTCTCAATCAAGAACTCAGTTTCCCGGATACCACCGGAAGAGGCGAGGCCATCGAAGGATAGAATATGCTTTTTGGTGTTGTACTTCTCTTCCGGATCGTTCGTCGGGTCTTCTATCAACTCCAACTCGCGGAGGAAGCGGGCGCGGTGGAAGCCAGGATTGGCGAGGAGCCCTGTAACTTGGGCAAGGATTTCTCCTTTCTGAAGGGGAGGAGCCTTGTAACATTTCTCTCCTCCTACATGTTCCAATTCAATCGTGAGCTAGGGAGAATGGCTTAAAGAAGTTCCGCACGCCCAAAATGGGAAACATACCTGCAACGTGGCGTTTGTCTTACTCTCTCGCAACAAATGCCGGCGGGTGACAGGACCAACATCAACATCAACGTACTCGGCTAGATTGAGATAAACAATACCAAGGCGCGGGTGCTGGGGCTGATATTGGTCACCTGGGACGGTTTTCTACAAGCACGTCTTAGATTGTCGCACCGTGTGACGACAGATGTGAGGGCACGATACCTGAAGGACAGTCAACTTCAGTTCGCTTGCGTGTAGATCAAGGGTTTCACGATCCACATCCATACGAACAATGAGCGCAACGGGGTGATTCCATGTCGCCGTATGGTCGGAAAGTTCGGTCCAATCAGTAGTCCCGCGACTGTCGGAATGCATCCCAGGCATGGTCGGTGACAGAGATGGAGTTACATTCGGGGAGATGACCGAGAATGAGGATGAAGACGACTTCGTGCCAACAGGGGAGGGGCAATCCGGCAAGCTGCTGGAATCTGGGGTGCCCCGACCGGTGGAACCGTTGCCCGTCCAGGGATAACCAGGCTGAGTAGGGGAATCTTCACTATCTGGGAAGTAATCCTTCGCTTTGCCCTTGAGAGTCATGGTAGTGGTCGACGAGTTGGCCTTCATCTTGGATAAGAGTCCACTGTGGTTTCCGCCTGGGGATTGAACATTTCTGAATCGCCACTTGACCGCGAAGTCGCCGCCGAGGAGAGGTACATTGCTTATCTGGTGAATTTGTAGCTTGACTTTGAAGAGCGCGTGCTTGGGAAGGATGTTGAAGAGGTGAGAGCGAAGAGAAGGACCTGCCGAGTGCATTGAGACGGTAGAGGATGAGTATGAGTATTCCGCCGGCGTCGATGGCCTCGACGCCATCCTTGGGCGAGAGGGCATCGCGTCGGGATATGGAGAAGAGAGGCCTAGTGTGACGCTCTGAAGCAGCAAGGCATTCCCCCAATTGGTGTAACCACTGGTTCAAGTTTGCGATCCGCTCTGATCGGCTCAAACCTCAGGTGAGCCGAGTCCCGCCCGCCAAGCCTGACTCAACGACCCAGTCCAAGACGACGACGACGACGACCTCGGTCTGACCATGTCGGACTACAAAACCTCGAAGGAGGCTTTCGTATCCGGAATGACCGGTTCATCCATAACCCACATAAACATCATATCCGCCGTTGCTTTGGTATAGCTTCCGCCTTTGCTCACACAATATCTTTCACCGCGATCTGACCAGAGCGTCCCCCTAGTCTTCCATCGCCTTGTACTCAGCCCTGAGGTCCCGCTTACCCCCCTCAAAATCTCTGGCATTCCCTGCAGAATGGCTGTTGCTGGTGACACCACTCCTTCTCTCAATGACGCTCTTCGCAAACTCTCCTGGGATACTCTCGTTCATTTTACTCTTCCCGACTGCGCTGTTGATGCTAGTACCTCGCCGTGAGTCGGGTACACCTTTGCCATCTAACTTGAGGTCTTCCTCTCCCAACCGCGCTCAATACGTACCGCCTCCACCTCACGGTCAACAGCCACAAATCGTACAACTTTCAGCCCTGACAACGTATAGGGCCCATATGATCCTGATGACCGTCCTTTCAATTCTTGCCGTCGATTTTCCCGTGTTTCCGCGATCTTTGGCCAAGTGCGAGACATACGGCGTCTCCCTGGTAGGTGTACCCAGAAACTCCACTCAACGGCGAGTTTAACCATTCGACAATCCATAGATGGACTTAGGTGTGGGATCGTTTGTATTTTCGCAAGGAATAGTCTCGGCGATACCAATCATCAAATCTCCGGATCATTTGTCTTCTCCGCTGAAGCCAAAGGTCGTCAAGGTGCTACGTAAATCCCTGCCAATATGGGTGCTGGGGTTCATACGACTAATCGTTGTAAAATTATCCGACTACCCTGTGAGTTGGCCGAACAAGAACGTCTCCCAGAAATTCATGGGAGGAAACTCTAGGAACACGAGTCCGAATATGGCACCCACTGGAATTTTTTCTTTACAATGGGGACACTTCCTGTTCTCGAAGTCCTTTTGCATCCTATCCTGCCTTTTGCTCCCGTTTCGATGATTGCGATTGCGATAGCCCTATGTCAGTCTTGCTACTCAACAGGTCACGTCGTGCTGATTCACGGTATCCAGCTCACCAGGTAGCATTATCTGTGGCGGGGTGGCGGGAGTTCGTGCTCTTCGCTCCTAGGACGAACCTTCTCAGTGCTAACAAGGAGGGGATTGTTTCCCTCTTTGGGTACCTCGCTATACACCTTCTGGGACTTTCTACTGGGACGATGATACTCCCACCCTCGCCCTCATATTTCCGCAGACAACAGCTAGAGACCCTCAAGGGTCGATCCCGGAGAGACAGTAACGCTGGGCTGACAGTAACGTCTGGTACGAACATACAGCGTGAAGACGACAAAACAGCGACCGAGCTTGCCGCATACGCAATCCTTTGGTGGGCTTTCTTAGGACTGAGCTCGTTCCTCGATAGTGTTGCCGGTGTCTCACGTCGACTGGTAAGTTTCGTCAATTGTTCTTCCTTAGGATATTCAACACCTCGGATAGGTCAACCTACCTTACATTCTGTGGGTGGCGGCGTTCAACACCTCCTTCATCCTTGCGTATTTCCTGTTGGATCTCTTCTTCTTCCCGTCACCCCTGTCCAAATCAATTTATTCCCCGACGTCCAAGCTGAAGGTACCGAAGGAGAGGCGAAAATTCCCGGCTGAAACTTATACCCCGCTCGTGAAGGACGCACCTGTTTTATTGCAGGCGACCAATCAGAACGGACTTTTGGTGTTCCTGCTCGTGAGTGGGTTCGTTATCTCTGTTGGGTTGGAAACTGACTGGAACCATAGGCAAACGTGGCTACTGGCTTCATCAACCTGGCGTTCCCTACGATGTACATGACCGATATCTCTGCGATGGTGACCCTGAGTGTTTATTCGATTGCCGTATGCCTATTGGCATGGATGACGAGAGACCGGAGGCTTTGGAAGCTATAGATAGAACCCGGATGAATGTACCGTAATACATCGTAAAAAAATATTCGTGGGAGTGGAGATCGGCAATCCGCGTTACGACGCAGCAGTTTGTTTCCCTGGTCCTGTTTCAAGCGCTCCAACCGACCGCCTCGCAGCCTACAGCAGGGCAGAGCAAATCGTCTCCCTTCTTTTCCAACAACGACGATGGCCTCCTCAGGGCATCGCAGTCATGAGGGCTACACCTCCTCTCCTCCTTCCTCTGACCCACACGACCCCTTTGGCTCCCAACAGAACCACCAAAGATACTTCGACGACGGCTCCGAGGATCCCTACACCCACCGCGACACTTATGCCTCGGGCGACAGCGTTCACAACTACCAGGATGGGGAACGCTATTACGATCAAAATGGCTACGATCCTTACAGTGCGTTATCCCTCGGAGCCATTTGCCACTCGGAGGAATCCCTAGTTCACACTCCCTTAACCTCATCCAGATACTGATTCAGAAAACGATGCCTACGGTCAACGCTATGAACCCTCGTCCGAATCGCTTGCCGCTCCCCGGATGGGGGTCTCCGACTCGTCAACACCAACAATAGCCGATTTTGGCGCCGCACGGGATGCATATCCCGCCTGGTCCACCGAACGTCAAATCCCACTATCCAAGGAAGAAATCGAGGACATCTTTTTGGATCTCACTCAGAAGTTTGGCTTCCAGAGAGACTCAATGAGGAATATGGTGGGTGTCACCAACGCTCCAACACCTTGGCGCCGAGCCACTCATCCCCTTTCTGCCCCTATCAGTTTGATTTCACTATGCAACTACTTGACTCGCGGGCGTCCCGCATGTCACCAAATCAAGCGCTCCTCACACTTCATGCCGACTACATCGGTGGTCAGAACGCAAACTATCGTAAATGGTATTTCGCCGCTCAACTCGACCTTGACGACGCCGTTGGCCAAACTCAGAATCCCGGTCTCCGACGGTTCGGCTCTGTAAAATCCAACAAGAACCTTAAGAAAGGTTCTTCTGTCAAGTCTCTCAACACTGCTACCGAGCGATGGCGACAGGCCATGAACAACATGAGCCAATACGACAGGATGCGACAGATTGCGCTCTACCTACTTTGTTGGGGAGAGGCCGCCCAAGTTCGATTTGTCCCCGAATGCCTGTGTTTCATTTTCAAGTGCGCAGACGATTACTATCGGTCTCCAGAGTGTCAGAATCGCGTCCAACCGGTGAAAGAAGGCCTTTACCTACAGACTGTCATCAAACCACTCTACCTCTTTATCCGTGATCAGGGGTACGAAGTGGTTGATGGGAGGTTTGTTCGCAGGGAAAAGGACCATGCCGACATTATTGGTTACGATGATGTCAATCAATTGTTCTGGTACCCTGAGGGTATTGCTCGGATCGTGTTGAATGACAATGTAAGTTCTCCCCCGTAGTCGTACCAAGCGGACACTAATTCGGTCCCCTACTAGACCCGTCTTGTGGATCTTCCCCCATCCCAGAGGTTCATGAAGTTTGACAGGATTCAATGGAGTCGGGCATTCTTCAAAACCTACTATGAGAAACGGTCATTCGGGCATTGGCTGGTCAACTTCAACCGCATATGGGTCATCCACATCGCCGTTTATTGGTTCTACACATCCTATAATTCCCCCAAGATCTATGATGGCGCTCGCTCGACACCCATGAGGTGGTCGGCGACCGCTCTTGGGGGTGCCGTGGCCACTGTAATCATGATCGCCGCCACCATTGCCGAGTTTTCCTATATACCTACTACCTGGAACAACACCTCGCACCTCACTCGTCGCCTGCTCTTCCTCCTGATCACACTTGCCCTTACAGCCGGCCCGACCTTTTACATAGCAATAGCGGAAAGCCAAACGCCCAACCAAACGGTGCCACTCATCCTTGGAATTGTTCAGTTCTTCATCTCTGTAGTTGCAACCCTCATCTTCGCCGTCATGCCATCTGGTCGGATGTTCGGAGATCGTGTTGCCGGCAAGTCAAGGAAGTATCTCGCCAGCCAGACTTTCACCGCCAGCTACCCCTCCATGACAACTAAACAGCGGTTGTCCTCCGTCTTTCTCTGGCTCCTCGTCTTTGGTTGCAAGCTCACCGAATCCTATTGGTTCTTAACACTCTCCTTCCGGGAATCCATCGATGCCATGGTCGGCATGAAAGTCCACACCTGTAGTGACAAGTACTTCGGCAATGCTCTTTGTACAAACCAGGTTGCTTTCACCCTGACCATCATGTACATCATGGATCTCGTACTCTTCTTCTTGGATACCTTCCTGTGGTGGATCATCTGGAACGTCGTCTTCTCCATCACACGCTCTTTCTACCTCGGCCTTTCCATTTGGACACCATGGCGCGAGATTTACACCCGGTTACCGAAGAGGATCTACTCCAAACTCCTCGCGACCTCGGATTTGGAGATCAAGTATAAACCCAAGGTTCGTGTCCTTCCAACAACCCAGCGCTGTAACCACTAATTATTTGGCACCGTAGGTCCTCGTATCACAGATCTGGAACGCGATCATAATTTCGATGTATCGCGAGCATCTCCTCTCTATCGACCACGTTCAAAAGCTTCTATACCATCAGGTTGACACCGCCGACGGTCGACGTAGTTTAAGGGCGCCACCTTTCTTCATCTCCCAATCAGACCCGGGCTTCAAGGGCGAGTTCCTGCCAAAGGACGGAGAGGCAGAACGTCGAATCTCCTTTTTTGCCCAGTCTCTTACTACTGCGATCCCAGAATCTATTCCCGTTGACGCTATGCCGACATTCACCGTCCTTACCCCTCACTATAGTGAAAAGGTGGGCTTTTTTTTTTCTGATCGCGGGTGCCTGCTGATGTCGTAGTAGATTTTGCTATCTTTGAGAGAAATTATCCGCGAGGAGGATCAGAACACCAGGGTCACGCTTCTCGAGTACCTGAAGCAGCTGCACTCCGTTGAGTGGGACAACTTCGTTAAGGACACGAAAATCCTTGCAGAAGAATCGGCAATGTATAATGGGCCCACTCCGTTTGGCGACGAGAAGGTCTCCAAGACAGATGACCTCCCCTTCTACTGCATCGGTTTCAAGAGCTCCTCTCCAGAATTCACACTTCGCACCAGGATTTGGTCCTCGCTTCGCGCCCAGACTCTCTACCGAACTGTTTCCGGTATGATGAATTACGGGAAAGCCATCAAACTCCTCTACCGCGTCGAAAATCCTGAAGTCGTTCAAACATTTGGGGGTAACACTGACAAGCTCGAACGCGAGTTGGAATCGATGGCGCGGCGCAAGTTCAGGTTTATTGTTTCCATGCAGCGATATTCGAAGTTCAACAAGGAGGAACACGAGAACGCCGAGTTCCTGCTCCGTGCATATCCCGAGCTCCAGATCGCATACCTCGAGGAGGAACCAGCCAAGAAGGAGGGGGGAGATCCTCGGCTCTTTTCCGCACTCATCGATGGCCACTCCGAGTTCGACATTCAGACCGGAAAGAGGCGACCAAAGTTCCGGATCGAACTTCCTGGTAACCCAATCCTTGGGGACGGAAAGTCGGACAACCAGAACCATGCTATCATCTTCTACCGTGGTGAATACCTGCAGTTGATTGATGCAAACCAGGACAACTACCTTGAGGAATGCCTTAAGATCCGCAACGTCCTCGGCGAATTCGAGGAGTACGAGGTATCGAGCCAAAGTCCTTACGCGCACTGGGGCCACAAAGATTTTAAGAAATCACCGGTCGCCATCGTTGGAGCTCGCGAATACATCTTCTCCGAGAATATTGGCATTCTTGGAGATTTGGCTGCTGGGAAAGAGCAGACATTTGGTACCCTCACCGCTCGCTCTTTATCGTGGCTCGGCGGGAAGCTTCACTATGGTCATCCCGATTTCCTCAACGCAATCTATATGACTACCCGGGGCGGCGTTTCCAAGGCGCAGAAGGGACTCCATCTCAACGAGGATATCTATGCCGGTATGACTGCATTCGGACGTGGAGGGCGCATCAAGCACACGGAGTACTATCAATGCGGCAAGGGACGAGACCTTGGTTTTGGGACGATCTTGAACTTTATGACCAAGATCGGAACCGGCATGGGTGAACAGATGTTGAGCAGAGAGTACTACTACCTCGGCACACAACTACCAATCGATCGTTTCCTGACCTTTTACTACGCCCACCCCGGATTCCAAATCAACAACATCTTGATCATCTTGTCGGTCCAGGTCTTCATTGTGACAAGTGAGTGACGACCACGTTTTGTTCTATCCTTCGCTGACCCTCCTCCGCTCACAGTGGTCTTCCTGGGAACATTGAATTCGTCTGTCATCGTCTGTCAATTCAATGCCAATGGCCAGTTGTTGAATGGGTCGGACGGCTGCTACTTCCTCACCCCAGTCTTTGACTGGATCACACGCTGTATCATCAGCATCTTCTTGGTGTTCATGATTGCATTCCTTCCACTGTTCCTTCAAGGTAAGCCGAGGCCGGTGTTGACGTCCTATTCTCTGACCTACTCCTTTCCCAGAACTTACGGAAAGAGGCGCCGGAAAGGCACTGCTGCGGTTGGGAAAACAGTTCCTGTCGATTTCCCCTGCATTCGAAGTCTTCGCTACTCGTATTTCGGCGCACTCCATCACGAGCAACTTGATCTTCGGTGGAGCTCGTTATATCGCCACCGGTCGGGGATTTGCAACAACCAGGATTTCTTTCAGCATCCTCTTCTCTCGATTCGCCGGCCCGAGTATCTACCTTGGGATGAGGGCCCTAATTATGCTCCTTTACGTGACCATGACTTTATGGACCCCGTGGATCATATACTTCTGGGTATCGATTCTGGCCCTTTGCGTTTCTCCGTTCCTGTTCAATCCTCATCAATTCTCCTTTGCGGATTTCTTCATCGATTATCGGTAAGATTCCCGCCCCCACACCGTCGGTCGATCTCCTAACCATTTTGAAGTGAGTTCCTGAGATGGATGTCGCGGGGCAACTCTCGTTCGCATAACAGTTCATGGATCGGATACTGTCGCTTGTCAAGGACAATGATCACCGGGTATAAGAAGAAACGGTTGGGGCATCCGTCCGAGAAGCTCTCTGGCGATGTCCCTCGTGCAAGCTGGAGGGCAGTCTTCTTTTCGGAGATTGTCTGGCCCATCGTCATGGCCGCGATTTTCACGATTGCTTACATGTTCGTCAAATCCTTCCCTGATCGTAATGGTGATCAACCACCCAGTCCCTTAATCCGTATCGCGGTGATTTCTGTTGGACCAATCGTCTGGAACGCCGGCGTGCTGGTCGTCCAATTCCTCGTCTCTTTATTCTTGGGACCTATGCTCGACCCTACGTTCCCCAAGTTCGGTTCTACCATGGCCTTCATCGCTCATGCGCTCGGATTGGTTGGGATGATCGGATTCTTTGAGTTCCTGGTATGTCTTTGAGCTCTATCCTTCTCATAGCAACGTATTCTCACTGGGTTTTTCCTTACCTCTAGTGGTTCTTGGAACTTTGGAATGCCTCGCACGCTGTCCTCGGTCTTGTGGCCGTAATCTTCATCCAGCGTGCAATCCACAAGATCTTGATTTCGGTCCTTTTGACCCGTGAATTCAAACACGATGAGACCAACAAGGCCTGGTGGACCGGACGATGGTATGGAAGGAACCTCGGCGCGCACGTCATGTCACAGCCAGCTCGAGAATTCGTCGTCAAGATCATCGAACTCTCGCTATGGAGCTCGGACTTTTTGATCGGACACGTTCTGTTGTTTATGTTGTCACCACCTATCTTGCTTCCCTACGCCGACAAGATGCATTCGATGTTGCTTTGTGAGCTTATTCTATCGACTCTTCCTCCCTCTCGGATCTGATTTTCCGCTTAGTCTGGTTGCGGCCTTCTAATCAAATCCATGCTCCGCTCTTCTCGGTCAAGCAAAAGAGACAACGACGTTGGATTGTGAGCACCTTTCCGCGCTTTCGATAAGTACCACTAACCCGAAGCACGAGGACAGGTGATCAAGTACAGTATTGTGTTTGTGCTGACGGCGGGAGTGTTCGCCGCCTTGATTGCGACACCATTAATCCTGCTCAATGTCACAAACTTTGACTGTAGCCTCTGCCGTTCGCTGTAAATAGGCACAGGCTGCTGCGTTTGCATTTATGCACTTCATCATATCACAATATATAGACTTGTCATCAACCTCTTCTTCTTGATTCCATAGCTCCGCATACTGTCATGAACTCTTTTCTGTTCCCTCACGACGGACGGACGGTGTTTCCTTCTAGCCATTAACTACAGATCGTCAAGTTTGACATCATTCACGCGTATTGTAGTTTACCACACGAGCATACGACATTCATTATTATGGACCTGTCTTCTTCACTGTGTTTTCTCCAGTCCTTGCACGCGAGACTGCTATCGCACTCCCAATTATAATAAGCACCGCTGTGTTCTCAATCTGTGATGCGCGATATTTGTTTGTTCGTGGACAAACAAAGCCGGAAGGTCGGAAGGCGTCAGCTCCCGTTCCGCTCCCTCCCTCCCCTAACATGTTCGGAACACAGGCGTTGCTCGCCGCTCTCAGCACCCCTTTCAAACGTTCCCAACTTGGTCTATTCCACGGGAAAATGCGACAGTCCGGAAACAACGTACCATTTTCGAAGCACAAGACGAAGCGGACGTGGTTACCGAATGTCCAGCAGAAACGGCTCCATTCGGATGTGTTGGGAGAGAACGTGAAATTGAAGCTCACGACGAGAGCTTTAAAGACGATCAAGAAGGTTAATTGCGCTGTTAGTGCCTCTACAAGTCGGTTTCTGACGGGGTCGTCCTTGTGCAGTGTGGTGGCCTGGACAACTATCTGCTGAATACAAAGACGGATTTACTGGGTCAAGAAGGAATGCGATTACGCGTTTTGATACGAGCACAACGGAACATGAGGGTACTCGAAAACGCAAAGGAGGTACCTCGAGCGTCATGATTGTGCGTTCAACGTTCACTTCTCACCTCGTGTCCCTCATCACCTGACATTGGAAGTTTCTGCGTTAGTCCCAAGAAGTTGACCATCTTACATATTGCAGGAGCTTTAACGCGCTTGAGAGTTTTGCTGTGTGACACCGCGGCTCATCTTGCCCGCTTTGGACAAGTTCAATTGTTCCCTTTGGTGGTTGACTGCACGTCATCTAATTCATCCATTCCTCTCGTACTGGACCTTGCATCATGGGTGACAGTACTCGTCTCGTCCTTCCCTTGTATAGCGGCCGTGATCATCCTACCACTCAGACGTGTTAAATAAATTAGTGCAATCACGTCGAACCGTGGCGCGTGAAGGCTAACCCCCATAACTCTCTTCCGTGAGTCTCTCAACGGGACGGTTAGTACTAATGCATCTCATTTGACCAATTTGGTGCCCAACATGCCGAATGATATCCCACCACCCACTTGGGTACCCCTCTCTGCTGTGAACACGCAAACCACACGGGCAGGGATGAAATCTGGAGGGTCTCCGTTTGAATACCTTGCAAGACATACAAAGTTAAGATATACTCTTCGACCTTTCTAAAAGAACGAGGGGCCTTCTTCGGTCCTTATTTGCGTAGTTTGTGCCAATAATTGGGGTTCTGTTCTTGGTGTCAGCGACTGAAAGCTCCCCTCAGATGACTGCTCGCCGCAGATCCCCCGGGTTGGAAGAAACCGTCCATGAGATTATATGAGCGGCCCATGGACCTCGACTTAGCGTTTGTTTGAGCTCGTCCCCATTCGGCAAGTCGTAGGTCAACGCCTATCAGTCTCAACTTGACTTGAAAAGACACGGCAGATGCGATCACTATACATAATAACTCAAATAATCTGTGGGAAACGCTCGAAACCATGTATTTTATCGGGGCGCAGTGATGATCAGAAACCCACAGCAAGGGCAGAGAATACTTGTCAACAAAGTGTACGTGTGGGATTGGGGTTGTGGTTAGATATACAGAAGCAAATCTGAACATAGCTGTTATGCACTGGCAGCATGACAGCATGGGCAATTAATTGGAACGGACGACCCGATGACGATGAATTCGAATAACGGCTGGTATGGGAGGGTGTAATAGGAATCCAGCGATGAGCCATATGGCCAGGAGGTCTCCCGCATAAATTTCTTCATCAGTTCATCTCTTGTAGAAGGACGAAGGTGAGGGAAAGTACAGGGGCTTCGGCTGGCCATTATGGGCTTGCCGACGTCCACCTACTTTTGAAGCGACGGCAAGCCCTCCCGAGCCATCCATCACAACACCATGAACGGCAAGCTCGGCGAGATGGATCGGATCTAGAGGAGGGTTCAATGGAAAAACCTTCCGGATAGCACGTTCCCGGATGTCGTCAAAGCCGTAGCGTGAGGAAATGGACGAAAGATGAACCCAGTGCGCCCGGAGATTGGGTGCCTTTTCTATCAGAGAGTGATCAGATAAGAGTTTGAGCACGGCTTCGATGAATCTTACCCGCTATGGAAGCAGTCGAGAACGGCTCCGAGTCATTCGACGCCCACACCCTAAAATCGATATTAACTACTGAAATTAAGAGTCAAGGAATATCACCCGGGAGTGGTATGGGATTATCCATCCCCCGTGCCCCCGACTATGCGAGACCCAGACTGTGTGGGAGGTTTAAGGGAGAAGAGGGCCTTGAAGAAAATGTGACTCCCATTCAAAAAGAAGGCCATTGTTCCTCAACGTTAGAAACCGGAAGCTGTATGCATTCAGACACGAGACGTATGAATGTATTCAGGTACCGAGGCCGCTGGGGCTCACATCGATGAACGCGAAAAGCCGGCTCTTGACCCAGGGAAATGCAAATCGCATGATTAACATGTGCAACGGCCCCTGGCACACAAAAGTACTTGCCAGGAACGCCGTGAGCGAATCTTGGAAATAGTATTTTGGGTGATGGATTAGAGATGAGGGAGAAGTGACAAGGGCCTGTAGACGGCAAGGCGGGGTCATGGTGTGGAGAGAAGATACTTATACGCACGGGGGTGATAACAGAGCGATCAGTTAAAAGCGTATAGGTAGCTTCGTTGTCAGCCGTAGAGGAGGCTTATTCGGACAGTCACTCACCGTAGACGGATTGCCGCCACTGCTCCAAGCAGTACTCATGTTCGAGAGAGGGAACTAGCTTTAATTCGCGAGTACATGGCCAAACGGTTTTCTTCCAAAATCATGCCTCCATTCTTCAGATTCCAGGTTGAAGATCTACTTCTCGGTAAACCCCCGTCCTTGTAGCCTAAACCGTTTCTTTGCGTCCCTGGATGAACCCCCCCTGCTCGTCAGGTCATCCTGTGTGGAACAACTCACGACTGCGCGGAAGGTTACCAGACAACTCGTTCGACTGACCAGCTGAGCAAAACGTCCCACGGGCTGAAGAGGCCAGTTTGCTGATACGTATACCCTGGCCTTTCGCTTTACGCCGAGCCTTCGCACCACCACTTCGGAATACGTGTGTCGTTTGGCCATGCTGGTGCGCAAATCCCGATCCAATATCCAGTGGTCGGTTTAGAACAATCCCTTTCCGCCACCCTCGAAGTCATTTGATCCATAGGGTGCATATATAATGCCTATGAGTGGTTTGTACATAAAACACTTAGAGTGAGTGGGTAACTTTCCATGGCCTTGATGTTACACACCTCTTCTCCGATATTTAGAAGCCAAGATTTTTACACCAGCACCCGTTTCGGGCTGCTCCAACCAAGTGTGACTGGGAGTTTTGTGTCTTTCCTCACCCACCATTGTACCCGCTCGCATTCCCACCACAGGAGTGTCGCCAAACATTCCTCCGCTCCGTTCAGGGTTCAAGTAGGCCAAGTCCCCCTTTTTCACCAGTCACCACCGTAATGAGCGCCCGTACTTACCATGGGAACACTCTGATTGACCTTCGTCATACAACTGGCGGCTATCATGACATAGCAGGGAAGTTCTGATCTTGATGGAAGCCCACCTCTTCTGAGACTCCACTGTCTGTCTAGTTTGGGTCACGTACTCCAACCTGTGCTCTCGGTCACCGATGCCGTCACTGGCATGACCCCAACAGAAATCTCTGGCGAACAGGGGTCATGTGGGCTGCGGTCCTCCTACTATTTGGTGTCCCCAGGGTCCTGCCTACATTGCCCGTACACCATCCATCAGGGTGGCAGTGTATACGAACCACGCACTGGACTCGCTGACGGGTTTTGTGTTTGATCCACCGAAGTGATGCCTTCCGTAGTCTCGCGAAATCGTTCGAACGGCCCCCAGCCTGGAAGAATTGTATGTTCTGTGAGACTACTGCAGGCCCCCTCGGCAACTGAGCTCAGCCCTAGGACGGACTTTCATATCCTAACCAAGCCGGACTCCGAAGTTTCCACGGCCGGTGAGGTCTTTCAACCACCCACATGGGTTTCTCCAATAACGATATATTTAGACAAGCTTGTCTTGTTTGTTTCGGCTAGACAGCGAAATCAGACCTTTTGTGGGTCTCAGAGTAAGTTAGCGATGTACTTCAAGTTACGAGAATATACCTACCTCTCGTTTGCCCTTGGACCAGGAATACAACCGTTTTCTCCGTAACGCCAGTCTTTCTCTTGTACTTCCTGCACTTTGCAAAAGGCCCGATGGTGGCCTAGGCTCCTCCAGGTGCTCCTTTCAGAGGGTAACATCCTTCGACGGTAAAGACGACCCAATGAAGTCCACAATGACGTTAGAGATTCACGCAACAACAAGGGGGTCGATTGGACGGTACTAACGCGCAGCTGCCATCATGTTTACTTGTTCACAAACATCCCGACAGAACGCTGACCCAGCACCGCCCCTCGTCACAAACCTGTGTCGGGAGAGACTGAACTGAGTTAAGACTTTGCACGTGTGGAATTTGGCGTATACGGAACGATCCATCACAGGTCCGAGGGTATCTTGAGTCGAGGTGTAACAAGTTAGCGATCCACCGACTGATCGAGTTCAGAGGTGTGAGCACTCGTGGGACCGTTCAATTGGCACCGGAAACGGTCGTCCGCCGCCTCAGCTCGCAACCGTCATGACAAAACATTCCAAAAACAACACCGCGTCTTCAGTCTTCTCCTATGCGGAGTACAAGAAACTTGACTACGGAACGAAACGACAAAGGCTCGGAAATGAATCGATGCGACCGTTCAACGCGTGCTCCCTCTGCCTCGAACGAGCGCGCACCCCATTAGCCTGCAGCGAAGGGCACCTATTCTGTACCGAATGCGTTTTCACAGACTTGGGTACGTTACTTGTTTCTTTGCGCCCGCGGAGACTCATCGCGGATTCCGCCCACACCCAGAATTCTGTAATACTGATGTTTTGAAGTCACCCAGAACCGCGACATCAAAAAACAGAAGATCAAGCTGGCTACTTTGAAAGCGGAGGCCGAGGAAGAGAAGAAACGCACTATTGAAGCCGCTCGGGAACGCGTTCGAAAAGATTTCGAGAAAACCCATCTGGGATTATCGGCCAAGTCGGCGAACTCTATGCCAGCCCAGGGTTCAGCTACACCCTCGACGTCTGATTCAGGTAGGTCGCTGTCTCTGCATGGTGTCCCCTCGAGGCAGATTGATTGTAGTTCAGTTCGAGGGAAGAAACGAAAGTTCGAGTTTGACACCACCGAGGTTGAACGCCTGACTCATGAAGCTGAGGAAGATGCCCTCTTGCAGCTAGAGAAAGAACAAGCTGAGGCTCTACGCGCCAAACTCCCCGACTTCTGGTTGCCATCTCTCACTCCTACCTACACCTCTAAGGGACCACCGAGATCGTTGACGGAAATTAAGCTGCAAACGACTTGTCGCAGTGGCAATCCATCTCACAAACTCTCGTATGTCACTCACCGCCAAGATATCTACATCGTCTCAATGTCTTGTAGGAAGAAGGATCTCGTCAGCGTGAGGTTCTCCTACCCTTCTACTGTCGACCTTCAGTGGCATAAGCAGCCAAGACCGAGTGCTCCCGCCGAGGAGCCGCCGAATCCACGAAAAGCGGAAGCGACGGAGAGCCCCATCTGCCCCTCATGTCGCAAGCAACTGACCAACAGCAGCAGAATATCCTGTCAGTACTCTTCCGGATGATAAGATCACCGCTTGATGATTGATCGTGGTTCCAGTGATGAAGCCATGCTTCCATGTCGTTTGCAAGACTTGCGTGGAAGAATTGGTCCACCCTTCAAATCAATGCGTGGTGTGCGATCACGAGGTCAAGCCTGGGGTCGACATTCTAGAATTGAGAAGAGAAGGTTCGAAACCTGTTCTCATCTCCGTACAATCGATTTTCTGTGGCTCATACCATCGGCGGGATTTCTTTAGGAACAGGCTTTGCTGCCGGCGGATTGGCGGAGACTAGCAAGACCGGTGTATCGTTCCAGGGTTAGCGACGAGATGTAAACTTTGCTTGGGATGATGTAGCTCCAATTGAGAGATGGGACGATCATGGCTCACGTATACGGTCGTGGGAGGGACTTGGAGTGGACCAGTAACGAAGATGTCTACGTACACACGGATCATATCGAACTTGTTCCTGCGATCAAAATCCACTGTCCTCTCACGTGAAGGGTGAAGGTCACTCTGACCTCATCTTATCCCCATCTGCGCACAATGAGTATCACTGGTATAGCGTCAGATATCAGATTGCGGGTCCTGTTGTCTCGATGGGTCACTCCATGGCTTAGACCATGGGCAGTTCTATTGGCCCCACCTTGACCACTTGGACCTGCTTCGATGAGCATTCCCACTGGTACCAGCACCTGTTCCTCTACAAGTTCTCCACCTCCCCTGCAGGATACTCCTTGGGCGGCTTGCGGAAGAAGTTGGCATCTGATGGTACTTCCTAAAAAGGAAATTCTATCAGCCGCTTCGCCCCAAGTTTTTCCGAGCGATGAGCTGGGCGTTCTGTACCGCCACCACCGCCATTTCTTTTTCTCTCCCGTCCCCCTTATCGACCTGTAACACCAGAGACTTCCAGCAGTCCCCTCCTCCCCCGGTTTCTCACCAGGTCTCGGTTCAAACGGCGCAAAGGCCCCCCTCGAAATGATCCCACGACCGGTCGAAGTGCGCGCGCACGTACCAGCCGACTTCGAGCGTAGTTCAGGCCCTTGGACACCCACAGAATTTCGCCCCACTTACGTCCAGCTTCTGTCGCTATGCGCAGCGCTCCTGTTCTGTCTGTTGTTATATGTGGTGAGGTCCTTGCGCCACTACAGGTCGGGCACAAGTTCAACCTCATCCTCGTGTGGGTTGACTGTTGGGGATAAGGAACTCTGCGAACCTCGAGAAGAGAGCCAGCTTTCAGAAAAATCGATTCCACAGTCGTTGTCAGAAAGTGCGCCCAAAAGAGGGTGGCGGTGGGTGGATGCATTGCTGGGCAGAGATTCAGAGGAAGAGGAGGCCGTTGCCAACGCCGCTCGTTCGATGGTCATCCAGACCCATCACCAGCTCGTTTGGCCTGTACAGAATGACCCTGGAGTGCAAGGATACAGGAATTCTATACCATATTATCAACCACGACAGAGACCACCGATCTCTATGGCAAAGCTTATAATGTCACGGCATGTACGCTCTTCACATCCCATTTGATATTTCCGTACTTTGTGACTGATTCCTCCTGTAATTTCACCGATTACAACAGGCTCATCCACCTCGACGACCACGTTCACCGCCGAAACCTACGACGACGACGGCAGCGACAACGACGCAGCCACAGTCACGACCCTCCTCCCGACTAGCCTCGTCTTGCGTGCAAGTCGTATGACCACAGGATGTCCAAATACGGCCTTTTTGCCAACGAAGGCCCACATGAATTGCGACGTATCCTTTCTGTACCTGCTTTCACATGGAGACTGCCACCCCTTTGGACGTTTCTTGCCATCATCTGATCGTATTCATCTTCTTTCACTGTCAACATTTCGTTTCCCTAAATCATATCCCTTCCCCATTACTTACAACTTCACTTATTCCCCTCATCACTTCCGGACCTGTATCTATTCTCACTTGAACTTTTTTTTCACTATTCATAGTTCCACGGATACTGCTACCTTTACACCTACTTCGTTCCTCTATTTCTCAAGTTTGGTAGGGAGCCTTCCCCTGCCTCTCTGATTCCCTCTATTCGGTGGACAATTGGGCACCTGTTTCTCCTCATCACCCAGTCTTAGCAAAAACCTAGAAAGATCCCGGACTGAATACCATCCCGACATTCACACACGAACGAGCCACCCAGCTTTTCTCCACCACCCCACTTTGCCCTTAACTTAGACCGTGCAGAAGGGGTTTAGTTCACCCACATCCAATGTAGGCTCACCCCAGATTTTCATGAAAATCGGTGAGATGAGGCTCCTGATCCATGTCAATTGTCATGGAAATTATTCATTTATGCCATAAGGTCGTAAGGGGCTCATCCAGGCAGGACCAGAAACCGCGGCAACCAATGAGAGTCTGGGAGCAGAGTCTGAGCTACAGGGAATCCTTTTCATCTCCGTGCGTGCTTTGGGCTTCACTGGCTCGAAATTGGGGAGAGGAGGAGTCATCCCTCGCTGGAGACGGCGCGGACATTCCACTTACAGTAGACCTGGTCCTGGTTTTGTCGCCTCGTAGTGCATATCACCCGCATCATACTTCCTTCACCGCCTCTGCTCACGCTTTCTTGGCCTCTGGCTGTATTTCAAACCCATACCACTTCCCCGACAGAGAAGAGCTGGTGACGATTGGTGACGTTTGGTGCCCCACCGAAGGTCGATATTAATCATGGAATTGAAGCTGGTATCTGATTGAAATGGCTCTCTACTCTACAAGGATGAGTGGGTGGCTGATGTCCGCTCGGCATTCTTTGTCTTTGATTGTCGCCGTTGAATCTCAGCGGCGCTGGGCGGACGAGACATCCAGCCGATCCGGGATTGTCATACTACCACAGCTCCTCTCGTTATCCCTTTCGTTATCCCGGATCTGGACGCCAAGTCGCCCGTCAAAACCGCGCGACGGCCCCGTGGGACCAATACTTATTCTCTCGGTGTCGGTACTTCGGTAACCAAGTTCACGAACTTCAGGGGGCCCCATGACCATTCTGACGTCGGTGACTGCGCGCATTGTTTGGCGTGCGGCTTTAGCGCCCTCACGATACTCTCGTGATTCGTGCTGCGAAGTATCTTGCTTGGTTCTGGGCCCCTCCAAGCCGGTCAGTTCGTTCCATGCCACGGGCAACGTTGCAACCTGAAGGCACATCGCTTCAACGAATATCCGAATTCTGCCATACCCCACCATCTCGGTTCTGTCGACCCTGCGATGGCAATTTTCTCAGGTCAACTTGCCCTCCTAACCTACGAGAGATTTCTATCCGGAAGTTCCTTGAAAATTGATTGAGAGGTCCCACCACCCATAGGTTGCCTACGACATGTACGGGACTCGGACGGAACCAACCTCCTTAGTCTCTTAGTCTCTAGGTTGTGTGCAGCGATGACAGTTTATATCGACGCCACCCCCACAAGTTTCTATCAGAGATCTCACGTTCTTAGCGCACCGGATTGGAACTCGGAGTCGAACTTTTGAATCAGGTGCGCATATGGCTAGACTTTCATTTCCGAATTTACGAGAGACAATCGTCGGGTCCCCAGTTCCTCTCTGCATTGATCCCCAAAAAGCCAGAGAATGGTTACTCACCAATCCATTTACTTTCGTGGGCTCCTGCTGATCACTCGTCCGTCGGATCTCTATTTTCTTCCGTTTTCTTTACCAAATGGAGCCAGCGGAGATAGTTGGGAATTCGGACGCCGTGTTAGTCGGCGTAATTAAAACAAACGGTCTGAGGTTCGAGAACCCCCTCCAACTTGAAACTTGCCCCTGATTTCAAGCCTTTCCGGGGGTATGCCTAGTATTTCGAGTTTGGACATAGTTCAGTTTCAGGCAGATGCGAAACCCCCGTGAGCCAGACTGCTGGGTTTCTACTTGCGCAGATGTGATTCGTTTGGCGGTTGTGGTCCGGCATATGAGGAGTCTAGAGCCCTCCTCTGCTACACGGTGATCAAGTGTGGGTATATGCCTGTCTTGAAGGCAGGGTAGATGGGAATCGATTACGGTCTCTATAGTCCTTACAAAGGACCTCGTGATGCATGATGCATGATTCCAGTCCTCACGTACACGCCTATTCCTCCCTGCACGCTCCCATTTCGTTGTTTGGTTCTTATTAACTCAGCTCGGATGTAGAACAAAATCGGATCTCGAAAGCGTCCACGACTAAAACAGCCTCCGTGTCTACAATCCACGAGGCCAATTACAAATACCGGCCGGGGCGTTCAATGTAGGCCCGTTCGCCTTTTTTATTATACTCATGGAACCGTTGCGGGGAAACATATGTCATCGCCACTGGACGGAAAATGCGGACGCCCATATGCGGGGCATGTCGACCCGGTTGGCCCATCGGCCACCGTTTGGCCTTAGCCACCCGTTCGTTCCCAGTCCATCGTCCCAATCCCTCAAAGCAGCACGCGCTTGAAATATTTCTATTCGCTGGATCGGTTTGATGGACAAGCAGAATACTGGGCCGTTCGTTTCCTACAAGTGGTCGTAACCACTGGGGAAGCGGCGCTTAAGGGAGTACATCTTTGTTCCAGTGAATGGGCCCAGTTTCAAATTAGGGGCCCCTCCCCCTCGCCGCGCGTTAAATCCTCAGAAATGTGAGTGATGGAAGGATATTGCAATAGAGTTCCCTCAGATGTCACCACTGGCCGCTGAGTTGATAAAAATCTTGGAGGGACGAAGAGCGCTCATGAGGAAAAACCTTCCAAGTTCAAGTATTGATACAAACGTCGGGTAAGATTGAACGTACGTTATCCACCCTGTTGTACACACACAAAATAGCCCACAAAACAAATGAAATATCCCGACGTAGTGACAGAAAGGATGGTGAAAAGACATGGTTGCGGCAAGGAGAGGGGGGGAAATAAGAAGTGTCCGTTTGAACTACTTACAATCAAATACGTGATCAAGAGGGCAAGTCGTCAAGACGGTCCTCACTGCAATTTTTTCAAAAGTATGGAGCGGGGTCGATAGAGAGCATCGCCGATCGGTCAATAAGGCTGTGAAGCAGAGGAGAGCCTGCGGTTGCGCCCGCCGACTGGGCGGCCGCTCCCGATGTGGCCCTGTACTTCAGCTGCACTGCCTCCGTTGCGTTCAACATCGGCGGCGAGCCTCTCGACCTCGGCGATTTTCTCTGCTACCTCCTTCCCGACTCGTTCTAGGTACTGTTGCCGTCTATATTGTCCTCTCTTTGACTCCTTGGGATATTCACAAGTGATTTCACGTCTAGCGCATTGGCTATGCAACACGACCGACCGACGATTAGAGTGAGACCGCAAGGTAAGACGTCACAAAGCGGTGTGCGGCCAAACAAAGAGCGTCATAGTGAGGTTGATTAGTACGATGTGATACCGGAGCGGGGGGACAGATTGTCTGAGAAAGGAAATCGAAACGTACTTGCATCGAGTCTCGGGTGGAACAGGGGGGGCACACGCAATCTTCCTCATCCGGCAGAACAGACAAGCCATAGCTGGTTTGCGCTTCATCAACAGAGATTTGGCATCTGCATGTCTCGACGGCTCGTAGTATGAAAAAGTGCATTGAACTTTAGATAACGAGCCACGCCGGTGAGTTGACGATGTCTTCGAGGTCGGGGGCGGTGGCGGTTGTGAGGTGGACTCGTCGGAATCGTGCGATGAGTGCGGCGAGTCAGACATCGAGCTCGAAGACCTAGAGGAGGGTTCGAAGCTCTCCTCCCGACTTCCTACCGCTCTCCCTCTAGAGTAGAGCAGCGTAAGGGACGTGTCCTTCTCGTCCATTTGAAACGCGGGAGAGTTTTGGCCGGAAAGTGGGACACCATCGGGGAAGAAGTACTAAACAGAAGAGAAATCGCCTCGAACATCAACCGAACTGGCCGAAACGAGGACGTGGGGAACTAACTTGGTCGTTTGGTGTGTGCTGGGAGGGAAGGTAGCCGTCCGGAGAGTAAACGTAATCGCCGCTCTCCGCGTACGGGATCTGTCGGTATTGTGGGGAATCAGTCACTGCCCCTGAATCACAACACTGCTGATGTTCGTCCGAACGGTGGCAAGACCAGGAATGCCTGTGCGAGGATGATCGGATGAGGCTAGTGGCTGCGCTCAAAGGCGGGAGGATGTTTGAAAGGTAAGGCCCATGGTATTGATCCTCGGATGGCTCAAGTGTCGGGTAACGGTCGTCGACGTCGAGCACGGGAGAATATGGACCGTTATCCCAGGAGGGAAGCAGTTGGACCTGGGCGGGGGCGTATGGGGCCATTTTGTGTATGTAGTGGGGGTAGACAGTACAGGTTCTTTTCGTTCGTAGAAGAGAACGGGAGGTCAAGTATGGATTGAGGGGAAAGAACAAGAGAAAATGGATGATGATCCAGGGGTTAATAAATGACTCTCGACTTTCCTCCTTGTCGTTTAATCCTAACCCGGCACGCGGTTGCAGCATCTGACACAGCGCTCCCCCGATGGAACGCTGAAATGGCAGGCCAAAGTGTTGGATTAAGTCTTCGAGACCGATCCAAAACTGAAAGGGACCCTTGACGTTAGGACGTATGGCGGAAATCCGGTGCCCTATCACCCATCCGTCTCAGCTCGTGATCAGAATACTGCAGCCAGCCCTTCTCGCCTGATGACAGCATCCCCTCGTGCATTGATTCGCTTTTACGTAAAGAGGATAATCGGCAACACGACCAGCCCAATCCCCACATACATCAGTTCGTACCATCTAGATCGCAAAAGAAGCGTATGACATCAGAGACTCCAGGTCTGGGCGGGAACCACACAACGGCAACCAAGCAATCCATCACACTTACGTCCAACGACGAATCGTGGACTGTCTTGCGTCCTGTAGACGTTCGGCGAGATTGCCCTAGAGGTTTCCGATTCCGATATGTAGGGCCATGCCCACTCCCCCCCTTGCGCTGTCCAGCCAGATCAACGCCCAACCTGGTGAAAGCGCCGATAATGATTTCATGCCGAAGGCACGCCCCCAAGAACCCATCATCAGCGATCAAAAATCAAATAACTCGCTTGGTTAACCCTTACCAGGCAACAATGCCCGGGAGCGCGGCGACGCAAAGGAAGTCCCAAAATACTTTTCACCATTAACGGGTCCGAGGTGTTTATGGAAAATCCAACCAGGCAGCAAATGAGACCGGAAAAGATGAACGCCCACGGAACTTCAGCTTGTCGGAATAATGAGCAAAGAATGACCACACAAGACAATGTCGTTAGTCTTACGTTGGCCACCTTGTCGCCAGGCTCAAAAAGGACACACCAGTAAATAGGTAAGACAACCGTCAGAACATTTGAGATGACGATCGAATCACCGATTCTATGAGAAGCTCGAGGGTCAGTCGCAAAGATCCACCTGTTAGACATCCTAACAACGACCCTCGGATAATGGACGGGAAGAAAGGCGATATGCAATGGACTAGGGGGAAAAGGTTGGTCAGCGATTTTAGTAACTACCGGGCATTTGCGCCGCCACTCGCGAGGTCCTGCTATAGACCGGTACAGTAAGATGCGGAGCCAAACCTGGGGAGAGGGCCGCTCAGTAACATTATCACATTGGTGTGGTGCACACACCATGCTTTACCTGTCAGTTTGGAAGGGCCAACTAAGTATAACGGAATTTGAAGTCCTCCCACGGAAGAATTATCGCATTCTTTGGTGGAAAATTTAGGAATAAATTTTGGTCATGTGGTCGATCAAAATGATCCACATTCCGTACCTTTAGTCCAGATAACGAAGTTATTTTCTTCCAGAGTCGAAAATTTGGCAGTCAAGGGGAAATCTACCATCACTACTCTCGGAGAGAGCGAATTAATCCGGACGTGAGTTTGCTCTCGGATGAAGAGAAAAGGCACGCGACCACAGCTAGGTATGCGGGGATTCCAACCCCAACGGTTGCACAACCCTCGGGAATCTGTGACGGACAACAACGGCGAGTTGAAACAGGTGAATCGCGAGTGGGTTGGCAGGCGAGCAAGAATCCAGGGCCACCCCAAATGCCCTCTGGTACCGCTCATGAAGGAAATGCCGTAAGCCAACATGCCAGAGAATGCGCCTGATGGACAGAGATTAGATCGGAAATATCGAGATGTGGGGACGAATGGTCCACCTGACACCGATGCCGCGCCAAAGAACAGGCCAATGCGGTACTGGAGTTCGTGACGTGGGTACTACAGCGTCAAACTTTGAAACAGATCCGGTCAGCCAAACTCTCGGACGATACAACTCGAGGTCTGAACTGACTAGTATCCACACTCGGAAATGGGCCAGCCTCGGCTACCCCAAGGCAGATGCGGACCCCAACCAGTTGTGCATGATGAGAAAAAAAAGAGTGAGTCCATCAGAAAGTCTAGATCTGTGCTCACAAACCTGGTGACAAAACGCATCGATAATCTGGATGATGTGCAAGATGTGGTTTAATAAACCTAGGTACCGAAGGATAATTGACTTACATCACGACCCCTACAATACCTGTGGACTGCAAACGGCTTGAATATTATTATCGAGAACAGAGGGAGGTAATTCCTGGTAATCATCTAAGATCCCATTAATGAGTGTGGGATTCGGAATCATATGGTGGAAAACTGGAACACGTGCCTTGAGAGGGGGAATTTCTTTAAGACGAGGCCATTTGTATATGTATGAGCCTGACTTGGACGACTCATCAAAGGACGATTTGTACGTACTTGGCGACGCATTCAAAGAGGCAGGATGGTTGAACGGAGCTGGTCTGATCAGCGATTGAAGCATTCCGTTACGGAGACGTCCAGCGCACAGTGAAAACATATCTTGTGACACGGGATCGGTCATTTACCGAGATCATGTCGCGAGAGAAGCGACTTACGAGTGCAATGTTAAACCTATTGCCGGTTGGGTGCAACTCATCAGTCAGTCCCTGCAGTCTGGCAAGACCTGCGGGTGACGCCAAGTAGATTATTATGCCAGTGCGGAAGGGTCAAAAACCTATGTTTCCTATAACGGAGGGTGTCGGGAGGTCTGAGTGGGCTGTGAAGACATCGGGGGATAAACTTCTATCAGGAGATATAGGAGCGCCAAGATGACCATCAGGTGGATGTATGTCTTTCGCCACACATGAGCCTCCTCTGAAGTGAAGTTCGGAAGTGCAAGGGAGGCGGCGTCGCAGTCACTCTTTGAGCGATTCCCGACGACGTACGTCGATTGTTTTCGTCTTTCGCGAGAGATAAAGGCGAGTCGGAGGATTGGATTGGGATTTGATCTGTTAAGACACCCGCCCCTCGGCTGAGCGATGATTGAAGAAACAGACAGTGTGGCCGTTGACGAGACCGCCCCGTACATCGTCCGCGTGATAAGCTTTCATGACCCCGTACCCCAGGCTGGTCCCACAGTTTCCCCACGCTACCCGCCCTCGGTCAATCACTAACGATGTCAACAGCTCCTACAACCGCTCCCCTCCTGCGTCCGACCTCGGCCAGACCCCAAACGGCTGCGTCGTCGCGTCCAGAGGGTCATTCTATAGTCGCACTCCTCGAAGGTCGCGGTATATCGCGCGAAATTGGGATTGCAACCTTGAACCCCGAAACCGGCAGAGCGACAATCGTTCAGGTACCCATTTACGCTCCTTCCGACAAGACCCACTCATCTCACTCTCAAAATTTCGACAGCTTTCAGACTTGCCCACATATGTCAAGACGTTGCATCAAATGCATATCCATTACCCGTCTCTCGTCCTTGTCCCTGACACTTTTATCTCTCCACACTCCTCGTCTGATGCCAAGACATCCCTGCTGATAGACTGTATTGAAGACGAATTCGAAGGCGTTCCCATCGAGCCCGTAAAGAGAAAATACTGGAACGAGACCGCTGGTGGGCCTTCTGACCGGTGCCGGGACGGGCATCCATCACTTAGGGAGTTCATCTAGGGCTCCAGCTTATCACACAGCTTTCTTTAGACGACGAAGAAAGAGCCACCACTCTTCTTTCGGCTTCCACCAAGTTTGGTTGTTCGTGACCTCCGTACACGTACCTGGATTAAAAACAAAACCACAGATATTATGCCCTCTCGGCTTTATGCGCCCTTTTCAAGTATTCGGAGATGAAACTCAATGTCCGGTATTCAGCCGGATCTCTGAGCATCCGTTACACCCCCGTAGAGGGAACAATGCTGATCGATCCCGAGACAATTCGGAACCTCGAGCTTGTGGGGAACATGGGTAACCGTAAATCAACCCACTCTTTGTTTGGGTGCGTGATGCCATAAAGAGCAGGGCTATGGGCAAAGCTAAACCCAATGTTTCAGCGTCATGAACCACACGTTCACTCCCATGGCGGCTCGACTTCTGAAAGTCAATATAATCTCGCCAATCACAACAGAGCAATCCATAAATGACAGGCTCGACGCGGTTGAAGGTCGAATATTTGCGTCCTCCGCGCGTTTAATTTTATTGAGACTCTTCAGAGCTGATACGTTCCGAAGACATGTTCAACGAGGTCCGATCAGCGCTCAAGATGCTTGCAAAACACGACCTGGACAAACTAATCGCTTCAGCAAGTACCACCTCCCTGCTCTTCCGATCCGCGGCTCAGGTTCCCACAGTTCATCGCCTGTGACACCCAGACCCTGGCTAAATCATCGACCCCAATCGTTACACGTATAACACAGATGTTACAACTTCGTACTGTCGTCAGAAATCTGCCCGATCTGCAGCATTCCCTGAGCAGTCCATCATCAATGCTGTTGCAAATAATTTCTGTCGTGAGTCTTATCCTTGACGACCACACAGTCTAATCTCGACCGCCTGGATAGATGATCAGCGACAACCGGATCAAGACCATAGATTCGTTGATAACCAGCAGTCTCAATGAAGAAAGCGTGCAGACCCTTCCTAGAGTGCGTTAAGTATTTACCCC
>Ga0307512_10001444_pt1 | contig 33669 bp, 37 predicted proteins | sample 14_EM_MG_FD_200267 | JGI IMG/M metagenome (GOLD analysis project Ga0307512, IMG submission 200267) | Populus trichocarpa ectomycorrhiza microbial communities from riparian zone in the Pacific Northwest, United States - 14_EM | ecosystem: Host-associated > Plants > Roots > Unclassified | place... | reverse complement strand
GGAAAGGGCCGACTTGGTGTCCCTTCCACGTCCGGGGGTGTGAGGTTCGTCAAAAGGCCTTGGAAGGCGAGGCCTCGGACGCACGATGCACGGAGTGCCACTGTACTATCTTCCCCGTTGCATTGTGCGTTCAGATCGTCGACAAGACCTTGTATGTAGTTCTTCCGTAATTTATTGTCCTCATCCGAGTCGACTGGATGGCTGTCAGTTGGTTTGAATACCAGCCGCAAGGAATTGACGCAAGCCGACACGCGGGCAATGCATGACTCTTCAGAGAGGTCCTGCGACGTCGCGCAAGTCAGGATGTGTTCCTTGATGCGCCCTATGATGTAGCTGAGTGTTAGCTGCTCGGACAAGCTTTCTTTGTTGGTGATATACGAGCGAATGTATCCTGGTAGCGCCTCTAGAAATGTGTCCATTCTCGTGTTGCTGAGATCACCTTCTGTAAGGAGCCATTCTATCGCATCGTTGTCGAGTTTTTCCGCTCGCTCATTCGCCTGGTCCACGAGGAAAAGTGTTCTGTCGAATCGGATGCCCTTGAAGTACGGAAGCCAAGAACATGGAGGTTTCTGGACGTGGGGAATAAACCACAACAACAGGTGGCGAAAGGTGAGGAGGATGAGCACGCCACATCCTCGGAGCGGAGGAGTCAATATAGTGTGGTAGGGAGAATTGATAACAATCAGGGGGGCGATACTGAAGGCAGTGTACACGACCAAAGACGTGAGGAGACAGTAGCGGGCGACGTTGCCGACGGGTTGATAGACATTGTACAGGAAATCGCTAACCGCCCAGAAAAATAGGAAAACCGAGATGTGCAAGGCCACATGAACTCCATAAATTAACTTCCTCATCGCGGATTGTTCAAGACCATGAAGAAGATAGGTTCGGACACGGGCGCGCTTATGGGGCGGGGCGCGGGGATAGGCATACTTCGCGTATTCACGACACCATTCCTTTACAAGAGCGCATACCAGGATGCTCATCGTACTGAGGAAGAGGCTGAGGAACACGAGGATGTTCAGGCGAATCGCGATACTTGAAGGCTTGAAAGACAGGATAGTTTATGGGTAAAGCTGGTCTGTAGGACGAGGAGAGAAAACTGACTCACGGGTTGGTCATCAACAGATTGGAGTGTCTTACACGACTCGATGAGAAAAGATCCGATGAGGGAAGACAATACGGTGTTCTGTAAGGTAATAGTAAGAAATCACCGGGCTAAACTTGAATAGGCGAAACACTGGGCCTCACCATGATGGACATCGAATCCGCATGACTACCTAAGCCATTGATGAGGTTCTCGTCGTTGATCCCTGCCTCTGACACGTATAGGTCCAAGTATGCAGCAGATGTGTCTTCGTATTCAGCACCTTACTCAGAGTCAATAAAGAAAATCAACGCATCTTTACGAGATTATACCTTTACGTTTCCGTCCTTCATCAGGTTTCTCTTCGCCCTCGTCCCGAGGAATTTGAATCCCAAAACGTGATGACCTTGATCTCTAGCCTACGACAAGCAGAATGAGATGGGGTGAGTAAAACGAGAATATATAGAATACTAACACCCCAGTTGGGCCTCTGTGTCCGAGTCGGCGGTTGATGACATTGCTATTGAAATTATTACACCAGCTCACAGGTGGGCTATATAACGGGCAGAACCAGTACGTACTATGTGATGGTCGTAGTCCAAAAATGATGAGGGAGAGACGGTGGAGGATTCGCGGTGAAAACTGGGAGGGGAAACTTGAAACAACACCTCCCTTGTGACTAGATCGAAAGCGCGGCCGAGACTTGCGTGGCATTTCCCTCGCCCGATTAAGATGGTACCGTGATGTTTGCCACGAAAAGTGTACTTCTTCCTATCATCTGTTTTTATGTGCCAAACATGGAGGCTTCTCTGCGCCGCACTCCACCCCACCTCCTCGAGGAGGGGAGCTCTGGGGGCACCAGTGCCACGTCTCTTCGGGGCGAGGTTGCACAGTGGCACGTGGACCGGCTGCAATTCGCAGAAAGGCCCGCTTCAGGCTGGCTTTCAGGTGTTGATGCCATCACTTTGATAGTTACAGACCGTCCTGGGCCCCAAGCGGGGTTCCATTAAAAGGTGGAAATGCGGGGGGAGATGAGCGGGTGACGAGTGACGGGTGATGGGTGCCTTCAAATTTTGATGATTACACGGGATGATGGACCTTGACGCTGACTAGCAGGGAACCAGAGGAAACCAATGAGGAGAGGCAGAGCGTGAAAGGAATTCTAGCGTGGCGCATCTTCCTAGCCTACTGGCTATGGTCCGATGTGAATTCTGTGAAAATCAGTGTGACCGAGCTTTAAACTTCAGGGCGACAATATGTGAGATAGCGATAAGAAGCCCCAACATCCGCCGCGCCCGAAAAATGGTAGCCAGACGAATGGACAGTAATGAGCCTGTGGTATCATAAGATCGAGTTGTTGAGCCGGGCGACAAGTAAGGAAAAATGGAACATGTGGATTCGGAATGATCGAATAGCACCACCGCTCTAACTGCGATCATAGCGCTCAGAGAATCGAGGCCTGAATCAAGGTATCATTTGCAGGAACAGGAGAGTACTGCATGCCTTCGCCGCAACCCATGGCCCTGAGTACACAGTTATGGAGATACTCACCTCCATTATAACCGAATCCGTGGGGGAAACATTACTGACCCTCGGGCCATAAGCATCTCATGTGAACCCAACATCAATGACTCGGCGAATAGTTGTTGGGTCATAAGTTATGCATCAGGAAAACCTTCCCGTGATAATTCACGATAATCCAGCTAACGAGCTAATAGGCGCCAGGCACATACTAAATTTGGAAGATAGGCGCTGGGAAAATACTAAATTTGGAAGAACTTTACGACATTATCGCGAATTATCACCAATTATCACGGGAGGTTTTTCCTGATGTGGGCCGTGGGTTCTTTATTCTTGCTACCTCGCCCGTGTTGGATCTTTGGAGACAGGAGTGATTGTTGCAATATCCTATTCAATCTCCCAAGTATAGACCGAGGAAGGCGTGGAGAAAACGTTGGTGCCTGTGACTCGGCCCATTAATTCTCGCAGTACCTTGGCCACACAATCACAGGGCTAGACGCGCACACACCTTTAATCAGCTCGTCCTTACCGACGCAAAGCCGAAAAAATACCGCGAAGGACAACCAAAAAAGGAAGACAAACCTTACATAGACATGGCGCAGTGGTTCCCCTACGTGAACAATGTCGCATGGTGTCAGAAAATCAATGAGTAGTACATAAATGAAGGAGTGAGCGCAACGTGTAGGTTTTCCGGGGTGAAATTTCACGGATGTCCGAATTTGTGTTTTTCCGGAAACGGCACTGGCGCGTTTAGCCCGCGCTTTGCGTCCGGTGCGTGATGAGTAGGGAAAGAAGTGCCCCGAAGCGACTCATAATGAAGGTGAGAAGGGTGCGTTTTCCACAAGAATACGCAAAATTTCCATTTTCCCAAGCACATGTCGATAAACGAGGGGTCTTCTTCCGTATGTGGGAAACGCGCACCAGCTTACTGCCCCACCGTGCGATGCAAAATCGAGCTTATAGACCTGCTGTACATGCACACGCGTGTCAGTAGATGTACAGGAATTGGGCTGCGGGCTGACCACAATATGACCCGAAAAAGACAACCGAGACCGAATGTCTCAATGGGGAGTCCCCAAAACCTGACCTTCCATGCACAGACGGAGGCGTCTAACCCGTGGCTGCGTGCCGACCCGCTAACGTCCAAAAGGGCGGAGGACGAAAACTCTGACGTCCTGAAATTGAACCTGAGTGCAGAGACGTGAGGGACATAATGTTTGGAAGGTAAGAGCTTGCGCGAGGCGACCAGATACTGTACCGTTTGGAAATGCTGGTGCGTGAATCAGAGGCCTGGCCGTGACGAGATGGCGGAGATACAGTGGCCCTGTGTGCTGGTCGGACGTCGGATCTGCGGTAAATTCCGAATTTGAAGATGTATCCACGTGGCAGAGTACAGGTAACTTAACAGTACTAGTGATGGCGCCCACTTCACACCTCAAATCTAAGATGCTTTCACGATTGTACAATAAACTGGCACTCACCGCCCTGCTCGTTGCAAAAGTGCTACTCATTATGCCATAGGTGAAGATGCTGCCAATTCTTTAGACCCAGCCTCGTCAACCCTCAAACCCATCTTTTCCATCATCTCATGCGATCCCTTGCTGGGGGGCACATCAATAATTTCGGAACCCTACACACCCTCGATCAAACCCCTCACCAACGGCGCCAACAACCGCAGGAACGCCTTCGTGCTTGCTCCCGAGAAGCTTCGATCAGCACACCAGCAGCATTTGTCAAGGAGGCGTCAAGTGCACTCGCGAGGTCGCGCAACAGCACTGGCGTTAACAGCCCCAGCACATTTAGTACTGCAAGGATCGCATTTGTGAATATCGCGACAAGGGAATACACGACCAGCGCTTGCAGGGGCATATAAAGTACACCTGCCTTCGTTCCCGAACTCCCGCACGAGTCCCTCCGCGGCGCTCCAAGCGCAGCCCAACTCGTCTCCGGTGTGCGTGCGAACACTTCCGCGTCCTTGGAGAACTTCCCAGTTACGCGCGTGCGCACCGCATCTTCAAATAGCGGAGGTAGTTGCGTGCGAGCAGGGCGGGCACATCGGACAGGCGCGGCAGTGCCATGCGCAGCGCATCGAGAAGCCGTGATAATAACTCTATGGTGCATACGGGGAGGTGTGAGCGCAGCGTATCCAAGTCTCCTGGTAGCAGGTCCGTAGGTGAGCGTTCGAGGAAAACGCAGAATATTGCGCGAGGAGATCATACACACCTTAGCGCCACGTATCGATGCACATGTATCGCACCCACGCATCCCCCACCGCCACCCCGTATTTTTCTCCTTCGGAACTTGTGAGAGTGACGTTGAGTGCGTTGAGGCACCCGATAAGGGAGGCGAGGACGAGCTCAGCTTCGGAAAAAACACACATCCGATGCAGGAAGCCGACGGAGCGGAAGAGTTCCCTGGTGCACGGATAGCTGGCGAGCAACTAGCCCAACAGCCCGCAGATGGCTGTGTCCACCTTCACCTGGATGTCGTGTACCGCCTGAACGTGCAGGAAATGCGCGGCCAGTCGCGCGGCATGCGACGCGGGGTCTAGGGCCTCTCAGGAGTGAACCCCACGAATGCGCACATCGGTGAGTATGGGAAGCTGAGGAGCTCGAGTAAGTCTTGTGGTTTGATGAATGCTCGAGGATGAGGGCGGCGCGGCGACGGGAGGACTGGATGGCTGTGATGTTGGACGAGAAAGAATAGGCCCGGGCGGCAGGCTATAGCACAGGAATGCCTTCGAGGAAGGTGTCGAAGATATTCGAGAACGACGAAAACGTGTAAGTGAGGCCCGTAGTTGTGCGATGAATTGATACAAAGTGGGTAAGAGGAGGTACAAAGATTTATGAGCGTGTCATGAGTTGGGACGAATTGGCAGAGAGATTATCAGGTTCGGCGATGGAGGATGGTGGAGGAGTGGTGACCTGAGCGAGTTATGCTTCCGCTTTGGAGACAATGATTCTATTTTGTTTGGAGAGCTCACCAGACAGGATGTCCCGATGGCGGTCTGGAGTGTACCACGCCGTTCGAGTTACAAAGGGCATGCATCTGTCTTCGATGCGTCCCAGACCGGGTAAATCTGCCCTCCATTAACTTCAAGCTTGAAGTTGAAATGCGGCCCTTGGGGGAACTTGAGTAAAGCCCGAGCACGAACGTGACACTGCACCGCAACGATACCCATTCCAATCCTTCCTTCAACCCTTCAACTACGGATATTACTGGCAGGCGACACTGGAAATAGATGAGAATGGACCGACCCAAGTCCAGCCAGTCAGTTGACTGACTCAGTTGAAACTGTAATAGACAGAATGAGATGGGGCTAGCGAAGCGAGAAGAGATAGAACACGGACGCTCCTGTGGATTCTCCGGTTCGGCAGTTGTAGTCATGATGAGGCTTCGTCTGCTCCAATCATGCCGAACGCCCATCTAACGCCATGGGCATTTACTCCGAAGAACAACATTCTCGCGAAATTTGTCAGTGAAGGCGAGATTATCTGCGCTATAGAGTACGCTCGATTGGCCAACCATACAATATCGTCGTCACACTAACCTCTGGCCGCTGCCTCCCTCGCAACGTCAAAAGTCAAATCGCTCTCGATATCAACCGTACGGTGTAGGTCGTTGTGCTTCAACATAATAAAAGTCTTTGTTGCCTAAATGGGAATGGTGGACGAGCGAAAGGGAAGGAGGGAAGAATAATAGGCGAGAACTGAGTCGGAAAAAGCAGTGCAAGAGACGCATGTGAGTTGAGCAAGAGACGGTGAAGGGGCATGGAAAAGATAGTCTAGGGGACGCATACGAATAGGAACGAAGAATGCTTTAAAGGAACTTGATTATAACAGGGTCGTGGTACACAATGCTGCCCAATGTACTCATACATCTATGGCGGAAAGCGCTCGCTTTTGTGAATCTATTCATAAGATATCATCAGGACTAGACTGGGCAACTTGAACGAGTTTGTGGGTACGCACCTCGGCCGCGATATTCACCCACTCAGAGAGAGAACGGAGATATTCATCCTTTCCTTCGTCCACAGCGATATCTGGTGCCACAGGACGAACGAATCGAACCTGGCCACCGGTTTGAGGACCCTGACGGGACGCCCATCTTCAGGTGACACCTTGGCCGCATCGTCTAGGTTCTTCTATTACATCAAACTTCCTGGAAGCTGTCTTAGTCGGGTGCTTGTGGTTACTTGCGGTTGTCTGGTGGGCATTGCCGTGGGCATCCCCGTGCAGAACGATGCCCACGTAGTAGCCGTTCGGCAGCGCTACTTACACTCCGTGGACGGTGCGGCCGCGAAACGAGGAGACGAATCGCTTTGCGGAATCTACGAGACGTGCGATAGCCCCGGGCCGCGTCACACGAGATGGGTTGATTTGGCAACTACTTCTGTTTCTGCTGTCGCAGGAACTACTACATCTGCAACAGCCAGTGAGGTATTCTCCTTTTCTTCTACAGCAACCTCGGTGTCGGCCACGGGATTCACAGAACCCCTTTCATTATACCCAGGGGGGAAATGTTCGGGACGCAGAAGCCAAAGTGAGGTCGGATGCGAAAGTAGGTAGATACAGGCGCAGGACCTGTATGTTGGATATGGAAGTGCATTAAATGAGGAACACGGATAGGGAAGTCCTTGTCAAGGTCCTTGTTGGCATGTCCATGGGCGGTCGTTACCGAACTGAAGGTCAGGCCAATAACTTGAATTGAACTGAATGTGTCTCGTGTGACCTGTTCAGTCATGTGTGAACGTGACGATACGCGTCAGCTACGTGGCTGCTAATTATAACGTGAGACTCGGAAATGGCGACCGAAAATTGTTCACACGACAATTACTCACACAAGGTCAAACTGATGAACAAACCCGATTGTTCTGCTGTGAAATAGGACGAGTTTGCCTAGTGTTTGTCCCACAATGATGGCCCATGACGACGGTGATACTGACTGTGGGGCTCCAAGCTACAGTCGTCCCGACGTAGCTTGGAAAGTGGAAACAGTGAGGTTGGTGTCAAGAACAACGTTGAACAGCATTGGTGTATTACATGGCAGCAATTCAGGCGTTATATATGATACAGTAAGACGAGATTAGTGGATTAAAGGCACATGCAAGATCGATGTGAGGTAACCAATACAAGGAAAGTGACCTAAGCCCGGTATGCAGCCGTCCGCTGTCAAATAGAAGCCCCGTCAATAGAAAGGAATCTCGCCGGAATGCGTCAAGATGGGGTATAAATACGTACAAATCCACAGCATCAGCGCAACTATTACCATTCGAATCAAAGAACCAGAAGAAAGAACAGCCGATTTATTCCACTACTGAATGACCTACTCCCTCCTATCATTGCTCCTATCCCGCGAAGGTGAGGGTCGCGATTGATCGATCGTGAATAGATTCAGGATCTTCGTGCAGAGGAGCCATCAAGATGTCTGGAAGGATAGAATCAGGACCATTAAATGATGTCGACCGTGACGACGAACTAGCATGTGATAGGGTTAGAGGGCGCAGCCCAGCGTCGGTAGTAAGTCCTACACCATCTCGTCCCATGGGCAAGTTGGCCAGCTCTGTGCTGCGCCGAGAAAGCCGCCGTGTGGGCGCCGGCACGAGTGAGGTTGCAAACGGTGTGATAACGATCTGATTCACGACTCGGCTAGTGATGCGATCGTGGATTTCAGGCTGTGATGATGCAGAATTGGGAGTACTGGTGTCGTCGTCGGACAGAGAATGGGGGGGTGGTGGTTGAGCGCTACGCTCCTCTGGACTCGGATCGAGCTGCTGCGCGGAAAAAGGACAGAGATCCTTCGCCTTCAAGTTCTTAATCGTTACCAGCAATTGCTCTAGCATGTTCCTTTCTTCGTCGCTGCTTTTAGTGCTGGCTTCGCATACTTCGTGTTCTAATCGGTCCAACTTGCTCCAGACCCGATCAGAGGCGCGGTTCAGGGGTGAGTGTTCATCCGCCAGCATCTTATTTTGAAACTCTTGCACCTTCTTGATATCCGCAAGTTCCAGGCCCGATCCAGCGAATGGTACCGCCGTCACAGCCAAATGGCCTAGTTTGCAAAAGTTCAGGAGAGGTCCATCTCGGATAGCAGCGTCCAGCGTTTCACGGGCTTTCTCTATGAAGTCAGCCTCAATGGGTGCTCCATCAGTGAAGGACTTCCAAAACTCCACGTCCTTCTCCGAGTCGCCTCCAACCTCAAGAGTGTAGAAGACTCTTGCAAGAGAAGCAACGTCCCATTGTGATCTGAGAGATACCACGCGTTCCTGATCGACCTCTTTACGAAACTGTGTCAGAAGCGCGTCGCAGAACCGAAGCTTGATAAGGCCCACGCGGAAGCCAGTGGCCCTCCCGACAAACGTGCCTTCGAAACACGTTGTGACGAACAGTTCGAAATGCTGTGACAGCGATCCGAACTCTGGTGCGCGCCAGTTCACTGTGTCCGAGTCTTCTAGGGCCAAGAACATTACGTCGATCACGGTACAGCAGGCCTCGAAGATGCGTAGTTTATCGGGAACGCGACCTTCCAATTGGACGGCATTCCAGAGGTTGACCTGCAGGCTAGTCCATAAATCGTCGTCGCGTACCATGTCCTCCATGAATTTTTGGGCTTTGTCTTTGGATTTCTCAGCAATCTCAGAAATGTAACCTGGAAGACGAGATGCGAAGGCCTCCATGAGATCGCTATTCTGAAGCTGCTCCTTGCCAAAAACGACGTCGGCTCTACCGTAATACTTGGGATGGCCCAGGAATACCATGCTGAGATGTTGCCCTCGGCCTACAATGTCCAAGATTTCGAGGAGCGGCATGATGCGGAATCCTTGGTGCTCATTCTGGTGATGCTCGTGTGCTTTGTCAAGCACCTTGTTGAACTGTGCCAACGCAAACTCTGAAACCTCCATCCTGGCGATCCCAAATTCCTTCAGGAGCGCGTCTAGAGTCCTCCAACACAAGGGAAGGCCCCGGGGATAAAATGCTCCATGAGAAAGAATAGCGTCGGCAAGGAGTGTCAGATTGGCAAGGGGTCCGTCGTTTAGAAACGCCTTCCACATCTTGTCGCGGTTGTTGGGGGCTTCCGTAGAGGAAGGATTGTTGACCAACTGCCCTTTGCTATCGTCGTTACCCACGTCACAGAAGAAAGTATATAATGGAAGAAGGTGGTCGGGAAAGGGCCGACTTGGTGTCCCTTCCACGTCCGGGGGTGTGAGGTTCGTCAAAAGGCCTTGGAAGGCGAGGCCTCGGACGCACGATGCACGGAGTGCCACTGTACTATCTTCCCCGTTGCATTGTGTGTTCAGATCGTTGACAAGACCTTGTATGTAGTTCTTCCGTAATTTCTTGTCCTCATCCGAGCCGACTGGATGGCTGTCAGTTGGTTTGAATACCAGCCGCAAGGAATTGACGCAAGCCGACACGCGGGCAATGCATGACTCTTCAGAGAGGCCACGCGACGTCGCGCAAGTCAGGAAGTGTTCCTTGATGCGCTCTATGATGTAGTCGAGCATTCGCTGCTCGGACAAGCTTTGTTTATTGGTGACATGCGAGTGAATGTATCCTGGGAGCGCCTCAAGAAATGTGTCCATGCTGGCGTCGCTGAGATCATCTTCTCTAAGGAGCCATTCCATCGCATCTTTGTCGAGTTTTTCCGCTCGCTCATTCGCCTGCTCCACGAGGAAATGTGTTCTGTCGAATCGGATGCCCTTGAAGTACGGAAGCCAAGAGCAAGGACGTCTCTGGAAGTGGGGAAGAAACCACAACAGAATGCGTAAGGTGAGGAGGATGAGCACGCCACACCCTCGGAGCGGAGGAGTTAATGCTGTGTGGTAGGGGGAGTTGATAAACACCAGGGGGGAGATACTGAAGGCCGTGTACACGACCAGAGACGCGAGGAGGCAGTAGCGGGCGATGTTGCCGATGGGTTGATAGACATTGTACAGGAAATCGCTGACCGCCCAGAAAAATAGGAAAACCGAAATGTGCAGGGCCACATGAACTCCATACATGAACCTCCTCATCTGGGATCGTTCAAGGCCATTAAAGAGATAGGTTCGGACGCGGCCACGCTTATGGGGCGGGGCGCGGGGATAGGCATACCGCTTGAATTCACGACACGATTGCTTCACCAGAGCGCATACCACGACGCTCATCGTACTGAGGAAGAGGCTGAGGAACATGAGGACGTTCATGCGAATTGCGATACTAGAAGGCTTGAAAGACATAATATTTTGTTGTGAAGCTCGTCTGTAAAACGAGGTGAGAAAACTGACTCACTGGCTGGCCATTAACAGATTGGAGCGTCTTATATGACTCGATGAGAAAAGATCCGACGATGGCAGAGAATATGGTATTCTGTAAGGTGGCAGTAAGAATCACAGGGCGAAATAGGCGAAACACTGTGCCTTACCACTATGGTCATTAAATCCGCGTCACCATCTAAACCATTGACGAGGGCCTCGTCGTTGATCCCCGCCTCTGACATGTATAGCTCCCAGTATGCAGCAGATGGGTCTTCATATTCAGCACCTTACTCAGAGTCAATGAGGGAAATCGACGCGTCTTTACGAGACCATACCTTTACGTTTCCATCCTTCATCAGGTTTCTTTTCGTCCTTGTCCCGAGGAATTTGAACCCAAAAACATGATGACCTTAATCTCTGGCCTACGACAAGTGGAATGAGATGGGGTGAGTAAAGCGAGAAAATATGGAATACTGACACCCCAGTTGGGCCTCCGAGTCTGTGTCGGCGGTTGATGACATTGCTATTGGACTTATTACACCAGCTCACAGGTGGGCTATATAAAGGGCAGAACCAGTACGTATTATGTGGTGGTCGTAGTCTAAAAATGATGAGGGAGAGACGGTGGAGGATTCGCGGTGAAACTGGGAGGGGAAACTTGAAACAACGCCTCCCTTGTGACTCGATCGAAAGCGCGGCAGAGACTTGCGTGACATTTCCGCTCTCCGAATGGTGGAACCTCCCTCGCCCGATTGGGATGGTACCGTGCGTTTGATACGAAAAGTGTACTTCCTATCATCTATTTTTATGTGCCAAACATGGAGGCTTCTCTGCGCCGCAGTCCCCTCCGCCTCCTCGAGGAGGGGAGCCCTGGGGCACCAGTGCCACGTCTCTTCAGGGCGGGGTTGCACAGTGACACGTGGACCGGCTGCAATTCACAGAAAGGCCTGCTTCAGGCTGGCTTTCAGGTGTTGATGCCATCACTTTGATAGTTACAGACCGTCCTGGGCCCCAAGCGGGGTTCCATCAAAAGGTGGAAATGCGGGGGGAGATGAGCGGGTGACGAGTGATGTGTGATGGGTGCCTTCAAATTTTGATGATTACACGGGATGATGGACCTTGACGCTGACTAGCAGGGCACCAGAGGAAACCAATGAGGAGAGGTAGAGCGTGAAAGGAATTTTAGCGTGGAACATCTTCCTAGCCCACTGGTTATGGTCCGATGTGAAGTCTGTGAAAACCTGTGTGACCGAGCGTTAAACTTTAGGGCGACAAATACGTGACATAGAGATAAGAAGCCCCAACATCCGCCGCGCCCTAAATGGTATCAAGACGAATGGGCCTGTGGTATCATAAGATCGAGTCGTTGCGCCGGGTGACAAGGAAAAACGGAACATGTGGATCCGGAATGATCGAATGGCACCACCGCTCTAACTGCGATTATAGCGCTCAGAGAATCGAGGCCAGAATCAAAATATAAATTGCAGGAACAGGAGAGTACTGCATGCCTTCGCCGCAGCCCATTGCCCGGGGTACACAGTTAGGGAGATACTCACCTCCATTATAACCGAATCCGTGGGAGAAACATACTGAACTTTGGGTCATAAACATCTCATGTGAACTCAACATCAATGACTCGGCGAATAGTTGTTGGGTCATAAGTCAGGGACGTGGGTCCTTTATCCTTGCTACCTTGCCACCGTGTTGGATCGTTGGGAACAGGAGTGACTTGTTGCAATATCCTATTCAATCTCCGACGTATGGATCGAGGAAGGCGCGGAGAAAACGTTGGCGCCTGTGACTGGGCCCATAAATGCCGTACCGCCTCTTCATCATCTCTCGCGGCACCTTGGCCACACAATCACGACGCACACACCTTTAATCAGCTCGTCCTCACCGACGCAGAGTCGAAAATAACCCACGAAGGACACCCGAATGTTGGAAGCGGACAAATCTTACACAGACGAGCGACATGGTGCAGTGGTTCCCCTACGCAAATAATGGCATGATATGTCAGAAGAGTAACTATGTGGTACATAAGTAAAGGGGTGAGCGTAACGTTTAGGTTTTCCGGGGTGAGATTTACCAAGTCATGGATGTCCGAATTTGTGTTTTTCCGTAAACGGCACTGGCACGTCTAGCCCGCGCTTTGCGTCCAGCCCGTGATGAGTAGGGAAGGAAATGCGCCGAAGCGGCTCATAATGATTAATGAAGGTGAGAAGGGTGCGTTTTCCACAAGAATTCGCAAAATTTCCCAAGCACATGTCGATAAACTAGTGGTCTACTTCGGTATGTGGGAAGCGCGCACCAGCTTACCGCACGGTGCGATGCAAAATTGAGCTTCTAGACCTGACGCCGGGCGAGATCGGATGTCTCAATGAGGAGTCCCCAAAACCTGGCCTTCCATGCAAGACGGAGGCGTCCAACTCATGGCTGCGTCCCGACTGGGTAACGTCCCAAAGGGCCCTGGAGTTGAAGCTGAGAGCAGAGACGCGACGGACATAATGCTTGGAAGGTAAGAGCTTGCGCGAGGCGACCGTATACTGTACCGTTTGGGACACCAATCGTGACGAGGTGGCGGAGATACAGCGCTGGTCGGACGTCGGATCTGCGGTAAATTCCGAATTTGAAGGTGGTCAACCAAACATCAAATCTAAGATTGTTACCTAATGCCAAAAAAAATAAAATAATCTAAGATTGTGACCTAGGCGCTGTGTCAAAAGTGATACCCAGATGCTGCCAATTCTTCAGAGCTTCAGACCCACTCGCCGACCCACGAACTCATCTTTTCCATCATCTCCGTACTGTGGCACATCACCTAATATCGGGACCATACACACCCTCGATCAACCCCCTCCTCACCAACGGCACCAATAACCGCAGCAACGCCTTCGTGGTTCCTCGTGGTTCCTCCCGAGAAGCTTCGATCAGCGCACCAGCAGCATTTACCGAGGATGTGCATTCGCGAGGTCGCGCAACAGCGCTACTGACGCCAACAGTCGCAGCACATCTCAAGTTAGTGCTGCAAGGAGCGCATTGGCGAGTACCGCGACAGGGGGATACACGACCAGCGCTTGCGGGGGCATGTGAAGTACACCCGCCTTCGTTCCCGAACTCCCGCATGAGTCTTTCCGCGGTGGTCCAAGCGCGGCCCAGCTTGCCTCCGGTGTGCATGCGAACACTTCCGCGGCCTTTGGAGAACTTCCCAGATACGCGCGTGCACACCTTCGCGCCACGTATCGATGTATTTCTTCATGTATCGCACCCACGCATCCGACGCGGCCAACCCACACTTTTCACCTTCGGTACTTGTGAGGGTGACGTTGAGTGGGTCGAGGCGCCCGGTCGGGGAAGCGACGAGCTCAACTCCCGAAAAGACGCGCATCCGACGCAGGATGCTGACGACCTCTTAGGAGTGACCCCCACGAACACGCACATCGGTGAGTATGGGGAGTTGAGGAAGTCTTGTAGTTTTGATTTGATGAATGCCCGAGGACGAGACCGGCGCGGCGACAGGAGGACTGGATGGATATGATCTTGATGTAACAGGGCGTTAGCTGTTCGAATAAGCGTTCTTTCTTGGTAAAATTCGAGTGAATGTATCCTGGGAGCGCCTCTAGAAGTGTGTCCATTCTGTACTGGCGTCGCTGAGATCACCTTCTGTAAAGAGCCTCAGTCACGGGTGAAGGTGCCGTTTTCTCGCAGGTTAACGGCCCTGGTAAACACACATCAAATCCAACATGGTTTTACAACAAACCGGCATGCAGTGATCGACTTTCCGTTTGTCGTCCGAGGGGCTGTAACCGCCCCGCTCAAAGTAAACGTGATATCCATTTGCGCTGTACTAACGTCCAGGGTGTGAAGATTCTTCCAGCCCCTTAGCCTCAGCCCCGTAAACCCATGAACCTATCCTTTGTATCATGTCCTGCAATGCCTCGCTGGGAGGTACCTTGCTAATATCGGATCCATACACACCCTCGATCAAACCCCTCCTCACAAACGGCACCAACAGCCGCACAAACGCCTTCGCTGCACCCTGTGCTTCCTCCCGAGGAGCCTCGAGCAGGGTGCCAGCAGCCTTGGCCAGAGAGGCATCCAGCGTACTTGCAAGGTCGCCCAGCAGCGCCACTGGCGCCAACAGCCGCAGACCATTTAGCGCCGCGAGGAGCGCATTGGCGAGTACCGCGACAGGTGTATACACGACCAACGCTTGCGGGGGCATGTGGAGTACTCCCGCCGTCGTGCCCGTACCCCCACGCGAGTCCCTCCGCGGTGCTCCAACTGCAGCCCAGCCCGTCTCCGGTGTGCGTGCAAACTCTTCCACGGCTTTGGAAAACTCCCCGGACACCCGCGTCCGCACCGCGTCTTCAAGTAGCGGCGGTAATAGGGTGCGAAAGTCAAACCCGAGCCGAGCAAATGACGTAGCGCAATACGTGAGCTGCGTGAGCAGAGCCGTCAATGCTGGCGCGTCAGGCAGGCGCGGCAGCGCTGCACGGAGCGCATCGAGAAGACGCGATAATAACTGTGTGGTGCATGCGGAGAGGAGCGAGCGTAGCGTATGTAGGTCTTCTGGTGGCAAATCCGTGGGCGGTCGTTCGAGAAATATTGCAGCGTACTGTGTGAGGAGATCATGTACGCCCTCGCGCCACGTATCGATATACTTCTTCATGTACCGCACCCACGCATCCGGCGCATCCAAGCCGCGTTTTTCCGCCTCAGCACTGGTGAGGGCGACGTTGAGAGCCTCGAGACGACCCGTAAGGAACGCGAGGGCGAGCTCGCGTTCCGGAAAGACGCGCATCCGCCGCAGGAAGCTGACGGCGCGGAAGAGAGTCGGGAGCTTGCCCGGTGCGCGGAGAGCAGCGAGTAGCTGACCCAAGAGCGCGCGGATGGCGGCGTTCGCCTCTGCATGGACATCCTGCACCGCCTGAACGTGCGGGAAACGGGCGGCCAGTCGCGCGGCGTGCGCTGCGAGATCTAGGGCCTCTTGGAAGTGACCTCCGCGGACGCACGCATCTGCGAGTACGGGAAGCTCGAGTATATCTTGTAATTTTGATGAATGCTCGAGGACAAGGGCGGCGCGGCGACGAGAGGACTGGATGGACGTGATCTCCGATGAGAAAGATTGCGCAGCGGACTCTAACGAGGGAATATCTTCGAGGAGGGTGTCGAGGGTATCGGAAAAGGATGAAAGCGTGGAAGTGAGGCCTGTGGTCGTGTGATGGAGTGATAGAAAGGTTTGGTAAGATGAGGTACAGAGATTTGTGAGCGCGTTTGTGAGTTGGGACGAGGTGGAGGAGAGGTTGTCGGGCTCGGCGAGGATGGAGTCTAATGGAAGAGCGGTAAGCTGGGAGAGATAGGCTGCAGCTTTCGGGGACGATAATTCCACTTCCGAATGCCCTCGGGACAGGATATCCCCCAAAGCAGCCAGTGGTAAACCACGTTCGAGTTGCGGAGCGCACACGTCTGTCATCTTTGCGTCTCGGTAAACATGGACCTGAAAGTCTACTCCATGGGCGTCTGCGTATTCAGATCTCGAGAATTAGAATAAAGCGAGACATACCCTCGACTAATATTTCAAGTTCAAGGTGAGGTGACCACACGCAGAGAAGTGATGCGTTATTATGTAATCGACATTAGACCGCCAGTGGTGATTGAAGTTATTTCTTCCCATCCCATGTCCCAATTCCTTTTATACGTTCATTTTACATCTCTCTAACTCGACGCACTGGCAAGCTCGTACGGATAAAAACGGAGTGATGAACCATTGCCACTTTAAATTTTCTGTCCCAACAAGTACCCCACACAACACCCACCGCTTTCCCTTTGAGCGGGGGCTAGTACTTGGGCCAGGGAGCAGCAACGAAGCACAGCGAGTAAAATCTACTCCTGCACCTTTTACCCCTTGCACCCACCCGTTATGCCCGTCCCGCGCACCTTTGTGTTTTTGCGGTTGCACCCCGATAGGTATCGACTCAGACCTCTACAGGAAATTAACCGGACAGCACAGCCAGGACTGAAACTATCACAAAGCCTGTTTACAGAAATGGTAATGACCCGCGAGGCATTGGCTGATGGATTTCCCCGATGCGCTTTCGTGATTGGCCTACGTCCACTTGGGCTGCTAAGTATAGTGTACGAATCTTCATTCATGTGAAACACTGTCCCACAGTACCCGGCAAACCAGGGGACGGATGGGAGAAAACACGCCAGGAGGGCTCTGCAAAATCAATGTGCATGACTCTAAGGGGTGGGTTACAAATCATGTGTCCCATCGAGCGCTTCAAGACGTCCTTGAAGATGTAGGGAAGGGTAGTTCGACTACAAGAAATGATGGGAACAATCTGGGGGGCAAGCCCTTGGTTCAAGCCTCGAAGAGTATACCACCTTGTTGGAGGTTTGGCGTTGTGCCATAGCCCCAATAGAAGAGGGCTACTGCGCCGCACAGCTATTACAATCTGTGACTAATTTCGTCATCGTATTATTCGAATCTGACCTGATCTTGAATGATTTGTGCGGTTCATTATGTCCTGATATTCCGAGTCCGAGGTAGTTATTCGCGCCCACATCAGTTCGATAGGGAAAACGATGAAGGGGTGATGCCCACTGATTCCTTGTTGTACATTTAACCGTCGTGAGAGCACCTGAAAAGCACCTGTACTGTACTGTACCGCGTGGTCAATAGTGTTACTTGCCGTGCCTGAGGCCTGATGATTAGTTGCTGATGGCTGGCCATACAGTATGAGGATCGTGCTGCGATGCCTGCCCTTGTGCCTGCCATGATTTGATCGAGGCTCGGGATACAGAGTTTACATTCCCCAACAGCACAACGAGTCGAAAAACAACAGAACAGAAAATCACCACAATCAGTGGCGTGGCAATCGGCTTGTGTGCGGGTCCCCATGTCACCGACCTGATTTGGCGTTCATTAATCGTCAGGCTCAACGCGGGCGCCGACGTGTGCATCCGTGTCAAGCTTTACATGTATCATACAGCGTCTTTGATTTACTTTGATCGTGGTCCCCGCGGGAGATATAGGGCTTGAACTCGCCGTGAAACACATAGAGTATCAGAAGAGTTCATGCAGCGTAGAGGGCAGAGAGCAGGGCTACGAGCCATATAACTTAGTGTGTGCACTGGAGTGACGGCATCCGACTCGGATTCGATGAGCGCTCATGGCAACGCAACCGTGACTGCGGGTCCTGTGCAGAAGTGCGCGGGCGCGGGCGCGTGCCTCGATCGCTTGCTGTAACGTAACGACCAATGGTCTCCTTTCAGACTCAACCGGACCCCGTCTGGTCGCTTTTCGTATCCTCTCACCTCTCGCTCTTTACCTCCAGTCACTCTCTTATACTCGTCTCTCCTTTACCCCGGCGCTCAGCCCCAAAACGATTTTTTTTTTTTTTTTCGTTCTCCCAACACTTTCGCTTTTCTAGTTTGCTTTTCGGTTCCCAGCGCAAAAATCCCCGTCACCGATGTTGTCTCGTAGCGCTTTCTCGACCTTCGTTCTGTCCTTCGCCCTGGTTGCTTTGGCGGACGTCACACCTACAGAGCCAGGTCCCGGAGATGTCTTCCAGCAGGGTGGCTCTTGCACGATTGGGTGGAGCCCAGACCAGACTGGAACATGGAAGGAGCTCAATATCGAGCTCATGACCGGTGACAACTTCAATATGGTTCACCTGACCAGTCCGTCCTACTGTATTTGTTTTTCGAGTGGTCGTCGTTTGACACGCTTTTCCACCAGCTGTCGCTACCGTTGACGGTACCACCTCCCCTGGTACATTCTCCTACCCGTGTCCTGCTGTACGTGTCACTGGGCATCCACTGTTGATTTTTCCCAATCTAACGTCCTCTCGGCTTTAGGTCACGCCCAACGCGCCCATTTATTTCTACCAGTTCTCTACGCCCTCTGACCCTACTACCAGGACCTGGACTGGCCGCTTTACTATCTCGGACTCGACGGGTAAAACTGTACCAGCGCCCAATCCGAACCAGCCCGACGGTGAAGCTATTCCATGGGGAAAGGGCGCCCTCGTTGACCCGTCCTCGGCCGTAGCCGCCCCTCCGTACCTCACTGGCGGAAACACTACCACCCCCGGTACCGGTTCGAACAGCACCTCGGCTGCGCCCTCCTCCAGCGTGGTGCTCCCCGTCACTTCCTCCGTGGCACCGTCAAGCTCCATTTCCACCCCTAAACTCGCCTCCTCGTCTGGCGTCTTGCCTCGTTCGAGTTCCGGCTCGGCTGCAGCGGCTAGTTCCACGGGGAACGCTACGGCCTCGTCCGGAAGCAACTCTGGCGGTGCGCTCGTGCTCGGCACGGTGTCTGCGCGTGCTGCGCAGGCTGGTGTCGCGTTGGCGGTGATCGCTGGCACGTTCACGTTCCTCGTGTGATTCATACCCTCTTCGTACCGCTCAACGAACCTATTTCGTCGAATGAATTCGCTCACGAGACGATCGTCCATTGTTGGTATATGGCCCTGCACGCTGTCACGAATCTCACTCAGCGCATATCGTAGCTTTCAACTACTGTACACAATTTCGTAGTTCGGGCTGGCTGGCTTTTCATTATTTTTTTAATACCCCCTTGGTTTACCTTTTTGTGGTGGTTGGTTGGTTCATTTCGGGTTTGAGAAATTGGGTGATAGAGTAGCGGTTATTGCATTATCTAGATTGAATCATATCCCACTTTGCCCGTCATTCCAAAGAAAAGAAAAAAAAAAAGTTGCTTGGGCCAAACAAGCTTTGTTTGGGGAAATCGATCCACTGTTCTGGTCAAAGAACGTTATTTCTACACCTAACCGACTAAAACACACGGCTGCTCCAAACTGTTATGGCGGCGGACAGCGCAAAGGCTTCAAAACGAAAACGAGCAAAGATAGCCGATGCATCCCACGACAGGACCAAGACGAGGAGTACAGTTCCGGACCCGAGAACAGGGTGAGTAAGCAAAACACGTCCCCAATATGTATAGCCACTGGGACTCAAGTACTCACCATGTCACCCGACGACCCCCCAAGCTCGCCTGCAGATGTCGCCAAGGACGCAGAACTGTCTCCAGGTCCCCACACACCACCATCCGAGTCGCCACCACTACCGGACGAAGAGGTCCCAGAGGGGGAGAATCATGCACCCGACCCGGATTCCCAACCTGGGCCTGAACCCAAGCCTGAACCCGAACCCGAGCCTGAGCCTGAGCCTGACCCCGCGGCAATAGCGACAGAAGCAGAGAAATTAAAGGAACAGGGCAACGACTCGTTCAAGCGCGGGCGATACGGCGATGCAATCGACCTATACTCAAAAGCAATACGTCCGTCTCCGTCTGTCTCCTTTGTTCTGTTCCTAACACACGATCCTACTCAGATCTGGTCTCCACCGAACCGGCGTACCTCACGAACCGCGCAGCGGCCTACATAGCCCTCAAACGCTTCCGCCCCGCCCTCGCCGACTGCCAACAGGCCGTCTCCCTCCAATCGCAACCCTCGACGGGCGCGACAACGGCGCCCCCCAAAACGCTCCTGCGCCTCGCGCGATGCCAGCTCGCTCTGGCGCAGACGACCGCGGCGCTCTCGACGCTGCGCGCCGTGCTCGCGGCGGAGCCCGCGAGCGCGCAGGCGACGCAGATGCAGGCGCGCGCTTTGGAGCTCGAGGCGCACGTGCGCAATTTAGACGCGGCGAGGAGGAGGGGCGAGTGGGCTATGGCGCGCGTCGCGCTCGATCGGTGTTTGCAGGTCGTTGAGGCCGAGGGGAGCGAGATCCCGACCGAGTGGCGACTTTGGCGAGTCGAGATCGAGCTCGCGCGCGGGAACTGGGACGGTGCGAATAGCGCCGCCAAGTACGTCTCTCCTTGTCCCTTTTTTTTTCCTTTTTTCTGCTTCGGTTGTACCGATGTTCGTGGTGTGATAGCGATGCGCTGCGGCTGCAGTCCAACTCGCCTGATGTGCTCGCGCTCCGCGGCCTCGTTCTCTTCCTTTGTGGCCGGCTTCCGCAGGCGTTACAGCATGCTCAATCGGCACTACGATTTGATCCTGGCCACGAGCCTGCACAACGCCTGCGCAAACGCGTGAAGGAGGTCGAGCGGTTAAAAGAGGAGGGCAATCAGGCGTTCAAATTGGGCAAGCTAGATGAAGCGCTGAAGTTATACACTGATGCGATCGAGGTGCATTTTGCGTTGCCATACTTGAGACTTACTCCGCTAAACTTATTCGGTTTCCTAGCGCGTTGGCGAAAACGAGGACGAAGGAAAGGGCGGCCAGTTGCGCGCGACGTTACTGTCTAACCGTGCTACGACCCTGGTTAAAGTACGTCGCCACGCCGTCTTATTCTTCCTCTTCCCTCCCATCGTATCTCCCTCACATAAACCCTACACGTGCCCGCAGCTCTCCCGCCACGACGACGCCCTCGTCGACACCGAAGCATCCCTAGTCCTCCAACCAGGCTCCTTCAAAGCGATACGCACTCGTGCGCGCATCCGGCTACACAAGGAAGAGTACGACGAAGCGATCGCAGACTTCCGCGCCGCGCTCGAACAGGCCGAGTTCGAGAGCGCGGGCGGAGACGTGCGCGCGCTCCGCGGCGAGCTCAAGCGGGCAGAGGCGGCGCTCAAGCGCAGCAAGACGAAGGACTATTACAAGATCCTCGGTGTCCCACGCGATTGCAATGAGGCGGACATCAAAAAGGCGTACCGGCGCGAGTCTCTCAAGCACCATCCGGACAAGGTGCGTAATAAGGATCCTCCCCTCCCCATTCTCACCTCTCCCATCCCTCTTTCCTCGTACCTACCATTTTCGATGCGCACTATCGGCATGCTGATACGGAGGTGCCTTTTTTATTACTATTTAGGGCGGCGACGAGGAAAGGTTCAAGTTGGTCGTCGAAGCCCACGCTGTACTGTCGGACCCGCGGCGGCGCGAACGGTACGATCTAGGCGAGGACGAAGACGGCACGAGTGATTCTATGCGCGGCGCCGGCGGCATGCCCCCTGACTTGGCCAACCTATTTGCGCAGTTTGGTGGCGCTGGTGGTGGTGGATTCTCGTTCAGTCCAGGGGGTTCCCACTCCCACGGCTTCCACCACGGTTTCTAGCTACCCCGGTACTGAGGCATTTCTTTGACCCGCAGAGGGCCCAGAGGGGAGTGCAGAGGGTATATCTTTCTTTGACGATCTTGCCAATAGATGCTGCCTATGCTTTTTGTACGGGCATTTTACTTTCTTGGAGATACATACCCAGGGGGTCTGGTATGATATCGTACATCATGGCCAAGCTCGAGTACAATGAATCAAAGTACAATGAATAATCTCTCAGCGTATTTCCTACGATGCTATCAAGACCTAGAGGGAATAAAAGCCACGTAAGCCGTAAGCCATAATATAGATGAGCATGACCCACAGCAGACGGTGTCAAACCGAGATCACGGAGAGTCCGGGAGAAATCTGACGCTGAGAATTGTTTCCTGTGGACATTGGCGTTACCATTGTCATACAAAAGTTGCAAGAGGGGATACATACCGTGGAAATTGCTGTGTGAATGTGACCGTGTCAACATCCACGGTCAATGACTGGCCAGCGACAAACTCTGCCACCTCCCGCAGCGCTAAAGCCGGGCGATCGCCCGATCAGGAGACCGACATCCTCAAAGCTCAGACGAACGAAAAGAGGACGCAACTGGCATCGCTCGGCAGCGTCGTAGTCAGCGGCTGCCCACCGCTCGCGAGCCGGATCTGCAAGCGCGTCTCCTTGAACTCGCGACCAGGGACCGAAGTTGTTGCTGGGGCCGCGGCGGTGGCAGCTTCCACAGTCGACGTGGAGGGGACCGCAGCGGCACCCTCGCGGAGCGCCTTTTCCTGCGCCGCTTTTTGCGCGCGCTCGCGCCGATCGGCTTCGATCTGAGCCTTGACAGCGGCGCGGGCCTTCTTCTCGTCCTCCTTTTCTGAGAGGGACGTATGATCGCGTCACCACTTGATGACTGGGGTAAAGGGGGGTGAGAGGACGAACCGCGGCGCTTTGCCTCGAGGTCCTTCAGCATCTGTTTGTTCTTCAGATCCTCTTGGATCTGCGCTGATTCCTGTGCGATAGGTGGTGTGAGTAATGTGTTGGCGTGAAGGAAAAGAGGTTCACGGTACGTACTTTTCCTGCCTTGCGCCGGATGAGCTCGTTTGCCTTGGCCTCTTTCGCTTCCTCGGCAGCCTTTTTGGCGCGCTTCTCCGACATCTTGTCGCGCAGCTCAACCAACTTTTGCTGTTTCTCCTCTTCCGTGAGGGGTTTGATCTTAAAGAGTCTCATAAGTAGAAGCGACCTTTGTGAATCTAGTGAGATAAACTCACCTCTTCGATTGACTCCTCGAATTGATCGTGCCCACTCTTCTCTGCGTGGAAGTTGGCGAGTGCTGTATTTTTGAATATCTTCCCGCACTGTGAACATTTAATGCTCTAGCGGGTAGCAATACATGTGAATAACCAGCCGCAAATGAAGGAGTGACAGTCCCGTCTACTCACCCTTGCTTCGACGCCAGCGCCAGAGTCTGTCTGGCTCGCAGCGCCCTGATTGAGACCATATGCGGCGCGCAAGGCCGCAGCATCTTCGTCCTCATCCTCGTCCATCGGCTGTGGTTGGGCAGATGACGCAGTCGCCGCTGCGGACGTGGGATCTGGTATTGGGTCGTCATTGTGTTCTAGGATAAAGTCCATGGCAGGCTGAAGTCCCCTGTTATTTGTAGCACGTAGGGCCCCTGCGTCGTCGCTTTAGCCCCACGCCGTAAAACGATCACTCGAACGTACATTCGACCCTCGCAGGATCGAACCCCATTGATATGAGCATATCTTTGTCGGACATCGTGGTGGCCTGGTGCAGAGATTGTGATGGTAATTGTCAGGCAGAGCGGACGTTTGTCGAGTCCCACGCGCGGCCAGCTTACGCGTCATATGATAGACGACCTTTTTTCAGTCCACACCACAACACTCAATTCGTTTTCTGACGCCGCATACTTGAGGGAGACGATGTTATCTCTCCTCCTTCGACCATAACCCTCTCCATCGGAATACTCGGACAATCGGTCAGGTGCTCATCGTCGAAATGGATGAGCTTTCTCGTTGCCTTGCAGCGGGATCTTTGCTGGTACATAGCGAGAAAAGCGGTCCTGTGCCCGACCTTCGAACAGTCCTCCTTACGCGACTTACTCAATATCGTACGCAGCGTGGGCTTCCTGAACGCGGCGACAGCGACTACACGTTGGAGCAGGCGCAGGAAGAGACGGCGCAGGAGTCATTGTCCGTGGTGGAAAGCGTTCAAAGAATCCTCGACCAGGATGAGGTGTTACGTCCGGCTTCGGATGTTCCTCCGCATCCCAAGGGGGACACACCTGGTGAGGTACCCCTCATCGGCACAAGAGACATTTCGCAGCTCCGTACACTCCTGTCGATCATTTTTAAATGGGGTACCGAGCCATTACTTGCGCACATTCAAGTCGTTTGGCCACCAAGGGGCGACAGCCATGCGCGGCCTCGGTCCAAGATCCTCGCCGTCGATGATGCACCCCAGTCGTATGCAAGACTTACGAGTATGACACGGCGATTACTCTCTGTATTGTTTCCACGTCGTGTCCACGGTACCATGCCCCAAACTCTCATCACGACCACTCTCTTAAATCGTCATACCACGGATCTCCTGCGTCCTGGAATCACCCTTGGGTGGGTTCAAAAGGCCTTATCGACTGAGCCGTTTTCGGTTGTGGATGATCTCAGGCCTCCCATCATGCGTTTGATGTCAATGTAGGGGCTTTGTTCAATAAGGGATTCTCACACTGATTGCTGCCCTCCTAGCCTCCCACCCTCACAAACCATCACGTCGCTCGGTGCTATCATGTCATCTTCCCCGCCACCTCCGCAACATGTTCACAAGTCTTGTGCGTCTCTACTCAGCCAACAATTGATGCGTACAAATGGCGTCAGTGGCCTCTTCGCGGCTGTTTTCGGTGATGGCAAATCGGAGGAGGCACCGCTTGAGAAACTTTTGCATGTCGCTCAGGTACTTGGCGCGGTCCCGTCAGTAGTTACTCCCGAGGTATGCTGTCGATGCGAACCCTGAATATGTCATCTCACTCGGCCACAGGAATACTTCCGCTCTGTCGTCCCGCGTTTGATCGAGTTACTCTCTCCCAGCGCGAGGGCCTCTCCTGCTTACATTCGCGCAGCGTCGTTTACACTCTCGCGCATGATCACTGCGGAAGGCAACCCACGGCATCACGCCATCGTATCCAACATGCTCGTTTCATTGCTGCATGACCCAATACTTCTCACGACACTTGATACATCAACCGAGACTGTCATGACACTCTCGCCTGTCGAGGCCGTCCAAGCTGTTCAAACTTTCTTAACGAATACAGATCCTGCTCCGACTCTCGTTTCTATTGTCTTATCGCCAATCGCAACTTCGTTAAATGCTCTCCTCGGCACTCTTTTGAATGTGAAGACGGCAGATCCGACACTGCGGGAGTCGGTACGTGGCCTATTGTTTTCCTGGGGACGCGTGGTTCCCGCAGACGAGGCAGTTGCTGTCTTATGGGCGTGCATAGACGGAGAAGGGGGTTACTGGACTGTTGACCTTACCGGAAATGTAAAATGTGTTGAGAAGTGCGTATGTACATGGCTCATCAATCCGAATATTCATTTGAGCCCAAGGCAGGAGAGAGATTCGTCATTGGCTCTCTTCACACCCGATGATCTCAAGAAAGCCGAAGAAACTGGCGCTTTGGACGTCGATGCCAACTCCTTGGGCCTACGCCCGGACCCCGCGCACTTCGTGGATTTTTTAAAGTCGTTGGGCAGACTGGACGTTGCATCAGAAGTCTTCGTCAGACTTCTAGAAGGCTATCGTGACTTGAAAGCTGACAGCGAGAGCGATCCCCTAAGGTGAAGCCGTTATCAAATTCGTTGGACTCTATTCACTCAAACCGGATCACCACTCAGGACACTACTATTCTTACAGATAATCATCCAAGTTCAGACGCAGATGTCGAAAGACGGACCCTCATCAAACAATATACTCAGCAAGCCGGAACATATACTTTCATTTATTAAGCATGCCTTACAAAATGACACAATGCAAGACGCTACGCATAAGCAAACATCGAAAGGTCCTAGGCCACGCCCAGGGTTGACCATGGATGATCTTCGCATGGTCCCTGAAGAGGAGCAAGGCGATGATGTTGATATGGAAGGTGATAGTGACGACGAGATACCAGGTCCTCAAGGAGTGCAGCCAAACGATGAGATGACTATAACAGCTCTTAATCTCCTCCTCAGCATACTTGAAGGTGCCTTGTTTCATCTCCACGCGTTCTCAAGTAAATACTTATGGTCCCTATCAGCGAATCCAACACTCTCCTCGCAGTCAGCTCCCACTCTCGAAGAGATCCTTGAGGACACTGAGCGCCTCGCCAAGGCAAACACCGAATCTGTCCTGGCGCTTGCTCGAGAAGCGCGTATGGTGCTTACCGTGCGTCTCGCGTCCGCCTCAACGGCTTCCGCGGTGCCGGCCCGTGAACCAGAGGAAGACCGCATACGTTCGACCTACCAGAGGGCGCTCAAGCTCCTCCAAGATCCCTTACTCCCCGTTCGTGCCCACGGCTTGCTCCTCCTGCGCGAACTGGTGGCCGTTCGTGCAGGAACCACGCCGCACGAGGCGGTGCGCGCGCTCGAGCCTGCCATCCGCGATATGTTCCTGCAGGCAGTTCGGGACGACGACTCGTACGTATTCTTAAATGCCGTACAGGGCCTCGCCGCACTCGCAAATTCGTTTGGCGCCGATGTGCTGCGTGCACTGGTGCATGTTTATGCGGACGGCTTGCAGGGTGTAGGTGCGGGCGCGATTACGAGACAAGACGTTGACGTGCGCCTACGAGTCGGGGAAGCCCTTGGGCAGGTCATTCGGCGGTGTGGCGAGACGCTTCCCCAATATTGTTAGCACTGTTTTCACCCTGTTTTATGTGATCGATCGAACGTCCTGCTGACCCATATTCGCCTTTTTGGTTCCAGCTGATCACCTGATTCCTCCTTTGTTTGCGGTAGTTCGCGGATCGCATCTTCCTACTACCCTTCGCACCTCCTCCCTCTCCCTCTTAGCTACGATCGCCGACACCGCCGACCTTGCATTGTTTCCTTACGCACATGACCTGGCAAACGCGATGCTAGATCTCCTGCAGATCGAAGGCGCGCGTGCCTCGGCTCCGGGACAACGATCTCAAGACCTTTCTTCCATGGATGTGAACCCGGATTCGAGCTCGCTTCCCGCGCCGGCGCCTACAGCAAGCATGGATGGCCAACCCACGGCGGCCGACGCGAAATTCCCACCTTTCCGCCGCGCCTCCCTGCACTTCCTTGGCGTGCTCGTGCGCGCCTACACGCGGCATGCATACACACCTTCGGACCCCAACGCCATCGTAGGTGGAATTCCGCAAACAGATGACTTCCCTTCGCGACGTGCGACGACGACGCTAGGCTATGTCGCGGCGACCGATGCGGATGTGGTTGTACGCGTCATGGCGCGGGAGGTGGTTGATGCCGTGCATGTGTTTGAACGTGCTCTGGTCGGCCTTTGAAGCCAAATTTGAGGCCTTGAGGGAACAAGCAGAACCGATTATATTACAACATGAAGGCCAGGAATACATAAACGCAAGGTGATAGATGAGTCTCTCGCCGCAGAGGTTACGTCAAATTACAGTATTCGTGACAATTTGGACAGCACAAAGTTGATGTCTACAATGACAGAGTTACGGGACATTGACGTATTATACAATTTGTCTGCATGTTCTGATCGGCTAGCCTGTCGTGTTTCATATCAGGACAATTAAAGTTAGCTTCCTCCTGTAGCGGCTGCGTGAATGAGTTTGCTAAAGGATACAAGCAGAAAAAGAGATGGCTTGGGGTTTGGGAGGGGGGGGATAACAGACAATGAAGTGAGGTGGGGTTTCTACAGAAGGTGGTATGTCATCTGAATGGCTGAGGCCCAATTCTCAACGAGAGAAAGGGTCTAGGGAGAGTGTGATCCGACCTCGTCAAGCAGGCGAATTAGCTTTTTCAGCGCTTCGCATGTCTCAGGGTCACATTGATGTTCAAAGGAGTCCCCAAAATCGACGATGCGCAAGTCGTCCTCTGCGACGCCGGTGAAATGCGACTCGGTCGCTGGAAATCCAACGCCGGATTTATGCAGCACTCGCGTGTGATTCATAATGGTCTGTCTGCGTGAGAAAAGACAAGACAATGTCAGACTTCATGGCAAGTGTCGGACGTAGTGCCGAAAATCGTACTTTTGTGTAGGATTACAGTCGCGGAAGCTCTTTAGCTTTGGCCCGGTATCCTCCAACACGACGACGTAGAACTCGCCGCGATACGTGTACGTTCCCCAATATCGTGGCACAATAACGCCTTCAATGTCTGGGACGGAAAGGAAACGCTCATACGCGTAGGCCTCACGGTGCGCAGACTCAACGTGCTCATGAAGAAAGAGTTTGGCGAGTACGCGCTTTGACTGGTCCAGTGTCCCACGCCAGGCCTCGAGGCAACCCGCATAAGGGACATGCTCGTGCAAGACGAGGCTATGTCTTGGTTCAGGTAACCCGGGCGGGTTGGGGAGTGCGCCGAGAGCGGGACAGGCTGCTCGAGTGTTTGGGAGGTCAGGCGATGAGCTTGGAAGGGGTGTGATGAAGGGCTGTGGGGTGAACCCTTGTTGGTGATGGAGCTGCTGCACTCGAGTGCGACGCAGGACGCGGGAAGTTGATGAAATCCCAGTTGTATTATACGAGAAAGCGAGGACCTGCGACAATTCAGAAACAGCTCGGGAAGGTGTGATGTGATGTCGACGTACATGTTCTCCGGACACCGTGCTCAGGCCCTGTAGGCTCCCTATATCACAGGCTTCAGGGTGGATGACTGGTTCTCTCAGCCCGGCTAAGACCATGGCAGTGAGAAGGGCGAGAAGTGGTTTGGTCTCAAGTGAAGGCATCCCAAGGTCTTCGGGTGGAACAGAAGAAACCCAATATGCTGGGGATACTAAGAGAACGTGGCCTTGTTCCAAACGAGAGTCTGGCATCTCTATGAGAAGATGATGGAAGGTGCGCTCAAGGTGCTCACCGATCTCTACGAGGCGAAATGCCACTGTGCTGAAAAGCAATGCGAATCTAACCTTCGCTGAGAGCATACGACGACCTAGCTACATGAGGTATTCTCATTATAACAGAACCCGCGGACGAAGGATGAGGTTGATGCCCACCTGAATAAAGACGGCGGGAAGACCTTCCCGAGTAGAGGAAGATTCTAAGACCAGGCCAGATTGAAGGTCTTGCATGTCACGAAGTAACTCGAAGGAATGATCCTGTCCGATTAAAGCCACGTGTTCGCCGTATTTTATAGTCCAATCATTCCACCACGAGTTTGGTTGGGTCGAATCACCGGATGAATCCCTATCGAGCGTTAAATCCAATGCGACTGCAATACCCCGTAAGGCAACGAGGGCCACGTCTGATATTGTGACGCGGATGGTGGTGGTGACTGATTTGCCGGTCAAGCCTACCCCAGCCATTCCGATCGCTCCAGAGAGAAGGTCGAGGCGTGTTGCCAGGGTATCTGGTATGGGCGAGTCCCATAGGGGACTTGGATTGGTGAGCAAGGCTTGCAGTCCGCCCATAATCCTTCCTGGAAGAGACGGATCTAGGCAGGCAAATCTCGGCACCAGCGTGGCTTCGGGCTGCTGGACCGTTGTCCATCGGGGGGGGACAGATTTCAAAAGAGGGTTTTCATCGATGGGCATCGACGTGGCGATGATGTACTCGAGATACTCGGACCAAGGGTTGGCGATGTTCCCCCTATTGAAATCGATGCCGACACGGGAATCTGCCATTGGTGTCGTATGATGTGCGACGGCCGAAGGAGCTCGGAAAAGGGGATCGTTCCTAGGAAATAAGTATAAACACGCTGGTTTTGAAGCTTGGCTGGCCATACCGCCGGCAGTCTAAAAGCATTGCATCAGCATTCCCAAACAATGCGTCAACAGTGCGCCAACAACGCGTACACAGCGCAACCTCCTGAGTTTCAGTTGATTCGTATGCCAATGAGCGAGAGGAAGGAGTTGGATGCCCGGGTTTAGAATCGTGATAGCAGCGCTGGCCTCCAACACTGAAACATAGGATTAGATTACTGAGCTACACTAGAGGCTGTATTTTGAGAAACGCGGTTTGACGTCCATTCCATGCCAAATTTGGGTCTGTTGAGTGATCCATATTTGCAGAGCGAGATATTTAGATGGTGAACTGAACTATGGACCGTGCTATGGCGATTGGTCGCGTTGAGCATTCAGTTCGACTCATGCACCAACTGATAAATACTGTAAGTCATTCTACGGGAAGGTGTCCAAGTGAGTATGCTGACGTCTGATTGGATTGGTTTCGTTCCCGTTCAGGATTTCGCGATCAGATCAGGCTCTGTTGAAAGCGGAGACTGTATTTCGAGAAAAAGGTAAGTGCGCACATCCCGTCCCATTGCCGAACCGTACTCCTTTATCCGTCTTGCTAAATGTAGTCTAGCCTTGATGCGTAACCCACGGGTCTCGACTCTCGACCAGCGGATCGGCGGCCAGTGAAGTGAGTGGTGTGGCATCCTTCGTGCGCCATGCGATCGAGTTATAGAATACGGCACTGGCTGTGAGAGTAAGAGTACGGTACACTTCATAATTGGTAATAACAATGATCGTCGGCTGTCTCCGGCTGGAACCGAACGTCGGCGGACAACGCTCCATCATCTCCGCGACCACGCCTCCCATGTATGCAATTCCCCAGAAATGTTCGCGTGCAGCTAATAGCGGAACCCGGTTAATAGGAACTCTCCATCTGCTCGTGCAGCGTGCCAGTGAGTCTCTCATATCCAGGCGCCTAACAAAACGCGCTGACCGGGCTATGGCATCTGCCGACAGTTAACGTGGCTTATTACCCCATCGAGTCTGGGTCTTCTATTACGGCGTCGCTTCTGCTCTACTTGCTAATTGTTCTCAGGGTTCACGAGTGCATTCTAATCATTACTTTTTATGGCATACAAGCTGCAGGGGAAATACCTTGAACTTACCGAACAAATATATACAGATTTTCCTCCTGACCCGGCCAGATGACACAACTGAATTGATTGACAGGTTCTATCTTCGCTGGCGCGGCTGGCCTGGAGGATAACTGCGGATCTCTTGAATGCAACGCGACTGTAACAGTGGACAAAACGGCACCCTCCACCAACGCACCTGACAGCTGACTCGTGTTCCTTTTCGACTTGGAAATTCTGCTTGGATAACATTGATGGCACTGCCTCTCGGCCAAATTCCGGGTCGTTTTATCATTCAGACTCCCGGAATATTACGAGGTTTTATCAATGATGACAATGAGAACAATTAGGGGTGCATTGTACCCCCAGTGTCTCTCGATCGTATCGAAAGAGCCGCTTCAAGGTGATCCGAATAAATCGATATTTGGTTCGGGAGAGTGAAGGATTGTCCCCCCTGCCGAGTCTCCATTTCACGATAAGAAGATAGCTCGATAAGGTCTTACGCCGAATGCTCCATGGAGGAAGCCCTAGGGACCTTCGGCTCCGTCCACACGAATTTCCCGGGACTATTCTCCACTTCGGGGAGGGCTGTGGTGGTGAGGCGAGTCGTGCAGCTCATGTCGAATACAGCGAAATTGATAGTGAAGAAACAGGGCCGCAGGATCCCTGGAAAACGTTGTACGACCCGTCTCGAAAGATACCCAGAGTCCGGGTAACCCCCTCCTACGAAATGTCAACTTACTAGGCTAGTGGGCCCCCTCTCCTGGCCGTCTCTGGTCTCAAGACTTGTTCCCTCGAGCGTGGCGATAGGCGAATGAAGTTCAAATCACTATGGGAAGAGGCAGACGGGGGGAGGTGGTATAGTGTCCGAGAGCGAGGAGTGGCACTGTATCCGGCCAAGTGAGTACTTTGTGCATCCGTATTTCCCAAGAGTATTCCACTCAGTAAAGAGTAAAAGCTCATCGAGTATAAAGGACGAAGTGCAGGTCATTCAATCGCGATTTCTCTGCCAAATTCACATAATACCAGCAACTCGGAACAGAGTGTGCATTGCCACGACAGCCTCTCTCTCACAGTTGATGATGGTAACAAGCCCAATCAACTTGGAAACTGACAATAACTCCTGAGGTCCTGTACATTTATACCCAGCAACCATGGACACTCATCCAGAGGAAGATCCCACTCCTGATAAACCACAGTTCCAGTACCCTCGAAAGCGTCGTGACTTAGTAAAACACGTCAGAGTCTTGTATTATATACCCGACTTGCCAATGAGCACCCACCACCTCTGTTTTACGTACGAGCAGCTACATCTCGATATTCCACTCTCATCCAGCCAGCCCGTGGTCGGATGTCTCGCATCAATTTCGGAATACACGAAAAGGCGTTGTTAACTGTCGTTCCCGCTCTAGCACCTCTCTACCTCACAAGGCACCGCATCTCCTTTGGCCCCGATACGGGAAAGGCCGAAAGCACGCTACCCATCACCGTGCCAATACTGTGACTCTGGAATAGGGATGGATGATCACTGGACGGCAATATCGCAGCCCTGCTCTTTCACTGATTTACACCTTTCTCAGTTGTCCATAACCTGGCGGCGTCAGGAGCGCGATAAAATATCAACCCGTCAACTCAAACTAGGCAAGTCCATCTCGCCGTAGCTGATTCAGGGTTTCCGATGAATGTCCTTGCTTGGTCCTACGTGCCTGTAAGTCACAATTCCTCGTGATGAAGTCGCCCCACAGGTGGTCCGAATCACCCACGCCAAGGAGAAGCGTAAGCCACAATTCATATCACCCTCGAGGTTGCCAGCTGCCGACATCCCATGCCCCTTGATCATGATCATGATACCCGTGATATCCATCAACGTTAACCATATTGGGGGGCTGCTTCAAGTTAGACGACAAGAAGACGTGAAATTGAAGCAGCTGACCTGCAGTGTGGCTGCATTCTTGGTGCTTCTGTGTTGGTGACGTTAACGTTTGAATGATTCCGGATCGCCCGTGAGTCCTTTGAAGCCTGACTGTCCTGTATATCAAATCGACGCCTTCTGTTTGTCCTAAACCTAACTCGCTTAGCAATCATTTCCGGTCGGGAACAATTCAGACATTTCTCGTGATCGAGTACGCCCAACGTTACTCAATCCTGACATAAAGATGACATGGTAGGAAAAGGTTGGGCGCCGAACATCCACTTGAGGAAGTCTTGAGGCTTTAAGGTTACGTGATAATTCTCCTCTTCTTTTCCATCAGAGCAGAGGTCAGTCGTGAGTAGTATTTGCCGCCGCAATGTTTAATCCAATGACCTTGATAAGGCATCTAGAAAGGTCACTTTCCTTTGATATACCTGAATCGAAAAGATAACGTTGATCCAATGAAGCGTTCCCACGACAGACCATTCCCGAGTCCGAGACACTGTCCAAACCTGAATTTCCTGGCATAGGTACTGGGTGTGCAGCGGTGGAAGGCAACTCGTTCAAGGTAATGGTGGGCATTCGTGGTCCTGATGATGGTGAGTGGCAAATGGCTGGCGCGGTGTTCTCAGGCTGGTCTCACGATCGAGTAACCAGACTTGGTGGGCCTCCCGAGTCATATGGCATGGGGCTACCCATCCTGTCTGGCATGGATGGCCCGCCGCTCAAAGACAAGAGCACCGAATAATAACAGGATATATGCGAGGCCCCTCGGCTGTCGCCTACCATAACTGTTCTCGGGTTGTGGCTACAGAACGGAAGATGCCCCACGATACCTACTGTA